>Ga0302156_10002017_pt1 | contig 17100 bp, 13 predicted proteins | sample I_Bog_N3_2_FD_193503 | JGI IMG/M metagenome (GOLD analysis project Ga0302156, IMG submission 193503) | Peat permafrost microbial communities from Stordalen Mire near Abisko, Sweden - I_Bog_N3_2 | ecosystem: Environmental > Terrestrial > Soil > Wetlands > Peat | place: Sweden: Abisko, Stordalen... | reverse complement strand
CCATGCAATGTCAGCGCCCCTTCAGTCAGGCCTTGGATCGCCTTCGCGCCGCCGGGCTGCGTCCGACCCGCCAGCGTCTGGCTTTGGCCAAGCTGCTGTTTGACGGCTGCGACCGTCATATCTCGGCGGAACAGCTTCATGACGAGGCTCAGACCGGCAATATCCGCGTCTCGCTGGCCACCATCTACAACACCCTGCACCAGTTCACTGACTGCAACATGCTGCGCGAGATCGTGGTGGATACCGGGCGGTCCTATTTCGACACCAACACCACCGACCATCATCATTATTTCTTCGAGCGGTCGGGCCGGTTGGAGGATATCCCCAGCCATATGGTGTCCCTGGACAAGATCCCCGAGGCTCCGCCGGGCACCACCATCCGCCGCATCGACGTCATCGTCCGCATCTCCGGCTGATACCATGAAGCCCGAACACCGCCGGACGCTGGCCGCCCTTTTGCGTCCGCTGCTGGTTGGCATCGGCGTGGTCATCGTGCTGCTGGAAGAGGTCATCTGGGACCTGCTGGGGCATCTGATGGCCCGGCTGGCCCGGCTTCCCATCATCTCCCACGCCGAAGACGCCATCCGCAAGCTGCCGCCCTATTCGGCCATGGTGCTGTTTCTGCTGCCCATCCTGTTCATCCTGCCCTTCAACATCGCCGCCGGCTGGCTGATGGCCGATGGGCGTTTCCTGACCGGGCTGCTGGTGCTGCTGGCCGCCAAATTTTCCGGCATGGCGATCTGGGTCCGGCTTTACGCCCTGTGCCATCCGGCCCTGCTGACCGTCGGCTGGTTCGCCAAGCTGGAGGTTACCTTGTTGCGCTGGCGGGCCTGGGCCCATGACCGGCTTGACCATATCGAGTCCCTGCGCCGCGCCCGCGAGTTGACCCACGCCGCCGTCGCCGCCGTCAAGGGCTGGGCAGGCGAGACCGAAGCGTGAAACGCCTTCTGACCGCCGCCGTCCTGATCCTGCTGCCCGGCCTGGCCCAGGCCCATCCCCATGTCTGGGTCGATAGCATCGTCACCGCCAGGCTGGAAAACGGCGAGGTTTCCGCCCTGGTCGAGGACTGGCTGTTCGACGAGGATTTCTCGGCCACCGTGCTGGGCGACATCCGCAAGGCCAAGGGCATCGCCGGTCCGTCAAAAGCGCCGCTGAACCCCGGCGAGATCGCCAAGCTGAAGCAGAACGCCTTTTCCAATCTGAAAAACTATGACTATTTCACCCATGTCTGGTTGGGCGGCGAGGTCATCAAGATCAAGCCGGATGTGGAAGACTTCTCCGCCCGCATCGAGGGCGACCAACTGCGCTATTTCTTCACCGTCCGCCTAGCCCATCCGGCCTCCCTCAAAGGCAAGCCCTTGACGGTAGGGGTGTGGGATGACAGCTATTATGTGGATGTCGGCCCGGTCAAAGGCAAAGGTGCCGCCATCCAAGGGACAGGCTCCGAGGCTTGCCATGCCCGTGTGGTCGAGGACAAAGTGCATTCCCTCTATTACGGCTCCATCTTCCCTCAGATTGCCGAGTTCACATGCTGAAACGTCTTCTCCTGCTGCTGGCTCTCCTGACCCTTCCCGTGGTTTCGGCACATGCCGCCGACATGTTCGGCAAGCCGGACAGCCCGCCCGCGTCCGCCGAGCCTGCGACGCCAATCGAGCAGAAGCCCGACGTCTTCGCCCCCAATCTGCCGGATCCCTTCCGCTCGGCCCTGTCTTCCCTGGTGGAGGTGCAGCGTCAGCTCAACACCCGCCTGCGCGGCGATCTGCGCGCCGTGCGCGACCAGGGCGGTCTGACTCCGGCCTTGGCCATCATTACCATCTCGTTCCTTTATGGCATCTTTCATGCCGTCGGGCCGGGCCATGGCAAGGTGGTGGTGGGCAGCTACTTCCTCAGCCGCCGCTCGCGCCTGCTGCATGGTTTGGCCATGAGCGGCTCGGCGGCCCTGGTGCAATCGGTCAGCGCCATCATCCTGGTGGGCCTGCTGGCCCTGGTGCTGGAGGCCGGATCATCCGAGATCATGGCCCGCGCCGGCCAGTTGGAAGAACTGAGCTATGCCGCCATCTGCGGCCTGGGCCTGTGGATGGCCTGGGGCGTCATCAGCGGGCGGACCTGCTGCGAGCATCACGACGACGAAGCCCACGGGGCCCACGATGCCCATGATCACCACGAGCATGACCACTGCGGCTGCGGCCATGACCATCATCACGACCATGCCCACAAGCCTGTGGCAAAGCCCCAGCGGCCTGAATGGCTGCAGGTGATCCTGACCGGCGGCGCGGTGGGATTGCGGCCCTGCTCCGGGGCCATCCTGGTGCTGCTGTTCACCTTGGCCAACGGCATCTTTTGGGTCGGCGTGGTCTCGACCCTGGCCATGGGCGTCGGCGTCGCCATCACCGTTTCGGTGGTCAGCCTGGGCATGGTCGGCCTGCAACGCGGCCTTTCGGCCATCGGCGCCGAACGGACCCAGCGCCTGCGCCAGGGGCTGGCCCTGACCGGATCGCTGCTGATCACCCTCTTGGGCGCCGCCCAGCTCTACGGCATCTGGAGCGGCTTGGTCCCGGCCATCGCCGGGTAATTCTTCCCCAACGAAAAACGCCCCCGCCGGTTTCCCGACGGGGGCGTTTTTGTTTAATCAGCCCACCGCTTATTCAGCGGCATGCTTGCCACGCTTGCGCACGATCTCCAGGACCTGAGCAGCGGCCTTGGGGATGTGGGTGCCGGGGCCGAAGATGGCGGCGACACCGGCGCTGTAGAGGAAGTCGTAATCCTGCTGCGGAATGACGCCGCCGGCCACGACGATGATGTCATCACCGCCCTGAGCCTTCAGTTCGGCGATCAGTTGCGGCACCAGGGTCTTGTGACCCGCCGCCTGGGACGAAACTCCGACCACATGGACGTCGTTCTCGATAGCCTGACGGGCGGCTTCGGCCGGGGTCTGGAACAGCGGGCCGACGTCAACGTCGAAGCCGATATCGGCAAAGGCGGTGGCGATGACCTTGGCCCCACGGTCGTGACCGTCCTGACCCATCTTAACCACCAGCATGCGCGGACGGCGGCCTTCTTCCTTGGCGAAGTTTTCGACGTCGGTCTTGATCTTCTGGAAGCCGTCGTCAGCGCCATAGACGCCGCCGTAAACGCCCGAGATGGACTTCACTTCGGCGCGGTGACGGGTGAACTCGACTTCCAAAGCATCGGAGATTTCACCGACGGTGGCGCGGGCGCGGCTGGCCTTGACGGCCAGATCCAGCAGATTGCCTTCACCCGACTTGGCGGCGGCGGTCAGAGCGGCCAAGGCAGCCTGGGTGGCCGCATTGTCACGCTCGGCCCGAGTCTTCTTCAGGCGGGCGATCTGGGAATCGCGGACCTTGGCGTTATCGACGTCGAGGACTTCGACGACGGTCTCTTCCTTGGGCAGGTACTTATTGACGCCAACCACCACTTCGTCGCCCTTGTCGATGCGGGCCTGACGGCGCGCGGCCGCTTCCTCGATCTTCATCTTGGGCATGCCGGTGGCGACGGCCTTGGTCATGCCGCCCAATTCCTCGACTTCCAGGATCAGCTTCCAGGCTTCTTCGGCCAGGGAGTTGGTCAGGCTTTCGATGTAATAGCTGCCGCCCAGGGGATCGACCACATGGGGAATGCCGGTTTCCTCGGCGATCACCAGCTGGGTGTTGCGGGCGATGCGGGCCGAGAAGGGAGTCGGCAGGGCGATGGCTTCGTCCAGAGCATTGGTATGCAAGGACTGAGTGCCGCCCAGAACCGCCGCCATGGCTTCGATGGTGGTGCGGATGACGTTGTTGTAGGGGTCTTTTTCCGTCAGCGACACGCCCGAGGTCTGGCAATGGGTGCGCAGAGCCAGGGACATGGGATTCTTCGGATCGAACTGCTTGACGACGCGGGCCCACAAAAGGCGGGCGGCGCGCAGCTTGGCGATCTCCATGAAGAAGTTCATGCCGATGGCGAAGAAGAACGACAGGCGCGGCGCGAAATCGTCGATGGGCAGACCCTTGGCCAGGGCGGCGCGGGCATATTCCAGACCGTCGGCGATGGTGAAGGCCAGTTCCTGCACCGCCGTCGCCCCAGCTTCCTGCATGTGATAGCCGGAGATGGAGATCGAGTTGAACTTCGGCATATTATGCGCGGTGTACTCGATGATGTCGGCAATGATCCGCATGCTGGGAGCCGGCGGATAGATGTAGGTGTTGCGGACCATGAACTCTTTAAGAATGTCGTTCTGGATAGTGCCGGACAGCTTGTCCTGGCTGACCCCCTGTTCCTCGGCGGCGACGATATAGCCGGCCAGCACGGGCAGAACGGCGCCGTTCATGGTCATGGAGACGGACATCTTATCCAGCGGGATGCCATCGAACAGAACCTTCATGTCCTCGACGGAATCGATGGCCACGCCAGCCTTGCCGACGTCGCCGACGACGCGGGGATGGTCGGAATCATAGCCGCGATGGGTGGCCAGATCGAAGGCCACCGACAGACCCATCTGACCGGCGGCCAGATTGGCGCGGTAGAACTTGTTGGATTCTTCGGCGGTCGAGAAGCCGGCATACTGGCGGATGGTCCAGGGCCGGTGGGAATACATGGTGGCGCGGGGACCACGCAGGAAGGGCGGGAAGCCGGGCAGGCTATGGGCGTCTTCCAGGCCCTCCAGATCCGCCGCCGTATAGAGCGGCTTGACCTTGATGCCTTCCAGGGTTTCCCAAACCAGGGTCTCGGGCGAAGCGCCCTTCAGGTCCTTGGAGGCCAGAGCCTGCCAATCCTCGAGGGTCTTCTTGGGGAAGTCAGCCATGTTTCCTTACTCCTGATCCTTGATTCTTCCATGGATTTTGCCGGGAGTTTACAAAGCCTGAGGGGTTATGTCCATTCAACCCGTACGCATATCGCCATGCAGGCTTGTCTTGACGGACGATTGTAGGCGGATCACCCTTTAGCCATGAGCTTCATGGACCATATCCGGGCCTGCAACGCCCACGATCCCGCCGCCTTCCGCCCCTTCGAGGTGGAGGACACCGTTGTCGGCCATGTGCTGACGGCCTTCATGGGCCGGTTGGCCGCCTTCCCCGACGTTTTCCAGGTCGAAGATGACCGGGTCATCCTGCGCCCTGTCTTCCGCACGCCGGAAGAGCGCACCAAGGCCATGCGCCGGGCTACACTGGCCTTGCAGAAGGCCGGCGTGCTGCCCCCCGATCACGGCGAGGATTACGCCATCGTCGAAGCCTGGGGCCGGCCGACGATCTTCCTTCTGGACCGCGCCCATGTCTCGGCCTTTGGCCTGAAGGCCTTTGGCCTGCATGTGAACGGCTTCGTACGTGCGCCGGAGGGCCTGAAGCTATGGATCGGCACCCGATCCTTGGACAAGGCGGTGGCTCCCGGCAAGCTGGACAATATGGTCGCCGGAGGCCAACCCGCCGGTCTGACCCTGGCCGAGAACCTGCGCAAAGAAGCCGCCGAGGAAGCCGATATTCCGCCAGACCTTGCCACCACTGCCATTCCGGTGGGGGCTTTGTCTTATCGCATGGGCGGACGGCTGGGCTTAAAGCCCGACACCATGTTCCTTTATGACCTGGAACTGCCCGAAGATTTCATCCCCCGCAACACCGATGGAGAAATCTCCAGCTTCGCCCTGATCCCGGTGGAAGAGGTGGCGGCGCGGGTGCGTTCCGGCAGCGACTTCAAGTTCAACGTGAATTTGGTGATCATCGATTTCCTGATCCGCCACGGCTATTTGTCGCCCGATCTTGAGCCGGAGTATCTGGATCTGGTGACGGGATTGCGGCGGGGCTAAAGGCCCTTGCCCGCCAACCACTCGGCCGGCTGGGCGGGATCGCTGGTCAGCCAGACCCGGCCCGGCTTATGATCCCCCAGGCGAAAGCGCCATGTGGGACCGCCGTAAAGGCTGGCAGCGCCTTCCAGGCCGATCACCTCCAGATTATGACTGAAAGGCCCGAAGCCCGGCCTTGGCGGCGGCGCTTCGGCGGCCCCCACAAAGATGTCGCCCTCGCCCCGCAACACATAGGCCTTGGCCGCTTCCAGCCCGCCATCGCCAAAGGCCTCGATCCACAGCAACAGCAGCATCTTGGCCAAGGAGCGGCGGCAATCCGGACTCGTCAGATCGGGAGTGGCGGCGTCCGCCTCACCCCCCGGAGCCCGATTCCGGCTGCCGCTGGGCAAGCCATGAGCAGCCCGGAAGGATTGGACGGCACGGGCCAGAGCAGCATCGATGGAACCGCCCAACAGGCGATTGCAAGGCCCGCAGACCAGCCGTTTGCTCTTCAGCCGCCCGCCCAGACAGTCCAGCAGGACATGCTCAGGCGGCGTGGCATGGGTCAAAGGCTTGGCGCAGAACAGGCAGTCGGGCATGGGGCCATTGTCTCACAAGACTCCGCTGCTATACAGTGCAGGCCATGACGAACAAGCTCCGCTCCATTCTTGGGCCCTACGCCGACCGCCGGGTCATCGCCGTGCTGCTGTTGGGCTTCGCCAGCGGCCTGCCGCTGCTGCTGACCTATTCGACCCTATCGGCCTGGCTGGCCCAGGCCGCCATTGACCGCAAGGCCATCGGCCTGTTCGCCCTGGTGGGCACGCCCTATGCCTTCAAGTTCCTGTGGTCGCCGCTTCTCGACCGCCTGCCGCCGCCCTTGCGGCTGGGCCGTCGGCGCGGCTGGGGCATCCTGATCCAGCTGGCCCTGATGGCCACCTTGCTGGCCATGGGTCAATGTCATCTGCCCGACGACCTGGGCCTGCTGGCCGGGCTGGCGGTGCTGGTGGCATTCCTCTCGGCCAGCCAGGACATCGTCATCGACGCCTATCGCGTGGAACTTCTGGACGACGAGACCCAAGGCCCCGGAGCCGGAGCCACCCAGACCGGCTATCGCATCGCCATGCTGATCTCGGGCGCCGGAGCCCTGATCATTGCCGGACATTTCGGCTGGATGGCGGCCTATGGCACCATGGCGGCGGCCCTGGGCGTCGGCGTCGTCACCTTCCTGGTGATGCCCGAACCCCATCCGAAGATTTCCCCCCAAACCGTCGAGCGGGAACGCCGCGCCGCCGATTATCTGGCTCTGCGCCCCCATCTGACCGGCCTGCGGGCCCATGTGCTGTCGTCGCTTTATGGCGCGGTGGTTTGCCCCTTCGCCGAATTCATGACCCGGCGGTCCTGGGCCGCCATTCTGATCTTCGTCGTCGGCTATAAGCTGGGCGAAGCCATGGCCGGCAGCATGGCCATGCCGCTTTATCAATCCATGGGCTATTCCCTGGACGAAGTGGCCGCCGTCAGCAAGCTGTTCGGCTTTTTCGCCACCGTCATCGGCAGCCTGCTGGGCGGAGTGATGGTGGTGCGGATGGGGCCGCTGAAGGCGCTGCTGATCTGCGGGCTTTTGCAGTCGGCGGGCAATCTGTTCTATGTGCTGCAAGCCATGGCCGGGCACGATATTCCCGCCCTGGCGCTTTGCGTCTTCGCCGAGAATCTGACCGGCGGCATGGCCGGAGCGGCGATGGTCGCTTACCTCTCGGGCCTCTGCAACGCCGCCTATACCGCAACCCAATATGCCTTGCTGTCATCCCTGGCCGCCGTCGGGCGGACCATGATCGCCTCCTCGGCGGGGGCTTTGTCCTTAAGCCTGGGTTGGGTGGGGTTCTATCTTTTCACCACCGTAGCGACCCTGCCGGCGTTGGCGCTGCTGCTGTGGCTGATGGCCAGACAGGACAAAACCCAGGTGGCACCTGCGTGACATCGGCGGAAAAGCGCCATTCAGCACTTGGCGGGATGGCTCGCCTTGGCGTATTGTGCGCCAACAAGATTCATAAACGAAGACCAGGAAGGTAGAGAAATGGACCTCAAAAAGATCCCCGTCGGCAAGAACCCGCCGAACGATGTGAACGTGGTCATCGAGATCCCGCTCAAGGGCGACCCGGTGAAGTACGAGGTCGATAAGGAATCCGGCGCGATGTTCGTCGACCGCTTCCTTCATACCGCCATGTACTACCCTTGCAACTACGGCTTCATCCCCAACACCCTGTCCGAGGATGGTGATCCGGTGGACGTGCTGGTGGTCGGCCGCCATGCCGTGGTGCCCGGCGCCGTCATGCGCTCGCGCCCCATCGGCGTGCTGCTGATGGAAGACGAAGCCGGTCAGGACGAAAAGATCCTGGCGGTGCCGCACCCTAAGCTGCATCCCTTCTATGACGATGTGAACGAATACAAGGATCTGCCCAAGACCCTGATCGAGCAGATCGAGCATTTCTTCGCCCACTACAAAGACCTGGAGCCCGGCAAGTGGGTGAAGGTCACCGGTTGGGGCGATGCCGCCGCCGCCGGCAAGATCATCGAGAAGGGCATCGAAAAGGCCAAGGAAAAGGACAAGAAGAAGAAGTAATCCTTCTTCTTTCGTCTGCTTCAAACGCAAACGGCCGGCGGATCACTCCGCCGGCCGTTATCATTCGTGGAACCCGCTCAATCCCGATTCAAGGTCGTGCTGGTGTCGTTCTTCGGACGAGCCCCCTCCACCGGATGGCCGGTGGTGAGGAAATAGGCCATCTCGCAGATGTTGGTGGTGTGATCGCCGATGCGCTCGATGTTCTTGGCGATGAACAGCAGATGGCTGCAAGGGGTGATGTTGCGGGAATCTTCCATCATATAAGTCAGAAGTTCGCGGAACAGGCCAGAGTACTGCTCGTCCACTTCCTTATCGCGCTTCCAGACGTCCAGGGCCTTATCGGCGTCCTTTTCCTCATAGGCGGTCAAGGCCTCGGCCAACAGGCCGTGCACCAGCTTGCCCAAACGCTGCAGGGGCCGCACGGTGGGAACCAAAGGCATGGACGACAAGACGATGGAGCGCTTGGCGATATTGGCGGCATAATCGCCGATGCGCTCAAGGGCGCTGGCTATCTTCAAAGAGGTCAGCACATTGCGTAGATCATCGGCGACGGGAGCGCGCAGAGCCAGCACCCGCACCACCTGATCATTAGCCGCCGCTTCCAGGTCATCGATATCGACATCGGCCTGAACCACCTGGCTGGCCAGTTCGTCATTGCGGTCGGCCAGGGCCTGAATGGCGCGGCCCAGCTGATGCTCGGCCAGAACCCCCATGCGCGAGACCTGTCCATGGAGGATGCCCAAAGCCTCGTCAAAGGATTTGACGATATGCGGATCGGTGGCCATGTCGGTCTCCCTTAGCCGAAGCGCCCAGTGATGTAACCCTGGGTCAGCTTCTCACGCGGATTGGTGAAAATCTGTTCCGTCAGCCCGGTCTCGATGACCTCTCCCAGATGGAAGAAGGCCGTGCGCTGCGACAGACGCGCCGCCTGCTGCATCGAGTGGGTGACAATGACGATGGTATAGCTTTCCCGCAGTTCGTCGATCAATTCCTCGACGGTGGCGGTGGCGATGGGATCAAGGGCCGAGCAAGGCTCGTCCATCAGGATCACTTCCGGATTCACGGCGATGGCCCGGGCGATGCAAAGACGCTGCTGCTGACCACCCGACAGGCCGGTGCCGATGGTCTCCATGCGGTCCTTGACCTCTTCATAGAGGCCGGCGCGCTTTAAGGACGAAATGACGATCTCGTCCAGCTCCTCTTTCTTCTCCATCAGCCCATGAATGCGCGGCCCAAAGGCCACATTGTCATAGATGCTTTTGGGAAAGGGATTGGGGCGCTGAAACACCATGCCGATACGGGCGCGCAAAAGGACGGGATCGACGCCGCTGACGATGTCTTCGCCATCCAGAGTGATGCTGCCTTCGACCCGACAGCCCTCGATGGTGTCGTTCATGCGGTTCAGACATCGCAAAAAGGTGGATTTGCCACAGCCCGAAGGGCCGATCAGCGCCGTCACCTCGCCTGAATTCATGTTCAGATCGACATGCTTCAGGGCATGCTTCGCCCCGTAATAGACGTTCACGTCTTTGGCGATCAGCTTGGGCTTGGCGGTCTCTGCTGCAGACTCTTGGCCGGACAACGTGCGCTCCTGACAAACTTTATTGCGTTGCACTGGAAGCAGGTACTCCCGCCTGACATAGTCTGGCAAACAGAATCGCCGGACGGGTGACAAGTTTCACATCCCTTTCGCAAATAGCCCGAAGGACTTTGCGGGGATAGGTCATCACTTTTGCGCCACGGGCAGATAAACCGTGAAGCTGCTGCCCTGACCAATGGTTGATTCAATGGTCATGACGCCACGATGGCGGTTGATCACATGTTTGACAATGGCCAGCCCCAGCCCGGTGCCGCCCAGACGACGCGAGCGGGCGGTATCGACCCGGAAGAAGCGTTCGGTGAGGCGCGGGATATGTTCCCGCTCGATGCCCTCGCCATGGTCGCGCACCACCACCTTGATGGCCTGGGCAACCTTGCCGGCCATGGGCGGCGGCAGCTGGCCGGTGACCGAGACGCCGATATTCACCGAGGTTCCCTCGCGGCCATATTTCAGGGCGTTCTCCAACAGGTTCTGGAACACCTGGGTCAGTTCGTCTTCCTGGCCGATGATGTCGGGCAGACCGTTTTGAATGTCCAGCTCCAGGGTCATATGGCGCTGACGGGACTGAGGCTCCAACCCGGCCACCACCCGGCCCAGGATGGCGGGAATTTCGGTCCGCTGCACCGGGCGGGTATGTTCGTTCATCTCGATGCGCGACAGGTTGAGCAAATCCGCCACCAGCCGCGACATGCGGGACGCCTGATCGTACATGATGCCAAGGAACCGCTCCCGCGCTTCGGTATCGTCGCGGGCCGGGCCTTGCAGGGTCTCGATGAAGCCCATCACCGCCGCCAGAGGCGTGCGCAGCTCGTGGCTGGCATTGGCCACAAAGTCGGCCCGCATGCGCTCCATCTGACGCAGCGCCGTGACGTCGTGCAGAGTGACAATGGCGGCAGCCCCATCAACGCCTTCATGCTGGGGCAAGGGCTCCAGCATGGCGCGGAACTCCCGCTCCACCGGCCCCGGCAGAGCGAATTCAACCTCGCGCCCCGGTTGGCCGGCCAGCACCAGTTCAGCGGCGTCCAGCAGCGGCGGATTGCGCATCACGGCGGCAAGGTCGCGCCCCTGAAGCTCGCGCCCGAAGATACGCCGGGCGGCCAGATTGGCCCGCATGATCTTGCGCTGCCCCGACAGCAGGAACAGCGGCGGCGGCAGGCTTTCAAACAGGGTTTCCTGAAACTCGACCTTGGCCTCGGCCTCGTCCTGCCTGGTCTTCCAGCCGCGCTTGAGCTGGGTCAGAGCCCCCATAAGATCGCCGGCAATGCCGCTGCGCAAAGTCGGAACCGCCGGATCCTCGCCCCGGTTCAGGGACCGCATATAGCCGGCCAGAGCCTGGATATCGGCAACAAACGGGGCCAGCACCAGCAGCACCAGCCCGGTGCAGGCCAGCCAGCCGAAGACAAAGGGCCAAAAGCCTAAAAGCCCCGCCAGCCACAGCCCTCCAAACACGCCGAAGGACGGCAATCCAACGGCGGCAAGCACGGGCAACAGGCGGTGATGGAAGCGCAGGGCAAGCATGAAATCGGTCCGGTCCCGAACAATGTTAGTTCCAGGAAGAGTCGATGGAATCGGCTCCGCCGTCAACCGGAGGGTTGAGATAGTTCCGTGACGGTTTGAGGCCTCGGCCCATCCCCTCCCGACGGACGGGAAAGGATGGGATCAAGGTCTTATTTCACCGCTTCGCGGGCTGCCAGGGCCGCCATATTGACGATGTCGTTGACGGTGGCATCCATGGAGGTGATCTGAACGGGGCGCGACAGGCCGGTCAGGATCGGACCGATGACCGTGCCGCCGCCCAGTTTCTGCATCAGCTTCCAGGCGATATTGGCCGAATAGAGGCCGGGCATCACCAGGACATTGGCAGGACCCGACAAACGACAGAAGGGATAGAGCTTCATCAGCTCGGCATCCAGAGCCACATCGGCGGCCATTTCGCCGTCATATTCGAAGTCCACATTCCGCTCGTCCAGAATGGCCACGGCCTGATTGACCCGTTCGGAATTCAGATTCGAGGGATTGCCGAAGTTGGAGTAAGACAGCAGCGCCACCCGGGGATCAAAGCCCAGCTGACGGGCCTTGGCCGCCGTCTGACAGGCGATGTCGGCCAGTTGCTCGGACGTCGGGGTCTCATGCACCACGCTGTCCGAGATAAAGACCGTGCGGCCATGACTGACCAGCATGGTGGTGCCGAAGACCAGCTCGCCGGGCTTGGGGTCCACCACGCGCCTCACATCGTCGAAGGCCTGGTAGTAGTTGCGGGTCAGGCCGGTGACCATGGCGTCGGCGTCTCCGGCCTCGACCATGGCGGCGGCGAAGACGTTGCGCTCCTGGTTCATCTGACGCTGGGCGTCACGATAAAGCAGGCCCTTGCGCTGCAGACGGGCATAGAGAAGGTCGGTGTAATGCTTGGTCTTTTCCGACAGGCGGGCATTGACGATCTCGATGCCTTCGATGGCTCCGCCCAGGCCGGCTGCCTTCATAGTGGCCATAATCTGCTCGTCGCGGCCCAACAGGATCGGCGTGCCGTAACCGGCATTGTGGAAGGCCACGGCGGCGCGGATCGACTTTTCCTCCTCGCCCTCGGCGAAGACCACCCGCTGGGGGTTGGCCTTGACCTCCTGGAACAGGGTCTGCATCGAGGCGGCGGTGGGGTCCAGACGCGCCGACAGATCGCGGCGGTAGCGGTCCATATCGATGATCGGCTTGCGGGCCACGCCGGAGTCCATGGCGGCCTTGGCCACCGCCGGCGGGATCGACGAGATCAAACGGGGATCGAAGGGCACCGGCACGATATATTCCGGGCCATAGCGCAGGCGGCGGCCCACATAGGCGGCATCCACCTCGTCGGGCACGTCTTCACGGGCCAGGGCGGCGATGGCCTTGGCGGCGGCGATCTTCATGGCGTCATTGATGGTGCGGGCCCGCACGTCCAAAGCACCACGGAAGATATAAGGGAAGCCCAGCACATTGTTGATCTGGTTGGGATAGTCGGAGCGCCCCGTGGCGACGATGGCGTCGCGGCGCACGCTTTTGACCTCTTCCGGAGTGATCTCGGGGTCGGGGTTGGCCATGGCGAAGATAATCGGCTTGGCGGCCATATTGGCCACCATCTCCGGCGTCACCGCGCCCTTGGCCGACAGGCCGAAGAAAACGTCGGCGCCGTTCAGGGCCTCTTCCAGGGTACGACGGTCCGTTTCGGCGGCATGGGCCGACTTCCACTGGTTCATGCCCTCGGTGCGGCCCTTGTAGATGACGCCCTTGGTGTCGCACATGATGACATTGTTGTGAGGCACGCCCAGGGCCTTGACCAGCTCGACGCAGGCCACGGCGGCGGCACCGGCGCCATTGACCACCAGACGGGTGTCCTTCATCTCGCGGCCCGTCAGATGCAGGGCGTTGATCAGACCGGCCGAGGAAATGATGGCGGTGCCATGCTGGTCGTCATGGAACACCGGAATGTCCATCAACTCGCGCAGGCGCTGCTCGATGATGAAACATTCCGGGGCCTTGATGTCTTCCAGATTGATGCCGCCGAAGGTGGGCCCCAGGTAACGGACCGCGCCGATGAATTCCTCGACGTCCCTGGTGTCCACTTCCAGATCGATGGAATCCACGTCGGCGAAGCGCTTGAACAGCACCGCCTTGCCTTCCATCACCGGCTTGCCGGCCAAAGCGCCAAGATCGCCCAGACCCAAGACCGCCGTACCGTTGGAGATGACCGCTACCAGATTGCCCTTGGCGGTATAATCATAGGCCAGGCTGGGATCGCGGGCGATTTCCAGGCAGGGAGCGGCGACGCCGGGGCTGTAGGCCAGCGACAGATCGCGCTGAGTGACCATGGGTTTGGTCGGACAGATCTCGATCTTGCCCGGACGGCCCGAGGCATGCATCAGCAGGGAATCGCGTTCCAGCTTGGCGCGAGGCGAATCATCCATCGTTTCGTGTCTTTCTTGGCGGACAGGTCGGGAGCGGCGGCTTTTTCAGCTCTTGCGCTCGTTGGTATGAACTTCGGCAGCATTGGCGGCGCTAAGAATGCGCGTGGCCTCGGCCTCGCGGGCCGAATCGGCGGCATAGACCCACAGCAGCAGTTGGCCATCGGACAAAGCCTTGGCGAAGGCCTCGGCATGGGGCCGGGCGGTCACCTCGTCCAACAGCTCCTTGACGGCGGCTCCGCCCACACCGGCGGCAATGGCCACGGCGGCGGCAGCGGCGATGGGGTCGGCCACCAGGGCGATGAAGCCCGCGGCCACCAGCGGACCTTGATAGCGCAGCTCGCCCAAAAGACCGGTCAGGGTCTCCTTCCACGAGGCGGCCTTGCCATCGGCGGCGTCCAGGGATTCATGGGAAGCCAAGACCGAAAGATCGGCATGGCCGAAGCCGGCGGCGAGGAGAGCCTGCACGGCGGCGTCGAAATCTTCGCGGCTGGCAATGATGCCCACCACTTCACGGCGGATGATTTTCTGCATAGTCACAGGGATTCTTCCTTCTTGGACTGGCCTCCATTGTGCTACAGCCGTTTGCAGATTCATAGCCCCGCACATGCCGTCGTGATAGTGTGCGACCCCTCTTCATTCCTCTGAAACACGTCGAGACCGCCTTGAGCAGCCCCGAAGCGGACGAGAGTCCGATCTCCATTCCCGATGACGCCACGCCGATGATGGCCCAATATCTGGCCATTAAGCGCGACCATGCCGATTGCCTGCTGTTCTACCGCATGGGCGATTTCTACGAGATGTTCTTCGAGGACGCCGTCAACGCCTCCGAGGCTCTGGACATCACCCTGACCAAGCGCGGCAAGCATGCGGGCCAGGATATCGCCATGTGCGGCGTGCCGGTACATAGCCACGAAGGCTATCTGTCCAAGCTGATCCGCAAGGGCTTCAAGGTCGCCGTCTGCGAACAGATGGAAGACCCGGCGGAGGCCAAGAAGCGCGGCGCCAAGTCGGTGGTGGAGCGGGGCGTCATCCGCGTCGTCACCCCCGGCACCATCACCGAGGACGCCCTTCTCGACGCCCGGCGGCATAACTATCTGGCGGCTCTGGCCGATACCTCGGGCGGCATGGGGCTGGCCTGGTTGGATATGTCCACCGGCGACTTCCAGGTGCAGCCGGTCTCCATCAAGACCGCCGCCGCCGCCGTCGCCCGCCTCAGCCCCGGCGAGCTTTTGGTGCCCGACCGCCTGATGGCCAACCCGGCGCTGGAGGAATTGTTCCGCGAATTCCGTAGCGCCCTGTCGCCTCTGCCCTCGGCCCGCTTCGATTCCGAGAATGCCCGCAAAAGACTGGAGCAGATTTATGGTGTCCGCGCCCTGGACGGCTTCGGCGCTTTCACCCGGGCCGAGCTGGCCGCCGGCGGCGCTCTGATCGATTACGTCGAGCTGACCCAGAAGGGCAAGCTGCCGCGTTTAGGGTTACCCCGTCGTCTGGGCGAAGGCGCGGTCATGGAGATCGACGCCGCCACCCGGCGCAACCTGGAACTGTCCGAGACCCTGACCGGCGAGCGGCGCGGCAGTCTTTTGCACGCCATCGACCGCACCATCACCGGAGCCGGAGCCCGCCTGCTGGCCCAGCATCTGGCCGCGCCTCTGACCGATCCCGAACAGATCGGCGAGCGGCTGGACGGCGTGCAGTTCTTCGCCGACCGACATTCTTTACGCGGAGCCTTGCGCGATCAATTGCGCCGGGTGCCCGACGTCGAACGCGCCCTGTCACGCCTGACCCTGGGACGCGGCGGCCCCCGCGATCTGGCCTCTGTGCGCGACGCCTTGTCCGAGGTTCCCGGCCTGCGCGGCATCTTGCGTTCCAGCGGCGGCATCGAGTCGATTCCGCCCTTGCTGGACAGCGCATCCCGCGATCTTGGCGAGCATGAAGTGGTCGTCGACCGCCTGAGCCGCGCCCTGGCCGCCGATCTGCCCATGCTGACCCGCGACGGCGGCTTCATCGCTTCGGAGTACCATCCCGGCCTGGACGAGCTGCGCTCCTTGCGCGACGAAAGCCGCCGGCTGGTGGCCGCCCTTCAGGCCCAATATGCCGAAATCAGCGGCGTATCGGCCCTCAAGATCAAGCACAACAATGTGCTGGGCTATTATATCGAGGTGGCGCCGAAGCAGGCCGAGCGCATGGGCGAAGCTCCCTTCATCCACCGCCAGACCATCGCCTCGGGCGTGCGCTATGCCACCGTCGAGCTGGGCGAGTTGGAGGATAAGATCAGGGGCGCCGCCGACAAGGCCCTGGCCCTGGAACTCGAACTCTTCAAGGATCTGCTCGACGAAGTCGTCTCCCGCGCCGAGGATATCGCGCGGGCCGCCCGCGCCCTGGCCGCCCTCGACGTCGCCGCATCCCTGGCCGAGCTGGCGGTGGATCGCCGCTATGCCCGCCCCCAGGTGGAACCCGGCACCGCCTTCACCATCAAGGGCGGACGCCACCCGGTGGTCGAGGCGGCTTTGCAGGAAAGCTTCGTCGCCAACGACTGCAACCTGGAAGACGCCCAGCGCCTGTGGCTGATCACCGGCCCCAATATGGCCGGTAAATCCACATTCCTGCGCCAGAACGCTTTGATCGCCGTGCTGGCCCAGATGGGCAGCTTCGTGCCCGCCGATGCCGCCACCATCGGCGTGGTGGACCGCCTGTTCTCCCGCGTCGGCGCTGCCGACGATCTGGCCCGAGGCCGCTCCACCTTCATGGTCGAGATGGTGGAAACCGCCGCCATCCTCAATCAGGCCGGGCCGGGAGCCTTGGTCATCCTGGACGAGATCGGACGCGGCACCGCCACCTATGACGGCCTGTCCATCGCCTGGGCGGTGGTCGAACATCTGCACGAGGTCAACCACTGCCGGTCCCTGTTCGCCACCCATTACCACGAGCTGACCGCCCTGGCCGCCAAGCTGCCCTCCCTGTCCTGCCACTGCATGCGGGTCAAGGAATGGCAAGGCGACGTGGTGTTCCTGCATGAAGTCGGCCCCGGCTCGGCGGATCGTTCCTACGGCATCCATGTCGCCCGACTGGCGGGCCTGCCGGCAGCGGTGATCGCCCGCTCCGAGACCATCCTGCACAGCCTGGAAAACGGCGAGCAATCGGGAGCCGTGACCAAACTGGCCGACGATCTGCCCCTGTT
>Ga0302156_10001999_pt1 | contig 17190 bp, 10 predicted proteins | sample I_Bog_N3_2_FD_193503 | JGI IMG/M metagenome (GOLD analysis project Ga0302156, IMG submission 193503) | Peat permafrost microbial communities from Stordalen Mire near Abisko, Sweden - I_Bog_N3_2 | ecosystem: Environmental > Terrestrial > Soil > Wetlands > Peat | place: Sweden: Abisko, Stordalen... | reverse complement strand
TATGACATCGCCGCCCGAAGAACAACTGCGCGCCTATGTGGACTACCTGCGCGATATGGGCATCTACGATCTCTATCGCCGCGACGATCCGTCGGTAATTCTCTCCGATGAAATGCGTGCAGCGTTAGCGGAGCGAGCCACGCTAGTTCCAGCGTCTGTCCCGAAAGCTCCCGTTGAACGTCCCAAGCCTGCTGCAGCATCTCAACCAGCAAAGAATCCGGCGCACGATGCCTTTGCGGAGAGTTCTTCGCCAACGCTTCCCCCGGATCTGATCGCTCCCATGCCCAAACCTGTCTCCTTTGATGCGCTGGCGCCACTGCCTGCGCAGATCGTTCCTGCCGGCGAACGTGCCGCCGCGCTGCAGGCAGTGCGTGACAACATCGGCGACTGCACGCGCTGTCCACTGGCCTACGCCGGCCGGCGCAACATCGTCTTCGCCGATGGCGACCCCAATGCCCGGCTGATGTTCGTCGGCGAAGGCCCCGGAGCCGATGAGGACGCCAGCGGCGTCCCCTTCGTCGGCAAAGCAGGGCAGTTGCTGAACAACATGATCGCGGCGATGGGGCTGAAGCGTGAAGAGGTGTACATCGCCAACATCGTGAAGTGCCGCCCGCCGGGCAACCGCACTCCCGAGTATGTCGAGGCGACGACCTGCTCTCAGTTTCTCGTTGAGCAGATCGACATCGTGCGGCCGCAGGTCATCGTGGCGCTCGGCGCGACGGCGGCGACGTATTTGCTTGGCGTGCGACAGTCGCTGGCGTCGCTGCGCGGAGTGTGGCACAGCGCGCGTGGAGCGAAGGTCGCGGTCACGTACCATCCGGCTTTCCTGCTGCGCGATCCCCGCCAGAAGGGCGAGGCGTGGAAGGACCTGCAGCGCGTGATGGCGGAGCTCGGCCTCAAAGCCCCAGCTAAGCCCTCCCCAACCGCCTGATCTGCGGGCATTCGTTCGCGGAACCCAGTCCGTCCCCCGACGCATATACAGACCGGATATAGTTATCCCGGCTTTCAAGAGGGTCTTGATTTATGTGCAGATGGATATGGGTGTGTGTCTTTACTATCTCTACGGTCTCCGCGACGGCGCAGCAGCAACCTACTCCCGATGGCGTTCGAATGCAGGAGACAAAGCGGCTGACCGGCGTACAGCCGTCTGTGGCTCTGCCGCAATGGCAGGGTCCGGCTTCGGCGCAGCCCGGCGCGCAGCCATTCTCCTTTGTATCGGATGGCCCCAAGGGCGGCGGCTGGGGCCGGCCTGATGAGATCGCCAGGGTTTACCTGGAGCGCAGGCTACCGGCCTTCTTCACGCGCACCCTCGTACTCGATCAGCCGATGCCCGCCGGCGGAAAGCTCATCTGGATGTTCACCGGGCAGCAGGGCGGCTTCACGGTCGAGCTGACCAGTGACTCCGTGCATGTCGTTCAGCGGTTTTACGACTCCTTCGGTCTGCGCGATCCGGGTTCGCGCTCGACTTATCCCGTGGCGAATGTCGAGGACGTGACCGTACCGTACACCGGCTCGGCGAAGGCCGTCACCGTCGAGCTCGACTCCAGGATGATGCTGCGCGTGAGCGTGAATGGCCTGAAGGTGGCCGAGCAGGTCTGCCTGATGGACATGCAGCGCGAGCAGTTGCAGTTCACCGGGCTGCGTACGACCCATGCGGTCGTCGCGGGCAGCGTTCTGCCGGAGACCGCTGGGACAACGACGGTGCATGTGGATGCTGCGAAGCGGTTCCAGACCATGCTCGGCTTCGGCGGCAGTCCGAGCATCGCCACCTACGATTCCCTGAGCGATAAGGGCAAGCAGCAGTACTGGCAGATCCTCCAGCGGTACAACCTGCTGATCGACCGCGAGTATCCGATGGGCACCGAGCTGAAGCCGGACATGTCGAACCTGGACCAGCTTGCGGACTCCGTGCCGCACTATTACGGCGACAACTTCCCCAACAGCGAGATGACCAGCTTCACGTACAACGCCATGTCGCTGAAGATCGGCGGCAAGGTCATCTATGAGTTGTGGGCGCTGCCCACCTGGGCCACCAAGGACTTCACCGACTCCGACGGCAAGGTCCACAAGGGCGCGGCCAACGTGACGGAGTGGGCCCGCGCCATGCTGACCTACACCCGCATGGAGAAGGCACGGACAGGCAAAGCCCCGGACATCCTCGGCATCCAGAATGAGGTTACGCAGCCTCGCGAGATTACCCTCGCCATGGTGCGCACGCTGCGGTCAGAGCTGGACAAGGCCGGTTTTCAGGCAGTGAAGATTCACATGCCGGACGCAAGCACAGTTACCGGCGGCATCACCGCCGCGCAGGCGCTGCGCTCCGACCCCGATGTGTGGAGCAAGATTGACTATGCGGCCTCGCATGAGTACGACTACCAGCGCAGCTTCAACGACCCGGACGCCTTCGATGCGCGCCTTACCCAGTTGCGCGCAGCTATCGGCGACAAGCCGTTCCTTACCACGGAGCTCTGCCTGAACAGTCCGCTGTACCAGATCGGCTCCTACCGCGTGGCCTTCCAGATGGCGCAGTTGTACCACAAGAATATGACGCTGCTGGACTCGATCGGCATCCTCTACTGCTGGCTGATCCTGGATGCCGAGGAGCCCAACTTCCCGGCGTCGCGGGCGCTGATCGCGGTGGACCGCACCCACGGCGATGTCCCCGTCGCTTCCAGCTTCCAGTTGCGCGCGCTGGGGGCCTACAGCCGCCGGATTCGCGAAGGCATGGTGCGCGTGGACGCTACCAGTTCGAACCCGGATGTGCTGGTGACGGCCTACGTCGACGCCCACGGAGCCAAGACTCTGGTAGCTCTGAACCGCTCCATGCAGCCGCAGACGCTGGATGTCTCGGGCGACAGGATCTGGTCCGGCGGCAGAGTCCAGATGGAGCGGGTGAGTCTGTATGACGAGAACATCGTCTCGGATGCCCCCGCCAGAGTAGTGGTAGCGCCGGGGGAGATCGTGACTCTCAGCACAGTGCCGCCGCCGGTGGTGCGATGAAGCTCCGCGGCGCGGCTTGGATTCACCGCCATCTGCTGCTAGACTCTAGCTTGTGGCAAAATGGCTGGGCACCGCAGGGTGCTGCGCCAAATCCGACACAATTCCAGTATGTGGGGCTGTAGCTCAGCTGGGAGAGCGCCTCGTTCGCAACGAGGAGGTCAGCGGTTCGATCCCGCTCAGCTCCACCAATCAACCCTCTGAATCCCGAGAAGGTTTCGATGCCGGCGAATTTGCCGGCTCTGCTTTTTGTCCTGTCTCCGCTGTGCGCGAGGCAGTCTCCCGACCTCCGAATCCTGTTGGTAGTATGGGTCGAACAGAAAGAGGGCCCCGCGTTATGCAATGGATTCGATGCACCTATGTGGCAGGGAAGGGTCTGCCTCCGGCGTCGATCCGCCGGCTCTGCTGTGTTCTCCTTTTTACCTTTGTTGCGCACTCCAGCGTTCATGCCAGTTCCCCCATCGTGGAGCGGGGAGGCTACTTTACAACCGCAGGTGACCTGGCGCGGTTGCGCTCGCAGGCGAGCGATCCGCGGCTGAAGCAGGTTTATGGACAGGTGAAGGCGGATGCGGACACGTCCATCTCGAAGTGGGAGGCGCTGTTTCCGGCCTCGAGTCCTGCGCCAACGACGGCGGCGCTGCTGGCATTCGGGCGCAAGAGCGCAGACCGCGACCTGGGCTATGAGGCGGTGGCGGTGGAGTGCGCGCTCGACCCAACGCCGCGCTGCCGGCGCGTGCTGCGCGAGATGACCATGGCCGACTTGGGGTGGCGGCAGCGGCTGAACTACTGGAACGGGGCCGGGATTCACGAGGGCGTCTCGACGATGTCGTTCCTCGAGAGCTACGACATCGGCGCGCAGCTGGGGGCGTACAACGCCACGGACCACGCGGCGATTCGCGAGGAGATGCACCAGGCGGGACACTTCTTTGAGGGGTGGCTGCTCGACAACCCATTCAGCCGCATGTACGCGGACAAGCGCGAGGAGGCCTTTTGCTTGAACTTCCACATGTACTCTGCCTCCGCGTTGAGCTGGATCGCGATGCTGTATCCGGACTTTCCAGAGTCCGCCGGATGGCTTCGGCAGAGCGAGGCGAGTCTGGTGGAGTACCTGATGAACGGGTTCGGCGAGGACGGCGGCTACGGCGAGGGTTCGATCCACTACTGGCGAATTTCGGTGGAGGCGCTCTTCAACTTCTTCATCGTGAGCAAGCGCCTCGGCGTCGCGGACTATCTTGCTATCCCAGCGATAGCAGACAGGCTGCGCAACACGCTGCACTGGCGGCTGGATATGACCGCGCCCGACGGCCACGTCTTTGCGGTGGGGGACAGTGACCGCGGCAGCAGCGGCCAGGGCGTGCTACAGGACGGAGGTCGCCTGCTTTCTGATCCGGAACTTTTGTGGGGTTCCAGCATGATCTCCGAGCGCGCGGACCACTGGGGCCTGCCCCAGGAAGCCAGCCCGCTCTACCTGACGCACCTGGATATGAGTCTGAAGGGCAGCGAGCCCGAGCATCTGTCCGCGCTCTATCCGTTCTCCGGGTATGCGAGCTTTCGCTCCGGCTGGGACGACCGCGCCGATGCGCTGTTCTTCAAGTTCGGCACGTCTTATATTGGACGCCGCGAAGCGGAACGCAGCCCGGTCATCCCCGGCCATTCGCATCAGGATGCGTTGGAACTGGAGCTTCACTATCAAGGCGTTCCCGTGGTGGCCGATGGCGGACGCCACGGCCGCTATGAAGATTGGGACACCTATGGCGGATTCTCCAAGGCGACGATCGCGCACAGCACGGTGGGGCTGGGCAATCCGTGGGGCTATGACCGGCTGGATGGGAGGTACGTCCAGCACCAGGCCGAGCACGGCAGCGACTTCACCTACGAGCAGACGCAGCAGAACATCGGCCGCGCTGATACGCAGCTGATGGCCTTCGCCGATCTGGGCCAGGTGGGCTACTCCTCGGCGCGGGTCAGGACCTACGATGCCGTGGAGCATCAGCGCAGCGTGGTCTGGTTTCCCGGCGACTCGCTAACCGTCGTGGCCGACCACCTGCAGAGCCCACAGGAGCAGCCCTACGAGTGGTACCTCACTCCGATCGGGCAGCCTGTGGGCAAGGACGGTGCACTGATCTTCGGCGACGACGTGGCGAAGGTGCAGGTGTTGCCGATTCTGCCGGTGGGCGAGCGGGTGACGACAATCTCGCGGACGACTGCCAATATTCCACCCTACTATGTAGGCCTCGGCGCACCGGCGCCCTCGCAGCATCCGCAGCCACGCTGGGCCAACTTCTCGTTGCTCGTGCTTCAGAAAAAGGCGAAGGCGACGGACTTCCTGAATGTGCTGCTGCCGTTCTCCGGGGAGAAGAATCCGTGGACGATCGAGAGTGTGGGCCCTTCGGCGCAGCGTCTTGTCCTGAGCGAGAAAGAGGTGCTGGTCTCCGGCAGTAGCGCGGACGGGCCGCTGAGGGTCGACGGGCAGTGCGGCGTAGTCACGCAGATCCATGGGTCGGATCAAAGCTATGCGTTGATCGAGGGCACCGCGCTGACCCGCAAGGGACAGGTGCTGATCTCGTCGGCTTTGCAGACGAATGTGTGGACGGGACGATATGCCCCCGCGGTGAATGCGCTGGTGAGCCTGCCGGACAAGCGCGCGAGCTTTGACTTGCGGCCATGGCCTTTGGATGATTCGCTGCTGCTGAATCCGCCCCGCGCCATTCCCGGCAAGGAGCCGACGGCCCTGCTGCTCGTCTCCATCTCCTTCCATGTGGACGCCAGGCCAGCCAGGATGCTGGTGCTGCACTCGTTCACCGGCGCACTGAACTTCAACGATCCGGCCGAAGAGAAGCGGGCCCAGTGGGCGCGCGACTATCATGCCAGCGTCTTGAAGCGCGAGCCGCTCGCGTTCACCTACGATCCAGCCTCCGGCACGGTCACTATCCTGCTGGAACCGGGGGAGCACCAGATTGTCTGGGAGTAAGGTGCCTCGGGTAAGGCGAAGTGAATTTTTCGGATACCATGTCGTAGTGTTCCGCTCTGTGCCATCTTCTTCTTTCCAACGCGCGAGGACAGTGTGAACGGTCATCTCGCAGGCGCGCGTTCTGCCGGCAAGCGAACGCTGGGCAGCACCGGCCTTCGCGTCTCGTCCATCGGCTTCGGTGCGTCACCGCTGGGCGATGTCTTCGGCAGCGTCACGGTGGAGGACGGCCGCGCGGCGGTGCATCATGCGATCGATAGCGGCATCAACCTCTTCGATGTCTCCCCGTATTATGGCCTCACGCTGGCAGAGGAGCGGCTGGGTGCGGCGCTCGCCGGCCGCCGGCACGAGGTGGTGCTGGCGACCAAGTGCGGACGATATGGCGCAGACGACTTTGATTTTTCCGCAGCCAAGGTCACGCAGGAATTTGAGTCATCGCTGCGCCGACTGCAGACGGATTATGTCGACCTGCTCCAGGTACACGACGTGGAGTTCGGCTCCGTCGATCAAATCCTTCACGAGACGCTGCCCGCGCTGCGACGCCTGCAGCAGCAGGGCAAGGCGCGGTTCATCGGCATCACCGGATACTGGCCACATCTGCTGGCGCGCATCGCTCGTGCCGCGCCGGTGGACACCGTGCTGAACTACTGCCACGCCAATCTCTTGATGGACGACATGGATCGCGAACTGGCGCCACTGGCCGCGCAGCTGGGCTTCGGCCTGATGAACGCCTCGCCACTGCACATGGGGTTGCTGAGCGGGCAGCCGGTCCCCGAGTGGCATCCCGCGCCCGCCGAGGTGAAGCGTATCGCTGAGGGGGTGGTCGCGCTGTGCCGCGCGCAGAGCGTGTCTCCGGCAACGCTTGCGTTACATGCCTGTCTCCAGAATCCCGCGCACGCTTCGACGTTCATCGGATTCAAGAGCGCTGTGCAGGTGGACGACGCGCTGGGTGCGCTCGACTTTGTTCCGCCCGCCGGTCTGATGGAATGCATTCGCGCACTGGTCGCGCCGGTCTTCAACACAGCGTGGCCATCGGGCCTTGCAGAGAATCAACCTGAGGTTGCCCATGCGGGTTGACGCGCACCACCACCTTTGGCGCTACACGCCCGAGGAGTATGGCTGGATCGACGACACGATGCAGGCGCTGCGCCGCGATTTTATGCCGGAGGACCTCGAGCGCGAGGCGCTCGCCGCGGGAGTGGAGGCGACCGTCGCGGTGCAGGCGCGGCAGACCGTCGCCGAGACCGCATGGTTGCTGCAACTGGCTGCGCAGAATGAGTTGATTCGCGGGGTCGTGGGCTGGCTGCCGATTGCGGCGGACGACTTTCCCTCCGCGCTGGAACGCTTTGACGCCGGCCCTCTGCTCAAAGGGCTGCGCCATGTGGTGCAGGGCGAGCCCGCGGGCTTCCTTGACGGTGCAGAGTTCAACCGTGGAATCGCGGCGTTGCGCGGAACAGGCCTGGTCTATGACGTGCTCATCTTCGCGGGCCAACTCGCCGAGGCTACGCGCTTCGTCGACCGTCACCCGCCGCAGCAATTCGTGCTGGACCACATCGCGAAACCGGAGATCGCGGCAGGCGAATTAGAAATATGGAGCAAAGGAATCCGCGAACTGGCGCGGCGTGAGAACGTGGTCTGCAAGGTCTCCGGCATGGTCACGGAGGCAGACTGGTCGCAGTGGTCGCCCGCCTCGCTTAAGCCATACTTTGATACGGTGCTGGAGGCCTTCGGCCCCGCGCGACTCATGGCCGGTAGCGACTGGCCGGTGCTCACCGTCGCTTGCACCTATCCGCGCTGGTGGCAGACGATTGCGGAGTGGATCGCGCCGCTCTCCGCTACCGAATGCGAAGAGATCGAATCCGGCACCGCGATACGCACCTATAAACTGCAGGTTGGAGAGGAAGCACCATGAAGGCATTGTCGCTGCTCGGAGAGGGCAGAGTGGAGATTACCGAGATCGCCGAACCCACACTCAACAAGGGCGATCTGCTGTTGAAGGTGGAGATGGTCGGACTCTGCGGCTCGGACCTGAACTCCTTTCGCGGACGCAATCCGCTCATCACTTATCCGCGCGTGCTGGGTCATGAGATCGCCGCGACGGTACTGGAGGGCAATGCAACAGTCGTTGCAGGCACGCATGTGACGGTCTCGCCCTACACCGGCTGCGGCAAGTGCCCCTCCTGCCGGCGCGGACGCGAGAACGCCTGCCGCTACAACGAGACCTTCGGTGTGCAGCGCGACGGCGCGATCACAGAGCGGCTCGCTGTGCCTGCGGGAAAGGTCTATCCGTCAACGCTGCCGCTCAAGACGCTGTGTCTTGTCGAGCCGCTCACCGTCGGCTTCCACGCCGCCGCGCGCGGCCGCGTTACCAAGGATGATGTCGTCGCCGTCTTCGGCTGCGGCGGAGTCGGCCTGGGCGCGATCGCGGGCGCGGCGTTTCGCGGCGCGCGTACCATCGCTATCGATCTGGATGACGCCAAGCTCGCCACTGCCGCGAAGGCTGGCGCCACGGACCTGATCCACTCAAAACGCGAGGACGTGCGCGACCGCCTGCGCGACATCACCGGCGGCGACGGTCCCGACGTGATGATTGAGGCCATCGGTTTGCCCGAAACCTTCCGCATGGCGGTGGAAGAGGTCGCCTTCACGGGCCGCGTGGTCTACATCGGCTACGCCAAGGAGCCGGTCGCGTATGAGACCAAGCTCTTCGTGCAGAAGGAGCTCGACATTCTTGGCTCGCGCAACGCGCTGCCGCAGGACTTTCTTGACGTTATGGCGATGCTCGATGTGGGCAGGTTTCCGGTCGCGGAGGCAGTCACGGCGATCGTCACGCTGGACGAGGCACCGTCCATTCTGTCAGAGTGGTCTGCGAATCCTGCGGAGTTTACGAAGATCATGATTCAGATGTAGTTTCCCCCACGAGGTCCCTCATGCAGGTCGCAACAACTTCCAAGTCCACCACCGCCAGTTCCGCCGCTCCGGTCTTTCCCACGCAGATGGCCCTCTTCGTCCTGGTGACGGTGCTGTTCTTTCTCTGGGGCATGTCGAACAACCTCACCGACATCCTTGTGCAGCAGTTCAAGAAGTCCTTCGAGCTCTCGCTCTTCAGCGCGCAACTGGTGCAGACGGCGAACTTCCTCGGCTACTTCTGCATGGCGATTCCCGCCGCGCTGGTGATGCGGCGCTGGGGCTACAAGGCTGGAATGATCATGGGCCTCACGCTGTTTGGCGCCGGGATGATTCTCTTCTGGCCCGCAGCGGTGAGCGGGCTCTACACGCCGTTTCTCATCGCGTTGTTCGCCGTAGGCTGCGGCGCCTCCGTGCTGGAGACCGCGGCCAACCCCTTCATGGCGCAGTTTGGCCCTGCCGAAACCAGCGAGCGCCGCCTGAACTTCGCGCAGTCCTTCAACCCGCCGGGAACGATCGTCGGCGTGATCATCGGCGCGCGGTTCATCTTCTCCGGCGTGGAGCTCAAGGCCCCGCAGGTCGCCGCGATGAAGCTGGCCGGAACCTACGCCGGCTATCTGCACTCCGAGCTGATGCGCGTCGTGCCGACGTATCTGGTGCTGGGCTCCGTCGTCCTGCTCTTTGCCGTGGCGCTCTCGCGGATGAAGTTCCCCGCGATGCAGTCCGAGCACGAGGGCGAAGCGGGAGACAAGGGTACCTTCGGTGCGCTGCTGCACTATCCGCATCTGTGGTTCGCGGTGCTGGCGAACTTCTGCAACGTCGGCGCGCAGATCTCCACCTGGAGCAACCTGATTCCTTATATGAAGCAGTACACCACGGTCAGCGAGCGCACCGCCGCCGGCTTCCTTACTGCGACGCTGGTCGCGCTCATGCTGGGCCGCTTCGTCACCACGCCACTGATGAAGTACATCTCGGCCAGCAAGCTGCTCGGCCTCTACGGCGCGGCGAACGTGCTGATGATCGCGCTGGCCATCCTGCGGCCCGGGATGCTGGGCGCTTACGGGATCGTTGCGAGCGGCTTCTTCCTCTCTATCATGTTCCCCACCATCTTCGCGCTTGGCCTGAAGGGTCTCGGTCCCAACACCAAGCTCGCCGGGTCGCTGCTGGTGATGGCCATCGTTGGCGGCGCACTCTTTCCGCCGGTTCTCGGCTGGATCGCGCGGTCGACGGGACAGATTGCCTATGGATATGTGGTCCCGCTGATTGGCTTCGCCGTGGTCGCGATCTACGGCTTCGCGGCGCCATTGCTGCTTCCGCCCTCCGGCAACACCAGCCCCGACGCCGGTCCGCTCACCGCAACCATCGGACACACCATGTAGCGGACGCGGCTAACGCTCCAGCGTCGCCGCCAGCACTGCCACCACAATGCCGTAGAGCTCGACCTCGATCTTCAGTGAGCGCAGCTCGCGTGCCGGGTCGAGCGGCAGATGCAAAATGGTCGCCGCGCCGCCGGGGACGTTGCGACCTTTGCCCTTGAACGCGACCGGGTCGAGGATGCGGGTCGCACCACTGCGCAGGTCCACGCGCGGGGGCAGGGGAGCATCGTTGATGAAGAGGTAGTCATCCAACAGGTAGTCCTGTTCGATGGGCCACCAGGTCTCCGGATTGCGCAGCGCGAGCTTCGCAGTGCCGCCGTCACTGTAGCTGGCGGTGACCGTCGCGTGGTCTATGTGGCTGCACTGCGGCAGTGTGGTGCCAGTCAGCAGCAGGTAGAGACCGCGTGCGTGGCCGGAGAGCGGCGCGGTGATCGCGGTCGGGTCGGGTTTGAAGTAGGAGAGGAATGCGCAGTTCGGCGTCGCACCCGCAGGCGTGCGGAAGGGAACGCCGATGGACGTCTGCAGCACGCCATTCGCCGCGCGCAGGCCGGCGTCGTCGATGGGAATTGGCTCACCGATGTTGGCCCAGCCTCCGAGCAGCGTATCGGGAATGGAGAGCGAGCAGAACGGCGACCGAGGCTCCGTATAACCACGCGTGAAGATGGTGGTGAGCTGGTTGTCGAGTGGCAGCGCGACGGGCTCCATCTGACTCCCGCTCTGCGCGCGCGGCACGGGCAGGAGCTTCAGCGTAGGTGCTTCGACGCGGAAGGTAATGGGCAACGACCACATGCACTCGCCCTGCTTCATCTTCGCGAAGACTGTGTGTACGCCCTCTGCCGCGACGCGGCCTGCGGTGAGGCACTGTTGCGGGTCTTCAATCTGGGCAGGTGCGATGCCGCGTGGAAGCTCGAGCGGCTCGTGCAGGCGATAACTGCGCACGGCGGCCACGGCGGGGGACGCCTCGCCGTGCCATTGCAGCGTGAGGTGGAACGAGTTGGCTGCGGGCAGGGAAACAACGAGCATCGGCGATCCGACGGCGGTGGCGTCGAACGCAGCGTGAGCGCCCTCGGCACCGGAGAGCGTGGGAAGCTGCGTCGTCCGCGCCCGCAGCCGTAGCGTGACGGGTACAGCTCGCGGCAGGCGGCTGGTGAACGAGTAGCTCTCGCTGTTGCCGCTTCTGCTCCATGCGAAGTCGAAGTCCTTGTGCGTGAGCGAGGCGTGGTCCCACTCGCTGGGAAAGCCGGGACGCAGCGTGATACGCCCGCCGAGCAGGTCCGGCTGTACGCCGAAGAGGCCTTCGATCAGCGCGCGCGAGGTGATGCCGATGGGGTCGCCGAAGTCGCGCTGCGCCTCCTGCCGGTGTACGTCGAGGTCGCTGGTCATGTGGAAGTCGCCGGGGCACAACCCGCGATAGAGCGAGTCCAGCAGGTTGCTCTTGAGCAGCGTGAACGCCTCGTCCGCCATGCCGGCCTGCCACATGGCCAGCGCCATGTGCGCGTTCTCCGCCAGCAGCAGCAGGTTGAGCGACCACATATAGGGCAGCCAGTCCGAGCAGGAGAGCATGAACCACTCGCCCGGCGGAACGCCCTCGCCGCGCACAGGAATGTGGCGCGACGTGTGCAGTCTCTCAGCGGCCATCTGCCACGCCTGCTGCGATGTCACCGCCTCGCTGTCGATGGTGTGATAGACCGTCCACAGCGCGGGGTTGCTGTAGACCGTCTGCGGGCCGAGCAGGTCTTTGGACTCGGCCAGCGCGCCCTGCCACGGCAGCCAGAGCAGTTGCTGCATCGCCTTATCGATGAGGTTGGCTTCAGCTTCGTAAGGCGTCGCGTTCTCTTGCAGCAGCCGCGCGATCTCCGCTGCTGCGCGGTGCGCGAAGAGGTTATAGGCCGAACCGTGCGCGGTACCGCCGCCGCTGTATTGCAGGTTGTCGCTGGCCCAGATGGCCGCGTAGGCCTCATAGAGTGGCAGCTTCTCACCGTTCGCGCCGGTGAACTCGCGGCGAAAGAGCCGGTGCTCCCACGCGAGATGCCGCTGGAGCGCAGGCCATATCTCGCGCGCAAACTCCAGGTCGCCGGTCCAGCGCAGGTGGCGCAGCAGCACGTCGATGAACACCAGGTTCATGTCGTAGTGGTTGTTGGAGAGGTCGCCGTTAGAGTGCAGCAGGCCCTCCTTGCGTGCGAGCCGCTGGTCGGGATCGGCGGGGCCAGTCGTCGGGTCGCCTGTCGTAATCGCCGAGACGTTCTGCTTCGCGAGCCAGTGGCGCAGGTTCGCGCGGGTGCGTTCGTGCTGGCCGATAGCGTCAAAGACGTACGGCCCGCGCCAGCCCACCAGCGCCACACGCCACGCCACTGCGCCGTGCATCACGCAGCCGTCCAGGGGATCCCATATGGCCTCAGCGGCGACGGCGAGTGCAGGAGCAACTGCGTTGAGGTAGGCGTCGGGCGTGTCGAAGCGCAGCGTGTCCGCGATGGCCGCGACCTCGCGGCTGCGCGCCGCGAAGGCAACATCCGGGTCCGTGCCCTCGTTGTGCGCTGCCGCTTCAATGACCTGCACCGTCAGATACTGTGCGGTGCTGGTGAGCCTGCAACTTCCGGAGAGAATCGGCTGGTGCGGCGCGGCGTTTGCAGGGGGCGCACCGCCGAGCGGCGAGTGACCCCAGTCATCGAAGCTCCGCACCTGAAGAGTCGAGCCTTCGGGAAAGGTCAGCAGCAACTCGCCGGCGGGGCTGCTGAGGCGGCTCGCGGGTCGGGAGTCGGCTGTCTCCGTGTCCAGCCAGTAACGATTGTCGTTGCACTCCTCGGCGCGCACCTGGAAGAACTGCGCGACCGGCTGGACCTCGCAGCCGATGTCACCGTTGCGGCGGCCCTTGCGGCCGCTGGCCCCAGCGAAGGCCCATGCCAGAGACACGCCAGCTGGAATGTTCTCGCTCTGCGCTTTCAGCAGCAGGCCGGAGCCGGGGTTGGCCGTCAGCAGCTCCAGCGTGAGCGTGCCGTTGCCGAGCAGGGCATCGCGAACCTCGTAGATCATGCGCCCCGGGCGATAGCGTGCAACGACCACATCCGCCGCGGCGCACCACTTCGACGCTGAGCCTGCGAGGATGCCGAGCTTGAGGTTGCCGCCGTGCCCCCGCAGATAGAGCGAGAACTCCGGCAGGTCGCCCGCATCCACACGAAAGCTGCTGATGGGGCCGTAGATCGGCCGGTTGAAGTATTCGCGGCCATTGCGGATGACAAATTCGCCGTTCCCCGGCGTATAGCGCAGGGGCCGCGCCACGTTGCTCTCCAGCAGCGGACGGACGCCGCCGGTAATCACGCCGGGCGGAGGCATGCCGGCGGGCTCAGGATGCGGCGACTGCGTCTGGGCGAGTGCGGAGAGCCGTAGCGCGGAGCCGGCGGCAGCGGCGCCTGACAGCTCAAGAAATCGTCGGCGAGTCCAGTCTTCCAGTGTGCGATTCAATCGATTTTCCTCAGGACACGGAATGTAGAAGGAACGATAGTCTGATGACTCTAGAGAAACTTCCATGTCCTTTTCAATATGAAACTTATTTCGGTTAAGGTATGGTGGATTCCTGAAGGTGAGGGCCCTCTTTTTGCAACGTTACGCACAAGTCATTCGTCTACGGCCGGAAGATCAAGCCGAATACATCCGATATCATGCGGCGGTCTGGCCGTCCGTTCTACAGACCATCGCCGACTGCGGCATTCGCAACTACAGCATCTTTCTACGCGATGGCATTCTCTACGCCTACTTTGAGTACCACGGCAGCGACTACGCTGCCGACATGCGCAAGATGGCCGCGGACCCGGAGACCCAGCGCTGGTGGAAGATCATGGATCCCATGCAGCAGCCGGTGGAAGGCGCGGCACCGGGTGAACATTGGGCCACCATGCGTGAGGTCTTTCACTTCGACGGGCCGCCGATCGTTTAGCTCTACTTGGCCCATGCCAAGCCGTCGGCATACTTGCCGCCGGTGATTACGCTCTGTAGGTTCCACTGCGCCAGGTCGATGGCTGCAATCTTGCCGTTGTCCGTTCTCGCGCCTGCGATGCAGGAGACGTAGGCGATCTTCGCGTCAGGACGGATCAATATTTCCTGCGGCAGCGGGGGGACGGCGATGCTTCTTACGACCTGTAGGGTATGCAAGTCAACCACCGCTACCTGGTTGGCGGCCGGAATCGTGACCAGCAGCCAGCGGCCGTCCGGTGTTGCGGCGGTGCCGTAGGCCAGCCCGGGCAGAGCGATCCAGTGCGCCACCTTGTTGGTCGCTGTATCGATGACCGCGAGTTGCGGTTTGGTCTGGTCCGCGGTGAAGACCCACTTGTCATCGGCGGAGATGGAGATGCGCTGCACCTCGCCCGAGACCGGAATCACCGCCAGCGTCTTGCGGCCCAGCAAGTCGAGCACCGAGACCGTGCCCGGCCCGACGTTGGCCGTATAGCCGCGCCGCCCATCGTGTGAGATCGCGAGCATGTGCGACTGCTCCTGCCCGGTCGGCACCTTGCCGACGATCTCATGCGTCGCTGGATCAACGATGGTGACGGCCTTGTCCAGCTCACTGGTCACGTAGAGCAGACCGCTCACGGGATCCAGAACGGGAAGATGCGGTCGCACGCCGTGGCCGAAGTCGATGCGGTCCACCACCTTGCGCGAGGCCAGGTCGATCACCAGCATCTCGTGGCCGTCGATGCCCGGTTTGCCGACGCCGGCGCTGCCGTAGATCGGCACAAACGCCTTGGTTCCATCCGCGGAGGCGGCGATCTCATGCCCATGCACGCCCGGCGTGTTCTCGGCGACCGTCGCCAGCGTCTTCCCCGTCGCGGGATCGATCAGGCTGACGTTGCTGTCGCCCTGGTTCACCACCAGCAGGGTTTGGCCTTGCACGCTCACAGGCAGGAATCCAGCACAGAGAAATGGAAGCAGCAGATACTTCAACGCGTTCACTCGCATAGGGAGAGAAGTATAACTCTCCGTATCGTCGTCTAGCATCAGTAGAGGATGACGGTCAGCCGCCGTGGCCCATGTACACCGCGGATGCGCGTCATCTCGATGTCCGAAGTGGCCGACGGACCGGAGATGGTGGTGATGGGCTGCGCGCCCTTGGCGGCGATGGACTCCCATGCCTCGGGCACCAGCTCCAAGACCTGCTCGCGACGCACGAGGCAGAGGTGGTGGTCGGGCAGCAGCGTGATCGCGCGGCGGCCCTGCGCGCCCTCGTGAATGAGAAGGATCGTTCCGGTTGAGGCGATCGCCGCCTCGCATGTCGTGACCACGGCCTGCATTGTGTCGAGCTGTTCGATGCCGAGCTCGCGGTCGACGGTGAAGGCAAAGCCTGCGGGAAGCCATCGCTGCGGAAACTCCGTTGCGACCACCACGCGCTCTTCGCTAGCCTTGCACATAGCTGCCGCGATGGCTGTGGGCAGCTCACTCTCGCTCTCGATATCCACCACATCGGCGTTGTAGTCCAGCAGGCGGTCGCGCAGCAGATCGAGGCATGCTTCGCGGTCGAGACTGCCCCGGCGCTGATACGCAGGCTCCTGTAGCGGCACCAGCGTGCCTTGCGCCGGTAGCGCGGTGCGGATTCGAGCGAGAATCTCTTCGCGAGCCGTCGTCATGGCTTTGCCTCCTGCTTCGCACGCGCCTTCCACCAGTCCCGGAAGCTCTTCGCGGGTATTGCGCGCAGATCGCGGAAGCGCGTCCACTCGCCGGCCATGCCGGGCAGATGCTTCAGTTCATCGCCGCGCTTGAAGAGCAGTTGCCCGGTGCGCGCCAGCCGTTGTGCGGCCTCATAGCGGGCCTGGCTCTGGAACGCCGCCGCCGCGCCGTACATCGCCACGCTCTCGGCAGATAGCTTTCCGCCGAGCGTCTTCTGGTCTTCGGCAACTACGCGCCCGCGCAGGTGAATCAGGATCTCCGGGATGTTGATCTTCACCGGGCAAACCTCATAGCACGCGCCGCACAGCGATGACGCATACGGCAGCGAGCGCGAGTGCTCCAGCGACTGCAACTGCGGCGACAGGATCGCGCCAATCGGCCCCGAGTAGATCGAGCCATACGCGTGTCCGCCGGTCTCGCGGTACACCGGGCACGCGTTCAGGCACGCGCCGCAGCGGATGCACTGCAGCGTCTCGCGCTCTATCTCGTCGGCCAGCATCTTGGTGCGGCCGTTGTCGATCAGGATGACGTGGAACGCCCGCGGCCCATCACCTTTCGCGACGCCGGTCCACAGCGAGTTGTACGGATTCATCCGCTCGCCGGTCGCCGAGCGCGGCAGCAGTTGCAGAAAGACCTCGAGATCAGCAAAGCGCGGAATGACCTTCTCAATGCCGATGAGCGTAATCAGCACGTCCGGCAGCGTCACGCACATGCGGCCGTTGCCCTCGGACTCCACCACGCACACCGCGCCGCTCTCTGCAACGGCGAAGTTCGCTCCGCTCAAACCGATCTTCACCTTCAGGAAGCGGTCGCGCAGGTAAGTCCGCGCGGCGGCGGTCAGCTCCTCGGGGTCTTCGGTTAGCTCCGGCAGCGCCATCTTCTTCCGGAAGAGGTCGCGCACCTCAAAGCGGTTCTTATGCAGCGCGGGGACGACGATGTGCGAGGGTTCATCATCGCCCATCTGCACGATCATGTCGGCGAGGTCCGTCTCAATCGGCGTAATGCCCGCGGCCTCCAGTGCCGGGTTGAGCTGGATCTCGTCGGAGGTCATCGTCTTCACCTTGATGACCTCGGGATTTTCCTCGGCGCCGCTGTACTCGCGGACGAGCGAGATAGCGATGGCGTTGGCCTCGTCCGCATCGCGCGCCCAGTGGACCGTCCCGCCGGCGCGCGTGCAGTTGCGCTCGAACTCCTCGAGATACTGGTCCAGGTGCCGCAGTGTGTGCGCCTTGATCGCGCTGGCCGCGTCGCGCAGTTCCTGCCAGTCCGGCATCTCCTCCACGCGCA
>Ga0302156_10001994_pt1 | contig 17209 bp, 21 predicted proteins | sample I_Bog_N3_2_FD_193503 | JGI IMG/M metagenome (GOLD analysis project Ga0302156, IMG submission 193503) | Peat permafrost microbial communities from Stordalen Mire near Abisko, Sweden - I_Bog_N3_2 | ecosystem: Environmental > Terrestrial > Soil > Wetlands > Peat | place: Sweden: Abisko, Stordalen... | reverse complement strand
GAAGAACTTATCTTTCAGGCACACCGCATAGATCTCACCATCGATGATCTCGATCTGGGATATATCAATCAGGACGGTGTCCCAGTCCTCCAGCTTTGGCTCCATCGATCGCCCGCGCACATAGAGCGCCTTGCACTCGTCAGGATTGAGGTGCTTTGTCTGAAACCAGCGCGCGCGGAATGAGATAGGGTCTTTGGCATTCACTACCCACTGGATATTGCCGCAGCCGGCTGAGAGCCTGACGTCGTACCGATCAATCCAAACGTAGCTTTCAAGATCCAGGTCTTCTGGATCTTCGTAGGTCGAGATGGCCGCGCCGGCGGGGATCAATGCAGACGCTGAAACTTCTCCAAGCGTCTTCGGCCCACTTCCTGTTTCCAGCCAGTCCGGCAACACCTTTACCGCCCTGGCTAGCGACGTGATCTTTGCTTGCGGCACGCCCCGGGTCTGCCAGTTCGTAATTGTTTGTGCCGACTCTCCAATAATCATCTTGAGTCGGGCTTTGGTCATAGGCTTTTCTGGCTCAAGTTCTTGAGCCGCCTGCATCAGACGGTCGAATGCGGTTTTCATAGTTTGCAAGGTTACAACAGGTAAACACTCTGTTGTTTCACGCTCTGTTGCATTTTGTGTAAACATGGCGTTTAATACCAATAGTTTTATAAACCGGACGTGTGCTTATGAACGCAAAAGAAAGTTCTGAGTTGATCGCCGCCGCCGGTGGGAGCGTCCCTTTCGCCCGGCTAATCAACCTCGACCCTTCCATAAAAGGGGTAACCCAGCGGGTTAACAACTGGAAATTCCGAGGAATTCCCGCTGGCGTAATCCTCGATAACCTGCCGGCCATCAACCAGCTCAAGGAGCGTCTATCCAACCAAGACGATCCTGGCGAGTTGGCGGCATAACCAAACGATACACATCACCTTGTGCATGTGCTCGCAGCTTTATCTGCATCGCGCTGCACCGCACAGACATAGAGGAGTTGGGCTGAAATGAATATCCGAGAAGAACCAAACATGAGTCTGGAGTCGCGCATTCACCGTGCGCGCTCGATGCTCAAGGATGAAGAGGTGGCCGGCGCCCTGGGCGTCGATGCCACAACCGTCGGTCGGTATTACGGCGGGGACACCGGGATCAAGCTAACCAAGCTTGAGGCGTTCTTGCGCGCTCACGGAATGGTTGTGGTTAGCGCCAAATATCTGGGTGCGGTCACCACGCTTTGCGAGGTTGGAGCCAGCTGCCATTGCGCGCGGTCTGGGCTTGGGGAGTGCGGACGATGAGGGCAGATCTGAAATGGAAAAAGCCAGCTTAAACGGTGCTTGCGACACCTAGCTGGCTTACCTCAAAAGGCACATCAATTATGCACGGATAACCCTGATACAGCAACGGGTTGCGCGCATTTTAAGGGCAAATTGCCATGAATTATTTCAGGCGCTTCATTAGCGCAGATTGGGGGCTTAACTATGCGTGACTATGCCAAGGTCGCCCCCACGTTTTGGACAGGCCGGACAGGGCGCGCGATTCGCGGAAATGCGGAAGCGCAGATCGTGGCCATGTACCTGATGAGCAGCCCGCACGCCAACATGATTGGCGTTTTTCACTGCCCAATTTTGTACATTGCTCACGAAACCGGTCTTTCCTTTGAAGGGGCTTCTAAGGGACTTCGAAGCCTCTCTGAAGCCGGTTTTTGTACCTTCGAAGCCGATTTAGAGTTGGTTTGGGTGCACGAAATGGCCAGGTTCCAGGTTGGCGAGTCGTTGAAGCCAAAAGACAACCGTGTAATTGGAATTTTTCGAGAGTATGACCAGATACCTAAAAGCCTTATACGGCAACGGTTTCACGCTCGTTACAACGTTGAATTTCATCTCCCAGAAGAGCTGTTTGAGTCGGACAAAACAGAAGCCCCTTCGAAGCCCCTTCGAAGCCAGGAGCAGGAACAGGAGCAGGAACAGGAGCAGGAAAGAGCGAGAGAGGCGCACACGCAAACCGACATCGCCATCCCTGGCGACTTCGCCCCAGATCGAACCGCAAAACTCAAAGCCGGCGAACTTGGTCTAGACGCAACCCTGGAAGCTGAGCGCTTCATCGCCCACCACCAGGCTCAGGGATCAACTCGCAAGGACCTAACCGCCTGGCAAGCCCAATTCCGCAAGTGGCTACTTGACCAAGCCCAGTTCAACGCTGACCGAAACCGCGTTACTGACGCCAAGGTCAAGGCAGTGGCTCGAAAACCAAACCCCGAAGATACCCGCCGTGCCGCTTGCGACACCCTGGGCGTCGGATCGCAATATCTCACCGGAGGACAAAGCAATGGCTACCTCAGCAATTGACCCCGCCACGGTGGCAATGATCTTCCGCACTCTACGCGGTCGCTTCGGATCCCCGTTCGTGGATCGATACCGCAGTGGCGTGCAAGACGCCAACGGCAAGGACGTAGGCCTGTTGGAGACGATGGACGTTTGGGCCCATGAGCTGCGCGACCTGAGCTCTTCCGACATCAAGCACGGCCTGCAAGTCAAGTTCAAATTTCCGCCAAGCTGCGATGAGTTCGCCGCGGCCTGTTGCAAAGATCGCAACTACGAGACGCAGGCCAACCGCAACATCAAGGCGCTACCGGCGCCAACGATCGACAAGGCCGTAGCCAGTGCGATCTTGCGCGATCTCGCTGAAAAGCGCTTGGGCTCCGGCGGCATGCTTTCGGCCCGTGAGCTCAATCACAAGATTGCTGATCAAGTCGCGCGCGGTGTGTATTGCGGCGGCCTGTGGTGCACGCAAATGACTGCCGACTACCTGCAGAGTATCGGCGAGTTGCCCGAGCACATGGAGCGGTTTTTGACCAAGCGGAGAGCGGCATGAACAGATTTTCGAATTGGGTGGAAACACCACGGATGACTTGGATCGATTGGGTACTGATTGCGGTGTTTTTTATGGTCATGTTCGGGCCAATCGTGATGATGCTGGAGGTGGGAAAGTGAACCGGTCGATCACCCTGGTATTGCCGTACCCGATCAGCGCCAACCGATACTGGCGGACGTTCATGCCCAAGGGCTTCAAGGCACCGGTGACCACGCTCTCCAGCGAAGCCAAGGAATATAAAAAACAGGTGGCAAAGATCGTCCATGCGGCGGGAATCATTGCGCCGATCGATGGCCGCGTGGCCGTGGACGTCGCCTTGTATCCGCATCGCCCCCAGGACTGGCAACGGCGCGCGCGCAAAGACCCCGAATGCTGGGATGACGATGTGCAATGCATCGACTTGGACAACGCCAACAAGGTGTTGCTGGACTCGCTCAAGGGCCTGGTATTCAACGACGACAAGTGGGTCAGAAAACTGTTTGGTGAGCGCATGGAGCCGGATGGTGAGGCAAGGGTGGTGGTGACCATCACGGGATTAGTTTCAGATCGGCGGCAGCAAGGGTTGTTCGCGGCGTAATGGCAAGACAGGTAAGGGGGCAGTATGCGGTTTTCGAACGTGCGGAGTCTTGTTGGCTGGGCGTTTCAGATCGAAACGACATCGATGATCAAGGTACAGAAATTTGCCGAGGCGCAATCACCATCATTCGGCGATCTATCTCCGATGGACCTCAAGACACAGTCGGCGTTCGTAATGGCCAAGATTGCCCGCTTACCGTTCGAAGAGCGCGCCGTTCTATGGTGCCTCCACGTCCAGCGCGAGACGGAAATCATCTACCTGTCCACCAAGACCCCGCAGCGTTGGGGCATGAATACCGACAAGGACATCATCCGCAAGTGGTGCACTGGCGAGGGGCTTGGGTGCCGAGATATTGGAGATCGGCATAGCGTGCATTACTCGACGGCTAACCGCTATGAGAATGAGGTGATCAGAGGTGTTGAGGTCTGGATGCACAAGGCTTATGCAACGCTTGAGATACAGCATCGCCCTTTATTGGATCGGCTGATTTACGCGGAACGCTTGACGGCGTGATGCAACAAAACTACTATATTTGCAGCAGCCCGAACTTCGTCTAGAGTTCGGGCTTTTGCATTTCTAGGGCTCGCCACTGCGCGGGCTTTTTGCGTTTCTGGAGCCATCAATGCACATGGAGCACTGCAAACCCGTCGAGGACGCTGTGTGGTTGCATGAGGGCCAGCATGTCTTGATGCTATCTGGCCGCGCTGCCGTCGTGGCTGACGTTGGTCCGGTGGTGATCCGATTTGACTACCTCGGGAAGCACGTTAAGGCTGACGACTTCGTTGTTCTCCCGCGCCACCGCATTCCTGAGTTCGTTCGCATCTAACCACTACGCCGAGGAGGCGATAGCCTCATGGCAAAAAAGCTACCCCCCAAGCAGAAGCGCTTTGTCGAAGAGTATCTGATCGATCTGAATGCCAGCCAATCTGCGGTGCGCGCCGGATATCGCGGAGACCCAAATACAGTCGGCCCACGACTGTTGGCAAATGTTGGTGTCTCAACGGCTATCGCGGCTGCGATGAAAGCCCGCTCAGCGCGCACAGAAATCACCGCTGATAAGGTGCTCCAGCGCTGGTGGCAGATGGTTAACGTGGATGTGAACGAACTGGTGGAGTATCGCCGCACGAATTGCCGCTACTGCTGGGGCTTCGACCATGCATATCAGTGGGCGGACAACAGCGAGTATCAGCGTACTGTGGATGATGCGAAGCGCAACAAGCGCCAGGCGCCAAGCAATGGCGGTGGCTTTGGCTTTGTGGAAGCGCGTGACGCCAATCCCGCATGCCCGAAGTGTTCCGGCGAAGGCTATGGCCATATCCATGTGCATGACAGCCGCAAGCTGAGCGGCGCAGCCCGCCAACTCTATGCCGGTGTGCACCAAGGCAAGGATGGATTGCGTGTGCTGCTGGAGGACCGCGCCAAGGCGCTGGAGAACGTCGCCAGGCACTTGGGTATGTTTAACGACAAGATGACACTGCTCGGACCGAACGGTGGGCCGCTGCAGGCCATTGTGACAACGACCACTGACCCTCTTGAAGCTGCCAAGATCTATCAGGACATGATGAAGAGCTGACATGCCTATTCCGTTCCCGTTCGACTTCCGAGCACCGGATTATGTGCAGGTGTTCGAATGGCGGATGGAACGGCTCAAGCGCATTCGGGCAAATCCCGGCGTGCTGCCTGCGCTTAAGGCGTATTACCGCGATCACCCCGCGCAATTCATCATTGACTGGGGTATGACGTTCGATCCTCGCAATGTTGAGCGCGGCTTGCCGTCAAATATCCCCTTCCTGCTTTTCCCGAAGCAAGAAGAGTGGATCGATTGGTTTATTGAGCGATGGAAGTGTCGTGAGCCTGGGCTGACAGAGAAAACCCGGGATATGGGCATGTCCTGGCTAACCATTGCGCTGGCAGACACGGTTTGCTTGTTCAACCAGGGAATGGTGGTGGGGTTTGGATCAAGAAAAGAAGAGTACGTCGACAAAATTGGAGCCCCAAAGTCTCTGTTTTGGAAGGCGCGCCAGTTCCTTTCCATGTTGCCGCCTGAGTTTCGAGGATCTTGGGACGTCAACAAGCACGCGCCCCATATGCGCATCTTGTTTCCTGACTCTGACTCAGTGATTACCGGTGAGTCGGGCGATGGCATTGGCCGTGGAGACCGCAGTAGCTTCTACATCGTTGATGAATCCGCATTTTTGGAGCGTCCGCACCTGGTTGACGCTTCTTTGTCTGCTACCACCAACTGCCGTCAAGACATCAGTACACCGAACGGCATGGGCAATCCATTTGCTCAGAAGCGTTTCGGCGGCAAGATCAAGGTCTTCACGTTCCACTGGCGCGACGATCCGCGCAAGGATGATGCGTGGTACGACAAGCAGGTCGAGGAGCTTGATGCTGTAACGGTTGCCCAGGAAATCGACATCAACTACTCGGCATCCGTTGAGGGCGTGGTGATACCTTCCGCTTGGGTGCAAGCCGCTATTGGTGCGCATATCAAACTTGGCATTGTTCCAACAGGCATGCGCCGCGGCGCGCTGGACGTTGCCGACCAAGGCAAGGACAAGAACGCGTTTGCCGGGCGGTATGGTTTTCTGCTTGAACACATCGAGTCATGGTCTGGTAAGGGGAGCGACATATTCGAATCTGTTGTTAAGGCGTTCTCCATCAGCGACGAATGGCGTTACGACGGGTTTGAGTTCGATTCGGATGGTCTTGGCTCTGGCGTGCGTGGTGACGCTCGCGTGATCAATGAGGAGCGACAAAAGGAATCGATCCGGCAACTGGATATCAGCCCATTCCGTGGGTCTGGTGCCGTGCAGGACCCAGAAGGCGAGATGGTCAAGGATCGTAAAAATAAAGACCTGTTTGAGAATGCCAAAGCCCAGGCGTGGTGGGCGCTACGCATTTTGTTCCGCAATACCTATCGCGCTGTCGTTGAAGGCAAGCCATTTGATCCGGCTGAAATCATTTCCATCTGTCCCGAACTGAAAGAGCTTGTTCCGCTATCCATGGAGCTGTCTCAGCCGACCTATACGCCAAATAAAGCCGGGAAAATTGTTATCAACAAAGCCCCTGACGGAACCAAGTCTCCAAACCTAGCTGATGCCGTGATGATTTGCTTCTGCCCGAAGCTCGGCAACAACTCCGGCTTGATGGGCTATTACGGCGAGCTGATGGCGCAACAACAATCCTGAGGACCAAACCATGACCCATCGCGTTATGCCGCCGTCGAGCGGATTCTACAACCCGATCCCTGTTGGCGGAATCACCTACGCCTGCGCGGTAAATAGCACGCTGGATGTGCCAGATCATGTTGCCGATGTGATGGTAGCTAATGGCTGGACGCGTGCGGCGGATGGCGGTGCAAACACTACGGCTAACCGCCCGGTGGCGCCGAAGATCAACCAGACCTTTGTTGATACCACGTTGGGTTATGTCATTAAGTGGGACGGCAAAGCCTGGCGCAATCCTGTTACCGGAGCGGCGGTGTAAATCATGGCGATTCCCAAGGGTGCCGCAAAGTCTACGGCGCTTGCGCCTAGCTTCGTTGCGCGCGTCGCGGCTGGCGTGCGCTATATGGTTTCCGGCTCTGATCCGTCTTGGTTCGGTCCGGATACGCCGCTTGACCCCGTTACATCGCCGCAAGAGCAGCCAAGCGTAACGGGTCGCCAGCTCGACTATATGGTCGGGTTCAACACGATGACGCAGCCGCGTCAGAATGAGCCAGTCAGCTTTGAGCAAATGCGCGCGCTGGCGGACGGATATGACCTGCTGCGATTGGTGATCGAGACACGCAAGGATCAGCTGGCCGCGCTGAATTGGACGATCAAGCCCAAGGACGCTAAAGCTAAGCCAGATCAGCGTTGCACCGATTTGATTGCCTTCTTTGCGTTTCCAGACCGCGAGCACGCTTGGGATGATTGGTTGCGCATGGTGCTGGAAGACCTGTTCGTGCTGGACGCGCCTTCCATCTACGTCCGGCCGACGAATGGTGGACAAGTCTACAGTCTGGAACCAATTGATGGCGCGACCATCAAGCGCGTGATTGATGATCATGGCCGCACGCCGGCGGCGCCATTGCCGGCATACCAGCAAATCTTAAAGGGCGTGCCGGCCATTGATTACTCGGCTGACGAACTGATATACAAGCCACGCAACCCGCGAACCAGCAAGATCTACGGCTATAGCCCGGTCGAGCAGATCATCATGACGGTGAACATCGCGATTCGCCGCCAGCTCAATCAGCTCAGCTATTACACCGATGGCAACGTCCCGAACACAATTTTCCGTGTGCCGGCTAGCTGGAATCCGGATCAGATCAAGCAGTTCCAGCTCTGGTGGGATTCGCTCACCTCCGGGCAGAGCAAGCACGTCGGTCGGTTCATCCCGGAAGGGCCGGACCCGATCGACACCAAGCCGGCCGCTCTGAAAGACGAGATGGACGAATGGCTGGCGCGCATCGTGTGCTTCGCGTTCAGCGTCTCTCCGACGCCGTTCATCAAGTCACAGAACCGGGCCACGGCTGACAACGCCAAAGAGCAGGCCATGCAGGAAGGCCTGGCGCCGCTGCAGAAGTGGATCAAGGGGCTGGTCGACCTAGTGTTGGTGAAGCACTTCGGCATCACGGATCTGGAGTTCGGCTGGTCGGAAGAGGTTGCACTCAATCCGGTAGACCAGGCCACGGTGATGGATAAGAAGATCCGCAACGGATCGATGACCATCAACGAGTCGCGCGCGCTTGACGGCGAAGAACCGATTGAGGGCGGCGACACTCCGTTGATCTTTACCGCGGCGGGCGCCGTCACGCTGGACAGTGTAATCAATCCGCCACCACCACCGGCCCAGCTTGCGCCATTCGCTGGCGGGAATACCGATCCTGACGCTAGTGTTGGTAATGACGACGACCCGCAACCAGGCGGTAAAGCAACATCACCAGACAATGCCAAAACCGGTGAGAAGGTGGCCAAGGCAAAAAAAGCGTTGCGCCCGATCGACAGAGACCGCAAAGCAGTAACGGAGCAGCGGGACGAGTTGAAAAGGGCGCTGCAGGATCTGTTCAAGGCTCAGGCACCGCTCATAGCTGCTCAGGTGACTGCCAGCATGGGCAAGGTGGCAAAAAAGCGCCAATCCTCTACTGACGCCGATCAGATCGATCTGGATCTATCCGACTGGGATGACATCGTCTCGCAGACCACCTATGTGCTGACCTCTGTTGGCAAGGATGGTGTCGGCGAGGCGCGCACCCAGATCGATATGGGCGTTGATGATGACGCGCTGAGTTTGGCCAATGACCATGCGATTGCCTATGCCAAAGACCGTGCCGCCGAAATGGTCGGTAAGAAGTGGGTCGATGGTGAGCTGGTAGATAACCCTGATGCTCAGTGGGTGATCACCGATAGCACGCGAACCATGATCAATGCTCAGGTCCAGCAGGCCATGGAAGACGGCCTGAGCAACGATGACCTTGCTGCCGCGATACAAGATGGCTACGCCTTCAGCGATGCACGCGCCGAAATGATCGCCAGAACCGAAACGGCTAATGCTGACGTACAAGGCAATCTCGCCCTGTACAAAGAAAGCGGAATGGTTAGCGGTAAACAGTTGCTGGCTGCGCCGGATTGCTGCGAGGAATGCCAGGATCTGAACGGCACAGTGGTTGGCCTGGATGACGATTTTCCCGATGGCGACCCGCCGCTTCACCCGAGCTGCCGATGCGACGTCCTGCCGGTGCTGGACGATGATGACGTCGAGGCGTATCGCCATACCGGCGACTTGGCGAAAGCCTACAACCCTGATCAGCCGCGCGATGAGCATGGAAGGTTCGGTGGTACCAAGGGCTTCATCGCTGGCGATGCCCCTGTTGAGGCGATCAATGCGGCACTGGGAAAGGCGCTTGAGAAAGGCAAAATCTTCTTTAGCGCGATGATGCATATCAAACTGAAAGAGAAACACGGCGCGGACTATGCGGCGGTAATGGCTGGAATGAAGGCGTGTTTGACCAAGCCGGATTACATTGGGGAGCACCCAGGGCATCCGGGGAAAATTATGCTGGTAAAGGCGGTTGAGGGACTGGAGCAAGGAAAGCCGGCAATGATCGTTTCAATGGTGGGGAGTCAGAACTCTCACGGGAATTTCCCTGGCGCATCTGCTTATGGCTTGAAGCAAAGTCAACTTGATCGGTTTGTTGCTGGCGGATATCTCAAGAAAACCTAAAGCCCGCACAAGGCGGGCTTCGGGGTTGAACCTGAGACAGATGCCATCCTGTATCTCTTGGGGAATCCTTGCGGACCCTTAATCACCAGTCTTTCGACTGGCGCGGTGGTAGGCTGTTCCACCCTCAGCAGGTTCAAAGCCATTATCGCCCGGCAGTGCTTCAAATACAACCCACCAGCCGGTGGGTTATCCATATTTAAGGACCGGCAATGAAACTGTTTGCTGAAATCAGCAAGACCGAGGAGCTGGACGACGGCACCATCAAGGTGTGGGGCTATGCCAGCTCCGACGTCGTCGACTCCGACGGCGAGACCATCACCGCAGATGCGATGAAGGCCGCGCTGCCAGACTACATGAAGTTCGGCGCCGTGCGCGAAATGCACCAGGCTAAGGCCGCGGGTACCGCAATCGAAGCCGAAGTGCAGGAGGATGGCCGTACCTTCTTCGGCGCGCACGTCGTCGACTCCGAAGCCGTCAAGAAGGTCAAGGCAGGCGTCTATAAGGGCTTTTCCATCGGCGGCAAGGCCACCGAACGCGACGAGTTGAACAAGTCGATCATCAAGTCGCTGAAGCTGGTCGAGGTATCCCTGGTTGACCGACCAGCTAACCCGGAAGCCGTGTTTACCATGTACAAGGCCGAAGGCCTCGGCGATGGCGATGGAGGTGGTGGCGCGCCAGCTGCCGAAGCGCCGGCCATCGACCAGCTGGCCGATCTGCTCAACAAGAGGCAAATCACGCCCGAGCAGCTGCTGGGGTTGGCCAAGACTGCCGCAGCGCCAGCGCCCGACACCCTAGAGAAGGGCATGTGGTCGGTGCAGGACTTCGCCAGCGTTATCGCGACGCTCGGCTGGATCTGCCAGGACGCGCAGTCTGAAACCGATTGGGAAGGCGATAGCAGCCCGGTCCCGGCCCAGCTGCGCACCTGGTTTGCTCAGGGTATTGAAATCTTCAAGGCCATGGCCGCCGAAGAGACCGCCGAGCTGCTGGCCTCGCTCAAGACGTCCGCCGGCGAGATCGACGTGATCGAGATGGCCGCGCGCGGCAGCGATATTGCCAAAGCCGGCGCCAAGTTCAGCAAGGACGCCAAGGACAAGTTGGCCAAGGCGCATCAGGCGATCAAGGCCGCATCTGATCACCTGGCGTCCACCGGCTACGACCAGGACGGCGCCGATAGTGACACAGGCAAGGCCGCTGGCGCCGATGATCTGGCAAAGGTGGCTGGCGAACTTGATCTTGCCAAGTCTGACCTGGTCAAGGTTGCCGGCGAGCGCGACGCCCTACAGAAGCGGGTGAAGGAGCTCGAAGCCATGCCGGCGCCTGGCAAGGCCCTGCTGAAAGCCGTTGGCAAGGCCGCAGATGTCGGCGACACGCTGTCGGGTGACAGCGCGGTTGTCAATAAGGTCGCTCCGGTGGTCGATGCTCGGGGCGAAGAAAACGAAGTTGCAAGCCTGATCAAGATGGTTCACTCGTCCGGTGGCGTGCGCGCCTCGGTATAACTCAACCAAGCAACGCCCTGTAACCCGCCTAGTGCGGGTTTTTCTTTTCAAGCCATCCGCACGGGTGGCTTTTTCCGTTTGGAGACCCTGATGGGTGCAAATACCACCGAAGAAACCATCGCGCTGCTGAAAGTGGCGCAGTCCAACCCGGACGACATCATCAAGTCGTTCGTGCAACCGTCGTCGGTAACCACCGGCTTGCAGGCGTACAACCTGGAAGCGCCGTCCAAGAAGCTCTACCCGGTGATGACTCCGCTGCGCAACTCCATTGCGCGTATTGGCGGCGGCTACGCCATCCAGGCGAACTGGAAGGCAATCACCAATATTAACGTCGGGAACACCCGAGCCGGTGTGGCCGAAGGTCAGCGCGGCGGTGTTATCAACAACGCCGAGACCGAGTACTTTGCTGCTTTCCGTGGCTTTGGCCTGGAAAACTCCCTGACGTTCGAATCGGGCTATGCCGCCAAGAACTACGAAGACCTCAAGGCGCTAGCTACTCAGACCACTCTTGAATCGACCATGATCCAGGAAGAGCGCCTGATCCTCGGCGGAAACACCTCACTGGCGATGGGCACTACTCCAACCCCTACATTGGTTGGCAGCACTACTGGCGGCGCGCTGCCGGCGCAAACCCTGTCTGTAATCTGTGTGGCCTTGAGCCTGCAGGCCTACTTGGACACTGTTGGCGTCAATAACGGTGCTAGCGGTCAATCCTTTAGCGCTAGTTCTGCATCTGTTCCGGGGCAGATCACCCGCACCAATGCGGACGGTACTACCACCACCTTTGGTGGCGGCTCAGCCCAGAAGTCCGCCAACGCTACCGTGACCACCACTGGCGCCAACTCTTCGGTGACCTCCTCGGTTGCCCCCGTCAATGGCGCCGTTGGCTATGCATGGTACTGGGGCCCCGCTGGCGCGGAAGTGCTAGGTGCTGTGTCGAGCATCAACTCGGTTGTCATCGCCGCTGCTGCTGCAGGCTCGCAAACCGCCGCTAGTCTGCCCTCGCAAGATAGCTCGACTTGCTCACTGGACTTTGATGGCCTGTTGACCCAGGCATTCAAGCCGGGTAGCAACGCCTATATTGCCGTTCAACCGACCGGCACTGCTGGCGTGGGCACTCCGCTGACCTCGGATGGCGCGGGTGGCATTGTTGAGTTTGAAGTAGCATTCCGCAACTTCTACGACAAATACCGCTTGAGTCCGACCAAGATTTACGTGTCGAGCCAAGAGCTGGTCAATATCACCAAGAAGATCGTCGCTAACGGTGGCGCACCACTGCTGCGCATGACGACCGACGCAAACAACCTGGGCGCCATTCAGGCCGGCGTGGTTGTCGGTGAGTATCTGAATAAGGTGATGGGTACCAAAATCCCGCTGGTTGTTCATCCGAACGTTCCAGCTGGCACCGTGTTGTTCTACACCGAGCGTCTGCCGTATGCGCTGAGCAACATCAGCAACGTCTGCCAGATGCTGATGCGCCAGGACTACTACCAGCTTGAATGGCCGCTAGTGACCCGTAAGTATCAGTACGGCGTCTATGCGGACGGTGTGTTGCAGCACTACGCGCCGTTCTCTCTCGGCCTTATCACCAATATCGCCAACGGCTAACGGCTGATCACGGCCCGGCTCTTTGTCGGGCCGAATCTAAAGGAAATCGCAATGGACCCAATCCAACTAAATGCGCCTTCCGGCGTGTCGTCGGTATCGTATAGTGGCCAGGAATATCAGGCCGTAAAGGGTGTCGTCTCGGTTCCGAGTGACGCGGTACCGGATCTGCTGCAACAAGGCTTCTCGCTTGCGGGGTAATCCATGGGCGATCTAACGACACTGGCGAATGTGAAAGCGTGGCTCAGCCTCACCGAAACCACTGACGATGCTTTGCTGGCGGCGCTAATCAGTGCCGTCAGCAACTATATCCAGACCTGGCTGAATCGCACGATTATCGAGGCTCCGTACAGCGAGGCGCGCAACGGCATTGCGGGTGGCGACACGCTGGTTCTGGCCAACTATCCAGTGCAAAGCGTTTCGTCGCTGACGATTGATGGCCAGATCATTCCGCAGTCGCCGGACTACGTGGCCAGCGGCTACTGGTCTGACGATATCGCGGTTTATCTGGTCGGCTACAGGATGACGCGCGGGCGCGGGAATGTGCGGTTGAGCTACACGGCAGGCTATTCCAGCGTGCCGCTAGAACTGGCCCAGGCCTGTACCGAATTGGTGGCATTGCGCTATAGCGAGCGCGACCGGATCGGGCATCAGTCCAAATCACTCGCCGGCGAGACGGTCAGCTTCATGATCAAGGATTTCCCGCCTGATGTGCTAACGATCCTCAACAACTACCGGAAGGTGGTGCCCTTATGATCACCGGGCGGATTACTGGCGATCGTGAAGTTCTGGCCACGTTTAACCGGATGCCTGGTGGCCTGCAAGACAAGCTGGCCAAGACCATCACGCGGCTGTGCCTAAAGCTGCAGGTGCATGTGGTGCAGGATAAGTTATCCGGTCAGGTGTTGAACGTTAAGACAGGGCGCTTACGCCGCAGCATCACGTATGCGGTAACTACGCCGGGCGCATCATCCGTACAGGGCACGGTCGGGACCAATGTGGCCTATGGGCGATTCTTTGAGCTCGGATTTCAGGGTACGGAGAACGTGAAAGAGCACCTTCGCCGGATACGCGAGCATGGCACGATGGTTCTGAAAGCTGCCAAAGGCCATGACATGAAAGTCTGGGCCAAGCAGCGCGGGAAGCTTACTGGCGATGAAGTCGTTGTTCGTGCTTACACTCGCCACGTGGATATGCCCGCGCATTCGTTTCTTGGATCGGCGCTCAATGATATGCGGCCTGAAATTTTGGAACAGATCAATCAGACAGTGAAGGAGTCCACCCGGTGATTTCTCGTGAAACGATCTACTCCGCGTTGTTTGCGCGATTGAGTGCGGCGGGGCCATTTGTCACGACGTCGCGCAAGCTCAAGCACTGGAACGACGTCAAGCCGCCCCAGCAGCCGGCTATGTTCCAGGCGCAGAAGACCGAGGTGCCGCAGCAGACGCCGGGCCTACCGACCAAATGGATGCTTGCTACTGATGTTTACGTCTATGCCCGCGCGCCTGGTAGCTCGACCCCGTCAACCATCATTAATCCACTACTGGACGCGATCGAGGCCGCGCTGGCGCCGGATCCGATCACCAACAAATGCACGTTGGGTGGTCTGGTTCAGCACGCTTGGATTGATGGTGAGATTCAGACCGACGAGGGCACGCTAGGCGATCAGACCGTGGCCATCATCCCGATTCGCATTCTCGCCAGCTAGTCAGGCTAGCAAACCCATTTCAGACCCGCTTCGGCGGGTTTTTCCATTTTAGGAGAACCATATGTCGCAATTCGCTTTTGGCGTTGGCGCTATGTACGTTACTCAGCTGCAGGATGCCTGGGGGAATGCGATCAGCAACCCTACGCCGCTGCCTTTGCTGACTCTGCAAGAAGGCAGTATCGATATGTCTGCCGATAACAAAGAACTGTACGGTCAGAACCAATACGCTGCTGCTGTCGCGCGCGGGAAGGCGAAGTTGACCGTAAAGGTTAAGCCGGCCCGTATCTATGCCGCACTGTGGAATGCGCTGTTCTTCGGCCAGACATTGACCTCTGGCCTGCTGGCTATCCAGACCGATACCACTGGCGTGGCCATTCCGTCCGCAACCCCCTACACGGTTACGCCGACGCCACCCAATACCGGCACCTTTGTGTCCGATATGGGCATCATATCGGCGACGGGTTATCCATTGACTCGGGTGGCCAGCGGCAACACGCCAGCAACGGGGCAGTACACCGTAACCACTGGCGGCACCTATACCTTTGCCGCCGCAGATGCCGGCAAGACGGTGTACATCAACTATCAATACACCGTTGCCAGTGCCAATGCCGGTACCGCCCAGATGGAAACCGTCAGAAACTTGCCAATGGGGTACGCCCCTCAGTTCAAGGCTGACTTGTGTGTGGGATATCAAGGCAAGCTGGTGACGTTCAGTATTCTGCAGGCGATCGCCACCAAGATGAGCCTGGGATTCAAAAACGAGGACTTCGCGATCCCAGAATTTGACTTCTCGGCGATGGACAACGGGACCGGAAACATCATGACTTGGTCGACTTCGGAGTGATGCGATGCATCGTTTACCTTATCCCGTACCACCACCGCTACGGAGCAATGCAATGGAATTGATTGATGGTGCTGAAATCAAAATGGGCGGGAAGCTCTGGGTGGTGCCTGCCTTGTCGTTCAAGCAGGTGAAGCGCCTACTCCCGACGATGGGGCGCGTTGGCTCCGGCAATGTGACACCTGAAAACATGGGGGATATGGCAGAGGTCGTGCATGCCGCTCTGTCGCGTAACTATCCTGATGTCACCCTGGATGATGTCGAGGACATGCTGGACTTGAGCAATGCTCTGTCGTTGTTCTTGGCCGTGATGGGGCAATCCGGTATGGAGATGCGCCAGCAGGGGGAAGCTCAGGCGGGGAGCCGTTAAATTGGGGGAAGCTGTATTCCCACTTGATAGCCTGTACTGGCTGGACGTGGGAATACATCGACAACTACATGACGATTCCCCGCTTGTCGGAAATGACGGATTACTGGGCTGATTACCCGCCGGCACATGTGATGATCGCCCAGTATTTTGGTATAGGTAAAAGCAAGGATAAGCCATCCGAAATTGATGGAGATGGTAATTCGCTGTTCGATTTATTCCCGAGTGGGTAGAATATTTCCAAACAACAAACTAGCAGCCGAATATCGGTTGCTGTTGTGCCTTGGAGATAATATGAAAAAATTGTTAATGACAGTGGTTTGTGTAATTTTGGTTGGTTGCGCAGGGACTTCATTTGGTTGGAGTTCTGCGCGACAAGTAAAATCCGGGATGACAACGCAGGAAGTAACAAAAATTATGGGAGCCCCTTATTCTGTTACCAGCACGGGGGGAAAGATGATTTATGTCTGGTCATCTGCAAATGGGTTTACCGGATCAGTGAAAACTTTAGCTGTCGTATTTGTTGATGGAAAAGTAATAACAGCCCCAACAGTGCCAGAAGAATACAAATAGTCATCCATTAATATAAAAAAATAGCATGGAAAGAAGCCGCTAGTTAGGGATAAAAAATGAACAAAGGTCGTGGATTTCTCTGGTGTGTTGTTGCTTTTTTTGTATTCGTTCCGCTCAATTGGGCGCGAATCACGGCAACAGATGGGTTGCCAAAAGGTACTCCGTGGTGGGGTTTAGTTCTTGGAACAGTGGTCTGCTGGGGTGTAGCCTATTTCTTGGCCAAGATGCTTATATCTGGAGCAAAGAAGCCGCACGATCATGAAGAGCGTGAAGTCCAGCAGCTGCAGTTACTTCTTAATCAGCCGCTTACTGAGATCAGGCCTCACAGTGCCATCCTGAAGCCTGGCGAAAAGGCTTACGGCTCTGTTCGGGCAACGCTGCATGAAACTCAGACTATGGGTTACTCTGCGGGTACTGCCGGTGTAAGTGTGCACGTAGCCAAGGGCGTAACCATTCGAACCGGAGGCATGAAGGGCCGGGCAGTTAAAGGTGTGGTGAGCGTTGCGTCAGGCGAGCTTGTTGTGACTGATCAGCGGATTATTTTTGCAGGTGATATGAAATCATTTGCCATTCAACTTGGCGATCTACTGAATGTTACCAACTATACCGATGGCTTTGGCTTTAATGATGGGAAGTCTACTCGGGTGGTGACTACCGATAGTGACCGTGATCGCATTATATTTTCTTCTACGCTCGGGAAGGTTCTAGGGTAGATCGTAAAACGAAAAGACAAACAAGGCCGCCTTTTGGCGGTTTTTAATTTCAGCCTCACGGCTTATCCCGTGGGGCTTTTTTTATGTGAGCCAGCCATGTCCGACAACAACATTGACGTCACCATCGGAGGTAATGCGACGGGTGCCGTTGCTGCTATGACCGATGCTGCGTCGGCAGTAAAAGGCGGCGTGGAGCAGATGAGCTCCGGTATCGAGCAACTGGGTGCCGTCTTTGAGCGATTCAAGGGCATGTTTGTACTGTT
>Ga0302156_10001990_pt1 | contig 17238 bp, 8 predicted proteins | sample I_Bog_N3_2_FD_193503 | JGI IMG/M metagenome (GOLD analysis project Ga0302156, IMG submission 193503) | Peat permafrost microbial communities from Stordalen Mire near Abisko, Sweden - I_Bog_N3_2 | ecosystem: Environmental > Terrestrial > Soil > Wetlands > Peat | place: Sweden: Abisko, Stordalen... | reverse complement strand
GGAGCTGGCTTTCCTTGAACGGTTAGAGGAGCTGCTCCGTGCGCAACACGGTGGTGATCCGGAATTTCGCCTATGCCAATGGTTCGATCTCATCGGTGGAACATCGACTGGGGCGATTATTGCGGCGTTGCTCGCGCTCGGTTTAACGGCCCGCGAAGCAACGGCTCATTATTTCGAACTTGCTCCAGACGCCTTTAGGGCGCGCCGATGGTGGGTTCCGGGCGTTGCCCCTCGATTTAAGGCCAAATATCTCTACGACCACCTTTCCAAAATCTTCAAAGATATTGCAATGGACAGCGACCGCATCCGCACCGGTCTCGCCGTGATGTCACGCCGCTACGACACCGGGAGTCCCTGGCTGCTGTCCAACAATCCACGGGGTCCCTATTGGCCAGATCCTGCCGACGGTTCGTTCATCGGCAACCGCCACTACAAACTGGCTGACGTGGTGCGCGCCAGTACCGCCGCGCCCGGTTTCTTCCAACCCATGCTGCTGCCCATTATCAAGGGCGAGCCCAGCAAGCTCTTCATCGATGGGGGATTGTCTCCCTACAACAATCCGTCACTCGCGCTGATCATGCTCACGCAGGCCGATAATTACGGTCTACAGTGGCCCCTGGGCGTGGACAATCTCACTCTGCTTTCGATCGGAACCGGCAATGCACGCGGCCTTACGCAAGAGAACACTAAAGCACCAAAGACATCGGGCGCGCTCTTGCTGCGCTCCTTGATGGACACTCTGGCCGATGGTCAGTTGCTTACGCTCACCCTGTTGCAGTGGTTCTCTGAAACACCCGCGCCCTGGACAATCAACAGCGAGATCGGCAATCTCGGCTCGGAGTACCTCGGGGGCAAGCCATTACTTCGCTTCCAGCGCTATGACATGCCTTTGGATTCAGATTGGTTGCAGAAGAACCTCGGGGTCGAACGCACAGAGGAAGAGCTCGTCGTCTTACGGCGCTTCGATCGTGTTGACTCAATGGAGGAACTGTATGACCTCGCACAACTGGCTGCTTGCGAGCAGATGAAACCAGACTCACCTCTATGGAGAAATCCGTGACACTGATTGCGGGACTGATTTCCCATCCAAGCCAGTGACCTACCCCTTCCCCTGTTTTCCGCTAAAATCCTCATGAATAAAGACTTAGCTTTGGACCTCGGGTGTTTGGAGGTCTTTGGTCCGGCGGTAACCCCTTTATTGTCAGCGGCATTTTGGGCATGTATCTTAAGGATGGGTGCTCAGACCTATCTTAAGTATAGGTCGTCCTGCCGGGGTTAGGGGCCGGGTTGCGGAGCGGGCTAAAGTTCTCAAATAGCTGGTGTTATGTCGTTGGCACTGGGCCTGGGTGAGAGGAGCCCGGAGCAGTCCGCGCTGTCCTCTCGTCTTTCTCTATTATAACGGGCATGTCAAGGGCAGGATGCTTTTGGGGTGGGGGCCGGCCGGGCATCCTCGTTCCCACCCATCCCAACGATCTTTCGACAAGCTCAGGAGGCCCGTCGGCATGGATGGGGCACCTGAACGGTATGGTGATGAGACGAAGGAAACTCACGGGTTCGCCACCCGCCATCGTTACGGGTGCTTGATCGCCATAAATGTAGCCGTGTAACCAGCCGGTTGACCGTCATGCGGCTTCACTCGGATGATGCCGCCCACCAGCGTCGGCACCTGAGCTACGCCGTTCGGCCAGTGCGGAACGTAGTATCCCTGGTAGTCGTAAAAGTAGGCCGCAGTCGGAGTATTGGGCCGCCCAGTACCGTGGATGAGCACACCTTCCGGCGCAGTCGCAGTCGGCGGCGTTATGGTGCCGTGCAGGTCCATGCCCTGGCCGCCGCCGAAATCCAGTGCGCCGGTGAAGGTGACGCCTGTAGGCGCATGCAGCGTCATGGTCGCCTCGGCAAAGAGCATGTTGAGTAGCGTTGTGGCGTTGCCGTTCACCAACGCTGGATCGTTGATAAAGCTGCGATACGTCCAGATACCGGCAAGTGAAATCTCAGGAAGGCGGTATGGCATGATTTTCTCCTTAGTGCTCGGTTGAGGTTGAAAAGAGACAATGGCCCATGGGGAAGCGCAGTCGATAGGGCGCGAAGACCGCGTCGAGAACCCGGTGCGCTGTAGGGGCATCCGGAGCGCTCGGCGCGGTCGCGCGTTATCTACTTCGCTTGGCGAAGTTCGATCGATCCAATCTGCACGTTGGCCTGTGGTCGGAAGGCGCGGAGCACCTCCGGACGAATGGCCAGCGGCTTCGTGGTTGTCACTGTTGTGGTTGGCACGCGTCCATCCGTCGCTTCGAAACTCACCGTAACTCCCGGAGTGGTCGTCGAAACATTCAGCGCGCGCAGTTGGTCAGACACATCGAACTCCAGTGTTCTTATGCTGGGTCCTTCGTGATGGTGGAATGCGGCGAACCAGTTGATGGTGCCGATATACTGCCGTACTCCGGGCTGCCCCTTTTTGGAAACATAAACATTTAACAGCGTACCCGGAGGGCTGTCTGCCTTAACATCGCGTAACACAAGAATGCTGCTTTGGGGCGCGCCGGCAGGTGTTACCAGTGCACGCAGCTTCGTCGCAGGCACGTCGATGTCCACTGAGGCTTGTGGTCCGGTGATCGGCAGCGGCCTGGACGCGCCGACGACCGTCGGAAAGCGCTCTTCTGTGGTCAATGTTTGCAACTCCAACCCGGCTCTGATGATAGGCCGGCGGGTGATGCCGCGCGAGCACGCCGTCACGTTGTCGTATACGTAGCCCAGAGTCTTGGAGTCAAGGAAATCGCTGACCGGCTTGGTCTGCAGGTTGCCGTTCTCGTCCGGGAAACTGAACGTCTGGGTCTCCCATGGGGCGCCCGTAGGTGTGGGATGCAGATTCTGCCAGCAGGCCCAGATGCGATCAATGTTGGCATGGTGCGAGTAGAAAACAGGATCGTTGCCGGCTACAGGCACATCGCCCATATGCGCCACCGGGCAGGTTGGCCCGACCGTGCAGTGCACATAGCCATGAATTCCCGTCTCGATTCCGTATTCGAAGCTAAGATAATTTGTGTTGGTCAGTGCAGTGTTGATATTCGTCGTCGTGGAATCCAGCTTCGAGGTTCCTGCATTCATGCCGGAATCGCGCTTGCTGTCGTACATCGGAGACGACGTGTTGCGGAACTCTGCAGGGATGGTTTCCTCCGAGGCGTTCGTGTAGTCCCAGTAGGGCAGTCGCAAGGTGTTGTCCTGGGCCGCCCAGCGAAGCACGCGCTCGAAGTAATACAAATACATCCGGTGCCATCCAAAGAAATTTGCCTGTCCAGCGCCGGGGCCCGCCGAGTGCTGGCACGTCGCCCAGACCGTTTTGGCGATTTGGTCCGGGGGCGTCTGGTCGGTAATGTTGTTGTAGTAGGAAGCGTCGCTGCCAAGACCAATCGAGTTAAGATAGGCGATCTGCTGAGCGACCGTTCCGTCCATGCTTTGCGGCCCGTAATATCCATGGATGTTGGCCCAGTACTTCCAACTGCGACGGAAGTCGGCTGAAGTCGGCGGCGCATTGTCCAACGATTTCATCTTGAGCACGGCCTTCTTCAGGCTGGCGAGCCGGGCTGCACCGCCGGGACCGGAGATAAAGTCCTGCCACCTCATGCGAACCTGTGGAATGCTCGCCGGATGATAGACGTTGCCGCTTTTCGCTTCAAATGGAGTTGAAGCAAAGCAAAGGATAAGAGCTATAACCGCGGCTGCTTGCATTAGGCGGAGTCTGCTGCTCTTCATGTGAGTTCTCCTCTATATCGTGCAAAACTTCGCTATGTTCGTGCTGCGGCAGCCTAAGCCACTTGGACGAGTGACGACCTGGAGCAGGAGGAACTGGCTGTAAACGGGGCCCGGAAAGCAAGGACTGTTTCAGTAGCAGAAGGTTGTCGTCACGGAAGTCCGCATTTCACGCGGAACGCGTCTTACCGAGCACACTTTGCAACGATCAGCTTCTGGGCCGGATGATTCGTGTGCGAAAAACATGCCGATGCATGAGAGCGCACTCCCGCAAGCTGGCTAAGGTTAGATTCGGGCCTGGGATAAATGAGGAGGGAGAAAGAAACGGCAAATCGCTGCGTATTGAGTACCAGGATCATTGCTAGTTGGATGCTGGAAACGCTGGAAAGTGTAGCGCCTTGCATGTTGTCCGCTAGCCGAGTAGCGGTAATCTAAAATGCCTCGGCGAGAAATGTCAAGCATTTTCTCGCTCGGGTCGATGCTGTCAGCCGGCAGCTTGCGCCTCTCATCATGTCCCACTGCACTTATCCAGGATTCGCCGCTGCCGTCAGAACTTGGCTCGTTGCACAATCTTGAAATCGATCATCAGCATCCGACAGCCAAAGATACGCGGGGTAAGCGATAAATCACAGGGTTTTTCGTCGCATTTGTGCGATGATGGTGGGCGGCGCGGTGGGCGTCATTGGGAGGTTCTTTGGCCACGCGAAGAAAGATTCTGTTGAGTGCAGTCGCAGTGTTGTTGTCCGCCGGGTTGCATGCGCAGCGCACACGGGTGAATCTGGACCCCGGATGGAAGTTCCTGCTGGGTGACGATGCCATGGCCAGCGATGCAGCGTTTGATGATGCCAGGTGGCAGTATGTCGACCTGCCGCACTCGTTCAGCGAGCCCTACTTCCGGTCGCCGGATTTCTATGTCGGGTACGGCTGGTACCGGAGGCATGTGCAGGTGAGCGCTGCCACTCTGAGAGGACAGACATTTCTGGAGTTCGAAGGCGCGTTTCAGGATGCCGAGATATGGGTGGACGGCAAGAAGGCGGGCGAGCACCTCGGTGGCTATACCGGGTTCTCGCTGAACATCTCCGGAGATCTGCACGCCGGCGACAATGTGATCGCCGTGCGCGTGAATAACCTGTGGAATGGCCAGTTGAACCCGCGTGCCGGCGAGCACGTCTTCAGTGGTGGCATCTATCGCGACGTCTATCTGGTGACGACCTCGGCGGTGCATGTGCCGTGGTATGGGACCTTCGTGACCACGCCGAAGGTGAGCAACGATTCAGCTACCGTTGATGTAAAGACCGAGGTGCGCAACGCCTCCAGCGAGACCGCAACGGCGGTGCTGAAGACGGCGATCCTCGATCCGGCCGGCAGGCAGGTGGCGGAGTTCTTGACGACCAGCCCAGTTGATGCGGGACAACTGGTCACTCTGGACCAGAGCGGAGATCTGCGCAGGCCGCAGCTTTGGTCGCCGGAGACGCCCAGACTCTATACAGCGGTGAGCCGCATCTATGTGAAGGGTCTGCTGAAAGACCAGTTCCGGACGCGGTTCGGGATTCGCTGGTTTACGTGGACGGCGGATGACGGGCTGACGTTCAACGGCAAGCATCGCTACTTCCATGGCGCGGACGTGCATCAGGACCACGCGGGTTGGGGCGATGCTGTGACCAACGCAGGCGCTCGCCGGGATGTGGCGATGGTGAAGGCAGCGGGCTTCGACTTTATCCGCGGCTCCCACTATCCACACAAGCCTGCCTTTGCTGATGCGTGCGACGAACTCGGGGTTCTGTTCTGGTCAGAGAACGCGTTTTGGGGTGTCGGCGGATATAAGGGCGATGGTTACTTCAATGCCAGCTCGTACCCCACGCGCCTGGAGGATCAGGCGCCCTTTGACGAGCATGTGAAGGAGAGCCTGGCGGAGATGATTCGGATTAACCGGAATCATCCTTCGATCATCGCGTGGAGCATGTCGAATGAACCTTACTTCTCGCCGGCGCCGGTGATGCCAAAGGTGCGCGCCCTGCTGGCGGAGCTGGTGAAGGAGAGCCACGAGCTTGACCCCACACGGCCGGCGGCCATCGGTGGAGCACAACGCGGCAATATTGACATGATTGGCGATATCGCCGGTTACAACGGCGATGGCGCGCGGTTGTATCTGCACCCCAAGGTAGCCAGCGCGGTGACGGAGTATGGTTCCTATCGCGAGATTCGGCCGGGCACGTACGATCCGCATCTTCGGGATATTGCCGGGCAGCCGGAGTTCCCATGGCGCGGCGGGCAGGCGATCTGGAGCATGTTCGATCATGGGTCCATCGCCGGAGCTGAGGGTACGACTGGAATCGTGGACTACTTCCGTCTGCCGAAGCGCGGCTGGTACTGGTACCGCAACGCACTGGCCGGCATTCCCCCACCTGAGTGGCCACAGCCGGGGACAGCAGCGGGACTGCGGCTTACCTCGAGCAGCCCGACCATTGCACACGCCGATGGCACCGATGATGTGCAGGTGGTGGTGACGGTTGTGGATGCGCAGGGCAAGCCGATAAGCAATACGCCGGACGTGACGCTCGAAGTGGTAAGCGGTCCCGGAGTCTTTCCAACAGGGAAGTCCATCACATTTCGCAACGGAACAGATATTCCGATTCTGGATGGCGAGGCAGCGATCGAGTTTCGTTCGTACTACGCGGGTACCACCGTGCTGCGTGCTACGTCTCCGGGGTTGCCGGAGCAGCGGCTGACGATTACCTCGTTGGGCGCGCCGGCGTTCGTGCCGGGACGCTCCGCAGAGTTCATCCCGGCGGGCTATGTGCGTTTCATCGGGGTGATGCAGACGGCGGCTCCGCAGGTGGCGAACATCGCTCTTGACCGGCCGACCAATGCCAGCAGCATGGTGGACAACCACCAATCCAAACTTGCAGCGGATGGAGATGATGCGACCTACTGGTCGGCTGCCGCCGATGCAGCGTTGCCACAGTGGTGGGAGAGCAATCTGGAGGGTGTGTACGACCTCAGCTCGGTGAGCCTTCGCTTTGCGGCGAAGGGGAAGTACAGCTATGAGATCCAGGTCTCTCCGGATGACCGGATGACGTGGAAGACCGTAGCCTCTGGTGATGCTGAGTCGACGGTTGCACCTGTGATCATTCCGCTGCCGGCGGGGACCAGGTCGAGCGGGTTACGCGTCGTGATCGATGCGGCACCTGCGGGAGTGGTTCCGGGGCTGGCTGAGGTGGCCATACGGGGCTCGCGTGTGAAGTAGTGCGTTACAACGAAACTACGAACCGCCCAGAGGGAGACTGCCTTCGATGCGCAGACCATAGGGCATACGCGACGGCGAGCTTTCGACGGGAAGGCTGACTATCAGCGACTCAGCGGTTTGGTGGAATCGCAGCGGTGCGGTATCTCCCGGCAGAGTTACGCGTTCCACACGGGCCTTTCCGGCGGGGAAGCTGGCGAGCCTCGCCTCCGTCGCCGGACGCTTGTATCCAAAGGCGTACACCGCACCTTTGGCGACGGTGAATCGGAAGTCGGCTTCGCTGGGTGGTGGAATGTTCTGCCGTCCGATGCGTGGGCCTTCGACCGCTGTCGAGCCACCCTTCCAATCGCCCGGCGGCTGCGGCGGGATCATGGGGCCCTCACCCATGATCACCCAGGGGCGCGAGCCGTAGATGCCATCTCCATAGATTCGAAGCCAATCGCCAATGGCCAGCAACGCCTGCTGTTGAACGTCCGGAATGGAACCGTCGCCCATAGGAGAGACGTTGAGCATCAGGTTGCCGCCCATGCTGGCCAACTCAAACAGCTCGCGGATTACGCTCTCCGGCGGCCGTACTGTCATGTTCGTGGTGTAGCCCCAGGTGCTGCCCAGGGCATCGTCCACCTGCCAGCCCGCTGCGTTGTAGATCCACTTGGGAGCGCGCTGCTGCTTCTCAAAGTCCTGCACCGAACCGAAGAGGTAGGCTACGTCCTTGGTGGCCAGTGTGCACTCTGTTCCAAACTGCAGCGCACGGTTGTAGTAGTAGGCCGCCGCCTGCAACTTTACGTCGTCGTAGGCTCGCGTGTTCACGCCGTTGTCGAAGTACAACAACTGCGGCTGATACTTATCGACAAGTTCCTGCACCCGCGCCAGCCAGTCGTTCTGAAATGCCTTCGAGGCGTTGGAGTTGTTGAACTCGCCCGGAATCGGCGGTCCGTAAAAGCCCGCATACCTGGGGTCGAACTCATCGTTGGGAACGCCCGGCGCCGGATAAGCGAACGAGTCGTGTTCCATGCGGTGGCTGGATACGCCGAAGACAAGGTTTTGCTTTCGCACCGCCTTTGCCAACTCGCCGGTCAGGTCTCGTTTGGGGCCCATCTTGCCCGCGCACCAGGGCGTGATGTCGCTGTCCCACATGGCGAAGCCATCATGATGCTCCGCCACCGGTACAACGTACTTCGCACCGGCCCTGGCAAAGAGCGCGGCCCAGTCGTTGGGCTGGTACTTCGGCGTGGTGAAGAGCGGAATAAAGTCCTTGTATCCGAACTTGTCCGGCGGGCCGTAGTGCTCTGTGTGCCACGCAACATCCGAGGTGTACATGTGCCGCTCGTACCACTCGTTAATGCGGGCCGGAATGGAGTAGAGCCCCCAATGAATGAAGATGCCGAACTTCGCCTGGTTGAACCAGGTCGGCACACGCCACTGATCGCGCAGCGACTCCCAAGTGGGCTGATAGGGTCCTGCGGCCATTGGCTTGGGCGTGGCATAGGCATCGGGCTGTCCCGCCGGCGCTCCTGTTTGACCAAGGAGCGCAGGCGGAACGGCGGATGACAGCAGGGAAGTCCCCAGCAACTGGGAGGACCGTGTGAGGAAGCGCCGTCGCGAAAGACTCATTGGAAGGTTCGACTCCAGTTGATGGTTTGGGGTGAGCGAGCCGGAAGTTTGGCCAGCAACCAGACTAGCTTATGGCTAGAAGTCGAACCTCCCGGAGAATTGAAAGTCTCGCGGACTGTTCGCCTGGCCGGTGACTGTACCGAATGAATTGGAGCCACCGCTTACGGAGTTTGGTACCGCGCTGGAGAACGTTGTGTTTGGCGCACTGAAGTCTACGTGCCCATCCAGGTTGAACGCAGACGCTTCAAAGGTGAACTTCAGCCGCTCGTAGATCGGAAAGGAGCGGCGGACGCTCAGGTTCTCCGTGTAACTGCCGGGTCCGCGCAACTTGTAGGGGGCGGTTCGCGACGCGTTACCGATGGTGTACGCGGCGGGGATACTGAAGGCCGTGGGGTCAATATATTGCAGCGTTGTCGTGCCGATGGCGAGATTCCTGCGACCCCATCCGCCATTGATGCGCGGCGATCCGGTATAGGCCGGATTGAGGTTCGGGAAGCAGGTGCCTCCAAAGGGATCGGTGCAACCGGAGGCAGTGATAGCCAGCGGTGTGCCCGCCTCATGTTGGAAGTCGCCGGAGATGGCCCAGTCCCGGATCAACTGGTTCACGGCCCAGTTCCCGTTGCCTTTTCCGAACGGCAGATTGTAGATGTAGTAGAGAGTTACGTTGTTGGGAATATCAATGGTGCTAAGGGCATGCTCGGTCTGGCCGGAGGTCTGACCGTTCACGCCATAGGCGGTCCTGGAGCTTCCCGTGTCGTCCATCGTCTTGGCCCAGGTGTAGCTCAGGCCATAGCTGAATCCACGAATGTCTGTCTGTTTGAGTGAGAGCTGCAGCGAGGAGTAATTGGAGTTACCAACATTTCCCCAGATATCGCTGAATCCGTTGTACTGGGCGAATGGACGGAGCGCCTGGCCAATCGTGGCGCTGGTGGAGTAGTTCGTAAATGGAAGCTTGAAGCCGGGGTACAACGTCATGGCGGTGGCAACGTTCGCAGGAGTCGCCGGCGAGTTCAGCAGGCTTCCGAGGACGTAGGTCGCGGGGTTCAGTTGATTGCTGTAGATTCCGCGCCCGATGCCTGTGGCAAGAAAGTGGCCGTTGGATGCGCTGTAGTCCACGCTGAGGGTTGTGTGATGCAAGATCTCACGCTGCAGGCCCAGGTTGTAGTTGTTGAACTCCGTCGCCCGGCGGCTCAGGCTTGGATCGACAAAGGTTACGCCATTGGGCGAGGTCGATGTATAGCCCGCCGTCGTGGTGTAGCCGGTTCCGTTCGCGGGGTCGATGCTTGGCGGTGGGACATAGCCAGGCAACGCAGTATTCGAGAAGATAAATCCGGGCGCGTTGTTCAGGTAGAAGGCCGGAGTTACGCCGCTGTTGGCGCTCGCGGGCGATGCGCCCCCGGTAAAGCCAAGCTGGCCCGGACCAGCGCTTGCGCCGGCACGGCCACCCACGCCTCCAGCATGGGTGTAGTTGATCCCGAAGCCGCCGCGGAATACGGTCTTCGCATCCAGGGCATAGGAGAAGCCCAGGCGCGGACCCAGGTTTCCGAGATAGGTGGACACGATATGGTTGCAGTTGCAATAGATCGGGCCGGTCCCGCTGCCGCCATATTGCAGTGCTCCCGGAGTGTTGGTCACAGGATTGTTGATGCCCAGATTTACATAAGAGAAGTGGCCAAACTTCTCCTTGTACGGCGAGTAGATGTCCCAGCGCAGGCCCAAGTTCACTGTCAGTTTGGGACTGACCTTGATGTCATCCTGGACGTAGGGAGAGAAGTTGCGATAGCGCGCATAAAGCGTCTGCACCAGCCGGTTGTCCGTGATGCCTGCGCTGTCGACGGCGCCCACCAGGAAGCTGGCGTAGCTGTCGCCGGTGTTGGACTTGGGCGTCGAGTTTGTGCCATTGAGCAGCCCGGTCTCATTGAGCGAGTAGCTAAGCGTGAGATAGGTCCCGGTGGTGTCTCCGACCGAGTTGCTGTCTTCCCACTGGTACTCGCCGCCAACGCTGATCGAGTGCCTACCCTTCAGTATCTGAAAGCCGTCCACGATGTGGTAGACGTATACCGGTCCGAAGTTGGCCTTGTCAGAAGTTGTCCAGGATGCTGGCGCGTTAAGACCGCCGAAGCTGGTACTGGGGAAGGAGTTGGACGCCTGGCCTGCGGGAATGTTGGTGATGCCCGCGGCCGTTGCGTACCACGCCGGGTTGAGCGAACTGGGGTTGATGCTGCCCTTGCCGTGGAATCCTCCAGCCGTTACAGCATAGGTCAGACGGTTTACGGTGCGGTCGTTGATCGCCCAGGTGTCGGTAATCAGGGTGCTCAGGTTGTTCTGTGTGTTGCCTACGGTCGAAACATAAGGCTGGGGAAGTCCACTGCCGTCGCAGCAGGACGGGTTGGCGTACCGTCCGCCCTCGACGACCAGAACGCTGAAGCGGTGGTTCTTGATGATGTCCAGGTCCACCTTGTAACTCTGCCGTGGATAGTTGAATCCGGTGTTGAAGCCACCGAGATAATTCAGGGTCACATTGGTATTGCTCGCTGCGGGCAGAAACTTCTGCATGTATTGCGAGATGGGCGATATCTCCGTGGAGGGGATGACATTCGCCGTCGCGACTCCATTCTTCATCCCCATGAACTGCGATCGGGTACAGGTGCTTACCCCGCAGGCAGTGGTTGTAGGGTCGTAGACAGGCTGGGACGCAGGCAAATCGGTGAAGTCGCCACCACGCTCCAGCAGCGTGGGAACCGTGTTGTAACTCGGATTGGTGCCGTGGACATAATGCGTGTCGTCGAAGGAGGCGAAAAAGAAGACCTTGTTCTTGAAGTGGGGCACATAGCCGCCGAAGGTGCCACCAAACTCATTGTTGTGTTCCACCGGCTTGATTGCTTTTCCGGTTACTGCGTTGATGACGTACGGCGCATAAAAACCCCAGCCATCCAGCGCCGTGTTGCGAAAGTACTCAAAGGCCGCGCCGTGATAGGTGTTGGTACCTGACTTGTGCACGAAGTTCTGCAAGCCCTGCCCCTGATAGGCGGCGGAGATACCACTCACCTGGCCCTGCGCCTGCTCCACTGCGTCTACAGAGAAGGTGCTGTGGACTTCAGCCCAGTCGCTCTGCTGATTGACGTCGTCCATTGCCACGCCATCGATATATGTCTCATTCAGGTTGCTTTGGCCGCCGTTCATCTGGTTCAGGCCGCTGCCACCGCCGATGGTGCCGCCGGTTACGCCGGGCGTGAAGTAGAGGAACGCCGTTGGATCGCGCGGCTGTCCGTTCATCAACAGCGGCAGGGCCTTATAGGTTTGTACCTCCATGGAACTGCCCAGGGTTGCGTTCGTCGTGTCGAGCGCCGGCGGGGCATCCGTTACCGTGACGGAACTCTCGGCTCCGCCCATGCTCAGTTTCACGTTCAATCCGACGGATTGCAGCTCGTCGACAGAGATATTTTCCTGGTGGAACGATTTGAATCCGGGGGCCACCACTGTTACGGTGTAGTGGCCCGGGTCCAGCGCGGCGGCGGAGTAGTATCCGGCCTTGGATGTGATGGTGTCGCGCTCATAGTTGGTGGTCACCTCGACGATCTTTACCTGGGCTCCGGCGACTACGGCACCTGTAGGATCAGACACCGTACCCTGGATCGCCCCTGTCCCGTTGATCTGGGCAACGGCGGCGGTGGCGGTCAGCAAGAGAACGATCGCCAGGCACATTGTGCCTGCGACGACCTGCACCGACGACATGCGATAGTGAGACTCTGTATTGCGGTTTCCTGAACTCTGCAGTTTCGACCGACGTATACGCATGGTTCCTCCGAACGGGTGAAGCGATTCCATGTCATTAGGAGTAGCGTTTACCCTCAAGCAAATACCTGTCCTGCTTCCCTGTAAGACGCTGCCAAAGGGGGGAATCTAGAGGGGGGTATGAAGGCTATGGGTTCTGGGTAAACGTTAATCCTGATTCGCACGGCAATGTAGCAATCGGCTACAAAGCTTGTCAAGGAAGAATTAATTCTCCATTGAAGTTTCCTCAATTGTCGTGGGATATCACTTTGTCTCGCTTACCGTCGATGCGCGCACGGCGAGAGTCGGCTTAAGAAGCAACTTCGTTGACCTGTGTCTTGTCTTGGACAAACGCTCGCGCAACACACGCAGCGCAAGTTTGGCGGCTTCAACTCCGAGCAGGGCCGCGTTCTGGTTGACCGAGGTGAGCGGCACACGCATCAGGGTGTTGTAAAAGACATTTCCGCAACCGGCGATGGCAATGTCTTCCGGAATCCGCAAACCTTCGTCCAGGATGGCCTGCATGGCGCCCCATGCACTTGGATCGTTGTAGCAGAAGACCGCATCGGGTCGCGGTTTCAGCTTGAGCATCTGCCGCATCACGCGCTCGCCCAGAACATGATAGGACTCCTCATTCTGCGGCAGCCTGACCACGAACCTAGGTGAGACTTTAATCCGCGCGCGGGAGAGCGCCTTGCGGTAAGCCTGCTCGCGATCATGGGATGGGCTTAGCGTTGCCGCACCGATAAATGCAATGCGCCTTCGTCCCAGGTCAATAAAATGCTGCGTGGCAAGTTCGCCTGCCATGTGGTCGTCCGTGCCGATTAAGGGAAATGCCCCGGCCGCGCCGACCTGTCGATCCAGCAGAATCACCGGAACTTCACGGTTTGCAGATGCGAGGATGCGAGCATCTGTGCTACAGCTTGCGACCACCAGCGCGTCCACCCGGCGCGCCAGCATCTGCCTGATCTCGCGCTCTTCCAGTTTTTCATCATCGCGCGAGGACGAGATGATAAGGCTGTAGTGCTGCTGCGCCAGCGACTCAGACATATGCGCTGCAATCTCTGCAAAGAAACCATGCAGCAAGTCGGGCACAATCAGCCCAACCATCCTTGACTGCCCAGTCGCCAACTCCTTCGCAGCGAGATTCGTACGGTAGTCGAGCTTCCGTGCGCACGCCAGCACCCGCTGCCGGGTGGGTTCGCTGATCTTTGCATCGTTCTTGTTCAGAACTTTGGAGACCGTCACGATGGAAAGACCCAGCGCTTCTGCTATGTCCTTCATTCGTGCCGCCATCCGGGCCTCCCTTACGTCAGATAAGACGCAAGTCTACTATCTAAAGCATATTGGAGCAGAACCGAAGGGTTGATCTCATTTTTTGCGGGGAATCCGGATGGGGCACCTGTGGGGACACACGCCTGTCTAAACCAGCACTTTGGAGGGGAGCAGGTCCTCGATGCGGACGGGGAGCGAGCGCACGCGGATGCCGGTGGCATGATAGACCGCGGCGGTGATGGCCGGGGCGACGCCGGCGAGGCCGATCTCGCCGATGCCACGGGCGCCATAGTGGCCCATCATGGGGTCGGGGATGTCGAGGAAGTGGACGTCGATGGCGGGCAGGTCAGCGCTGGTGGGGACGATGTAGTCGGCGAAGTTGTCGTTGATGGCGTGGCCGTTGTTGGGGTCGTAGATGGTCTCCTCGAAGAGGGCCATGCCGACGCCCATCACTACCGCGCCGGCGATCTGGTTGACGGCGGGAAGGTAGTTGATGATGCGGCCGCCGTCGATGACGGTGACGACGCGGCTGACGCGGAGGCGGGCGATGCCGGGGTCCCACTGCACCTCGACGAACTGCGCACCGAAGCTGTGGTTGGAGAAGTTTTTGCCGTCGGTGTCTGAGCCGTAGCCGCCTGACTTGCCTTCGCCGTCGGCGCCGGCGAGTTTGGCGAGCTTGAGAACCTGTTCGTAGGGAACTCCGCTGTCGGGGGATTGGTCCTTCAAGTGGACGCGCGCGTTGGTGAGCGCAAGCGAGGCGGCGTCCCTGCCGAAGAAGGGCGAGCCGTTGGTTGAAACCGCGGCAGCGAGCAGCGTCTTGATGGCGGCATCGGCGGCGTCCATGACGGAGGGGATGACGGTGGCGGTTGCCGTTGAGCCGCCGGACATGGGGCCGGGCGGGAGCGAGCTGTCGCCGAGGACGACGTCAACTTTTTCGACGGGGATTCCGGTGCGGTCGCTGACGACCTGTGCGATGACGGTGTAGGTGCCGGTGCCGATGTCCTGCGTGGCGGAGGAGGCGCGCGCGGTGCCATCGTCGCGAAGAGAGACGTTGCACTGGCTGACGCCGCGGCCCGCTCCCCAACTCGCGCAGGCGACGCCCCAGCCGAGGATGAGGTCGCCATCACGCATCGACCCGATGGCCGGGTTGCGCTTCGACCAGCCGAACTTATCCGCGCCGACCTGGAGGCACTCTTTCAGGTGGCGCGAGGAGAAGGGCTTGCCGTTGGACTCGTCGGTGAGGGTGTCGAGGCCGAGGCGGAGTTGTACGGGGTCCATGTTGAGCTTGATGGCGAGCTCGTCCATGGCGGATTCGAGCGCATAAAGGCCGGGGACGGCGCCGGGGCCGCGCATGGGCGTGGGCGAGCCGATGTTGCGCTTGACCAGACCGGAGCTGACGCGGAGGTTGGCGGTGCTGTAGAGGAAGGGTGTGGCTTCGCCGCAGTTTTCGGTGACGTTGTCGACGAGCGAGGTGTGGTTGCGGTAGTCGTGCTGCAGGGAGAGGAGTTTGCCGTCGGGCATGGCGCCGAGGCGGACGCGCTGCTCGGTGCGGGGGCGGTGGCCGGAGTTGGAGAACATCATGTCGCGCGCGAGCATGAACTTGACCGGGCGGTTGAGCTGTCGCGCCGCGACGGCGCACAGCGTGGAGTGCGGCCACGGGAAGAGCTTGCCGCCGAATCCGGATCCGATGAAGCGCGAGATGACGTCGATGTTCTCCTTGGGGATGCCGAGCACCTGCGCCATGACGTTGAGGTGGTTGACGACGCCCTGCGACGACTCATAGAGCGTGACCTTGTCGCCCTTCCATACTGCGACGGTGGCGTGCATCTCCATGGGGTTGTGGGTCTCGGCAGGGGTGGTGTAGACCGCGTCGATCTGCACGGGCGCGGAGGCGAAGGCTGCGTCGCTGTCGCCGCGATGGCTGACGATGCGCGGGCCGCCCTCCGCGCCGATGGCGGGCATGGGGTCGTCGAGCGAGGTGGAGACGTTGAACTTGTCCGGGGCGTAGCGGACGCGCACGGCGGATGCAGCAGCGTTGGCCTGTTCGAGGGTCTCGGCAACAACGAGCGCGATGTACTGGCCCCAGTAGTAGACTGTGTCGTCGGAGAGCGGCGGGCGGCTCTCACTGATGCGGCCGCCGGAGCCGCTCTTGAAGATCGCGGGGACGTTGCTGTGGTCGAGGATGAGCAGCACGCCGGGGAGCTTGCTCGCGGCGGCGGAGTCGATGGAGAGGATCTTGCCGCTGGCGATGGTGGAGCGGACGGGGACCGCGTAGGCCAGGCGTGGGAAGTTGTAGTCGGCGGCGTAGGCGGCCACGCCGGTGGTCTTGCGGGGGCCGTCGATGCGCGGGATGTAGTTGCCGATGATGGCCGAGGGCGGCGCGGAGGGTACGGTCAGGGTGGAGGCCGGCGCGTTCGTTCCGGATTGGATGAAGTCGAGGTACTCGCTGAACATCATGGGCGGTTCTCCTGCTGCGGAATCAGGCGGATTGCTTGGCGGTGGTGAGGGCGCGGACGATGCAGCGGCGCGCGAGTTCGACCTTGAAACCGTTCTGGGACTGTGGATGCGCGTCCTTGAGGGCGGCTTCAGCGGCGCGGCGGAAGGTAATGGGGTCAGCGGGCGCGCCGTGCAGCACAGCTTCGGCCTCGGGCGAGCGCCAGGGTTTGGTGCCGACGCCGCCGAGCGCGACGCGGGCGTAGTCGATGCGGTTGTTGGTGAGCTTGATGACGATGGCCGCCGAGCCGAGTGCGAACTCGTAGGCGGCGCGGTCGCGAAGCTTGAGGTAGAGGGACTTGCTGCCGGCGACGGGCGGCGGCAGCGTGACGCTGGTGATGAGCTCTCCGGGCTGGAGCGTAGTTTCGATGTGCGGCGTGGCGCCGGGAAGTTTGTAGAAGTCGTGGATGGGGACAGTGCGCGTGCCGTGTGCGCCGTGAATCTGAATGGTGGCTTCGAGCGCGGTGAGTGCGACGTTCTGGTCAGAGGGGTTGGTGGCGATGCAGTGTTCGCTGGCGCCGAGGACGGCGAGCATGCGGTTGTGGCCGTCGATGGCCGAGCAGCCGGTGCCGGGCTCGCGCTTGTTGCAGGCGTGCGCGGTGTCGCGGAAGTAGGGGCAGCGGGTGCGCTGCAGCAGGTTGCCGCCGGTGGTGGCCATGTTGCGCAACTGCGGTGAAGCTCCGGAGAGCAGCGCCTGCGAGAGCACGGCGTAGTCGCGCTGGACGATGGGGTGATGGGCGACGTCAGAGTTTCGCGCCAGCGCGCCGAGGACGAGGCCGCCGCTTGGCGTGGCGGCGATCTGGTCCAGGAGCAGGGGATTGATGTCGACGACGACCTTGGGACGTTCGACGTCGAGCTTCATCAAGTCAATGAGCGTGGTGCCGCCGGCGACGAACTGCGCGCCGGCTGTCCGGTGGGCGGCGATGGCCTGTTCAGGGGTGGTGGCACGGGTGAAGGTGAAGGCATCCATGATGTGCTCCGTAAAATTGTCAGGCCTGGCGGCGAACGTGCTGCACGGCAGAGACGATGTTGGTATAGGCGCCGCAGCGGCAGATGTTGCCGTACATGGCGTTCTTCACGTCGTCGTCGCTGGG
>Ga0302156_10001989_pt1 | contig 17249 bp, 7 predicted proteins | sample I_Bog_N3_2_FD_193503 | JGI IMG/M metagenome (GOLD analysis project Ga0302156, IMG submission 193503) | Peat permafrost microbial communities from Stordalen Mire near Abisko, Sweden - I_Bog_N3_2 | ecosystem: Environmental > Terrestrial > Soil > Wetlands > Peat | place: Sweden: Abisko, Stordalen... | reverse complement strand
GAGCGTCGCGGTCTCGAAATCCGCCGAAGCCACCAAGTTGTCTGCGCGTAGCCTAGCCTGGCTTGAGGCACTCGCCCTGGGAGCGAGATGACGGGAGTTCAAATCTCTCCGCGCAGACCATAAGTTGTGCACCTGTGGTGTGAACTGGATTAGCCGCCGCGCTACGAACGCGGGTTGAGGTTAACAGCCTCTATGCAGGTTCGAGTCCTGCCAGGTGCCCCACAACTTGCATAATGATGCGATTTGAGTTACTGTGTAGTTGCGAGTGAATTCTATGCAGCAGACCTTCAAACACGTGATAGCCAGAATGACCAAGCGGGTCATTTGGGGAGTCGTGTCTTGAGGGTCTGAGTGTATTTGTTTTTGCACCGGACCCGGCCTAGCGCCGGGTTTTTTATTGGTCTTTGACAATTCTCAGGGAAATTGCGGGCGTAAGCTCAACGTCAAACTGTCGGTCTCCAAAGCCGAACTTGGGGGTTCAAATCCCTCCGCCCGCGCCAACTTATGCCAGCGAAGACGAAGTGGATAGTCGCAGGTCTCATAACCCTGTTGTAGCTGATTCGAGTTCAGCCGCTGGCACCACGTACGTGTAGCTGCTAGCGGGCATGTAGCAGTCCCCTTATAAGGGACCGACTGCGGGTTCGACTTCAATTTTGAGTTTTGGGCACGTACACCATGAGCGCGTCGTATAGCGGCTGATTATACCTGCCTCTTAAGCAGGCTGACGCTGGTTCAAGTCCAGCCGCGCTCACCATTTTGGGTTCGTCGCATAGCGGCTATCTGCACTCGCCTTTTAAGCGAAGAGACGTGAGTTCAAATCTCACCGGACCCACCATGTCATCCCATCGACGCACCCAGAGGGTACCCGCTGTCGATGGGAACCCTGACCATGAGCCTATCGTCTAACGCACAAGACGGCGTTCTTCTAAAACGCGAATCCCGGTTGGATTCCGGGTAGGCTCTCCATCAACCCGTGGTGAAACTGGAGATCACGATGCTCTCCTAAAGCATAGTTCCCGGCTCGTATCCGGGCGGGTTGACCACAAGTTTCCGCGCATGTAGTTCAACGGATAGAGCACAAGCCTCCGAAGCTTGAGATGGCAGTTCAAGTCTGCCCACGCGCGCCAGGTTTGCGGACCCTAGTTTGCGGACGTAGATTAGCGGCCAAATCGGCTGGCCTACACCCAGTTCATCGCAGGTTCGAGTCCTGCCGTCCGCACCAAATTCAACGCCGAAATAGCTCAGTTGGAAGAGCGCCTGCCCGGTACGCAGGAGGTCAGCGGTTCGATTCCGCTTTTCGGCTCCATTGCGGAGTAGCTTAGCTGGTTCAAAGCACTCGATTGATAATCGAGAGATCAGGAGTTCGACTCTCCTCTCCGCAACCAGTTTCGCTGGACCGAGGCAAGTTCTCTTCCCCAGCGCATCACATACGATGGATGGTTATGTTGATAACGATTAACAACACCCGCCCGCTAAGGATTTGGGGTACCTGCTTCATAAGAACCCGGATCGAGTGCAGTCCTTCGATCTTTCGTTCGGAAAAGCCCACGTCTCCTATCCCGAGGCAACGAACGAAAGCTGCACAGCGGCGCTGCTGTTCGATGTGGACCCAGTCGCGCTGGTGCGCACGCGCCGCGGGCCATCAGGCGAGGGCGGCACTCTCGACCAGTACGTTAACGACCGGCCTTATGTCGCTTCGTCTTTCCTGAGTGTCGCCATCGCCCGCGTTCTTGCGAGCGCGCTCGGCGGCGCCAGCAAGGGGCGTACAGAACTCGTGGACGAGCCTTTGCCGCTGGTTGCCAGGATTACCGTGTTGCCTTGCCGGGGCGGAGAAGACATCCTGAACCGGCTGTTCGAGCCGCTCGGTTACACCGTTCGAGCAGAGCACCATACCAGCGGCAACGTCTATGTTGTCGACAGCAGCAACAATGTGGTGACGGAGATTTTGGCGGCGGCCGGTTACACCACCGTCAACACGCTGGCCGTTACCGACGGCAACTTCAGCGGTCCCAATGGCGTGGCGGTGGACGGGAGCGGGAACCTCTTCGTCGCCGATTTCGAAAACAATGCGGCACACTTACCATTGCGGGCGCTGGATCGGTAAGCGTTCAGGCCACTCAGACCGGCAACACCAACTATTCGGCAACTCCGCTTGTCTCGCAGAGCTTCAACGTGAAGGCCGCGAGTTGACCACTCACCCCATGCTGGGAAGCGCAAAGCGCTCCCTGGCTGGCTTCAGTGTTAGTACCTCTTCTCATTCCGGATCAGTCACTGGAGCAAAGCTTCAGACCTGGATTTCCATTGCGATTGCAACGATGCAAGGCATTTCAGGTCGGAACTATGGTGCGCCAGGCACCCGCAATTCTGCTGCTTGACGGGTGTGCCACCGGCCGTTGTCTGTCATCAATCGGCAAAGAACCAATTTTAGCAACTGCTTGCTCAATGACTTAAGCCTTGGGCATCCCGGTCAGGACGATGACAACCCGGCAAATTCTTGAAGAATGAGGCGGAAAAAAGTTGACAGGCAGAGCCTCGGCGCGGTAAACCTAACCCACTGGGACTGAAGATCGCAGCCTCTCGAACAATTGGATTCCCCGCTGTAGGAGGCTCGCGAGCATCAGCATAGCCGAACTCTCTTACTCTGCGACGGCGACGGGACATGGGTCTCTCAGCCGGCAAACCAGTTCACTCTTCCATAAGGGCGCCGAACGGTTCCCCCACGATGCGAGGTTTCCATCATGATGTCTCCCCTCCTCTCTGCGATGCCCCTGCGGTTCGCTCGCCTGAACTTTAGCCTGTTCGTTCTTGCCCTGGCCACCATGCTGCTGCCTGGAACGGGCCGTGCGCAGACCATCTCCCCCGGCGGGGCCATCAGCTTTACAGCCAGCGATTCCTCGGCTCAAAGTTCCACCGTTACGGTGAGCGGCGCTCCCGGCCCGGTGGCGACGGTGAAGGTGGAACTTGATGGAGTCAGGTCGGATGGCGAGAACTGCTGCCTCAGCATGGCGTATGTGGAGTTCATGCTGCAGTCGCCCACCGGCGAGCAGTTCGTGTTGCTGGGCCAAACGGGCGATGGCATCGACGGCTGCGACGAAAACGGCAATTTCTCCTGCGACGGGGTGAACGCAAATATCACCATCCAAGATGGCGCGGCCGCAGCGCCGAACGGCCCTGCGTGGGCAAACACCTCCTCGTTTACCATAAAACCCAGTTCGTACTATTTCTCCAACGGCGACGGCCCTCCCCCGCTCCCAACGGCGGAAAATACGTCGGACTACCCGCAGACCGATGGCAGCGCCACGTTGAACGGCAAATTCAACGGCGTCGCCGCCAACGGAACCTGGACGCTCTATCTGATCGACAACGACGCCCCGGTCGACCCGGTTTCGATCACCGGCTGGACGCTCACGCTGACCTACGGCACGGCGACCGCCACCACGACAGTACTCAGCAGCTCGGCCGGCAACCCGGCGTTCTACGCCAATTCCGCTTCAAGCGTTTCGACCACCTTCACGGCCACTCTCACCCCCAGCGCAGCAACCGGCACGGTCACCTTCCAGGCCAACGGCTCCACCATCTGCAGCGCCGTCGCGGTCAGCGGCGGCGCCGCGCACTGCACAACGTCCCTGGCTCAGGGCAATAACGCTATTGTGGCAAATTTCACGCCGACCGGGAGTTACGGGCAGAGCGGCGCCTCCATGAATCAACTGGTGGAAGTCACACCGGCGAACCCCAGCGGGGATCAATGGTGCAACAACAGCTTGGTCTCAGTGCCGACCAACGATAACCCAGGGCTGGCTTATCCCTCCGTCATCCAGATCCCCAGCACGGCCTACCCCGGCAAGACGGTCGCCAATGTCGAAGTCGAGCTGGAAGGGGTTCAAGGGCTCTCCGAAGGCATCGGCGGTCAGTACCTTCTGGTTGCGCCCGGCGGAGGAGCCAAAAACCTCCTCTTTTTCCAGCAGGGTTTTGAGAACACCAGCGCCAGCAGTGCGGTGAACCTGACCTTTGAAGATTCGGCCGGCCAGACCGTGCCATACGATACCGGAACGCCTACCAGCGGCACATACCTGCCCACCGACAACAGTAATGAGGTGAACCCGGACACGATGCCGTCTTCAACCTCGTCGTCCGTCGATTCAAGCATCCCCCAGGTTCCGGGCACACTCAACTTCGCGCCTCCCTACGGCGGCGACACGACGGTTTATGCCCATACCAACATCTTGACCTTCGGAGAGGCCTTCAATGGCGCTCCGGCCGATGGTGCCTGGGCGCTGTACTCCGTTGCTCCCGGTGCCGTGAACCTGAACTCCGGCTGGTGCATCACGCTGTCGCTGAACACCGGCACCTCGACCACCACCGTTGTAACTTCCACCCAGAATCCCCAGACCACCGGGCAATCCGTCACCATCACGGCGACGGTGACGGCCGGCGGGAATCCGGTGACCTCGGGCGGCACGGTGACCTTCACCGACACCACCGGCTCGACGCCGGTGACGCTGGCCAGCAACGTGACGCTGAACGGCAGCGGACAGGCGTCGTTTTCCACCTCCGCGCTGACCCAAGGCGACCACGAGATCACGGCCAATTACAGTGGCACTTCTTCCGACAATGCCAGCTTCGGGGCGTTGTGGCAGCGCATCAACACCGCGACCACCACAACGAACGTGAATAGCAACACGTGGCAGTACTGCAACCCGGGAGCGGTCCAGATTCAGGGTGGAACCGCGGCCGGCCCCTTCACGCCGAATCCATCGGTGATCTCGGTGGCCAATCTTCCCGGCACCCTCAACACCGTCGGAGTTCAGCTCACCAGCTTCTCCGTCGGGGCCACCTATGGGCTCGAAGAGCTCGCCTCGCTTGTGGAGGGTCCGACCGGCGCCGCGCTGGACTTCTTTTCCAATACGACCCAGGGCGCCAACGGCAACGCCACCGCTTCGTCCGGCAACTATATCTTCGAGGACAGCGCCGGCGGTCTGGTGTCATCTGGGAATACAAACATCTCTCCCGGCCCCTACAAGCCGACCGCCTACCTGGACTTTCTCGGCAACCCCGATGTATTCACCTCCAGCTCCAGCGGATTCTACAATGTGCCCGCCTTCAGCTATGCCGCCAGCCACGGCTCTTCGACCTTCGCCAGCGTCTTCAACAACGGCAGCAATGCCAACGGCGCGTGGGCCCTGTTCTTCAGCTCGGGCTTTCCGAACGCCACCTTCGGCGCGGCCGGCGGCTGGTGCGTGAATCTCACCGAGAATCTGCCTTCCGTGACGGCGGACGCCTCGCACAACGGAGGCAGCTTTACGCAGGGCCAGCAGAACGCGCAACTCGCAGTGGTCGTTACCAACAACGGGCCCGGGTCTACCGGCGACCCGACGGGAAGCAGCCCGATGACGGTCATTGACACGCTGAACTCAGCCTTCACGTATGCGAGCGGAACGGGTTCAGGCTGGTCGTGCGGGGCGGCGGGACAGACGGTGACCTGCACCAATCACTCCGCAATCTCCGACGGCAGCAGCTATCCGACACTGACCATCGACGTAAACGTGGCTGGCGGAGCTACGGGGCCGATCAACAACAGCTTCACGGCGAGCGGCGCTGGAGTCGCTTCCACCGGTTCGAACACCGATTCAATCACCATCCAGCCGGCTCCGGTGCTGGCGGTTTCCAAGACCCATCCCGGAACCTTTACCCAGGGCCAGACCGCCGAGTGGGACATCAGCGTCAGCAACACGGCATCGGGCAGCACGACCTCCGGCACGGTGACCGTCTCCGACACCCTGCCCTCGGGCTACTCAGTGGTTAACTTCGGGAACTCGGTCTCCTGGAGTTGCGCCGGCGCGGGCTCGTCCGCGCTCAGTTGCACCTCCGCCTCGGCGATCTCCGGGGGCAGCAGTTTCCCGCAGATTCAGGTGATCGTGAATGTGCCGGCCAACTCACCCGTTACGGTAAGCAACACAGCGCAGTCCTGGGGCGGCGGCGACCTGATCCACACCAATAGTGGAAACGCAGCCGTGGGCAGCGACAACAACGTAACCGTGGTCCAGGTTCCGGCCTTCCTTGCCAACAGCGGCGGCGGAACACAATCAACGACCGTTTCGACGGCCTTCGCCGCGCCCCTTTCGGTGACCGTGGAGGATGCCAGAGGCACCCCGGTTCCGGGAGTTACCGTGACCTTCACCGCGCCCGCCTCGGGAGCCAGCGGAACTTTCAGCAATAGCAGCAACACCATCACGGCAACCACCAACGCCAGCGGCATTGCCAGTGAATCGTTCACAGCCAATTCCGTTGCGGGCGGCTATAGCGTGAGCGCCGCCGCCGCCAGCCTGGCCCCGGCGAGCTTCTCGCTGACCAATAACGCTGGCGCGGCGACGCACTTCTCGGTCTCCGCCCCCGGTTCGGCCATTGCGGGCATCAGCTTCAACATCACAGTGACAGCCCTGGATGCCTTCGGCAACACCGCCACCGGCTACTTGGGCACGATTGGCTTCACCAGTTCGGATGCGGGACCCGGCAGGTTGATTCCCGCCAACTTCACCTTCGGCGCCGGCAATGCCGGCACCATAACAATTCCCGTCACGCTGGTCACGGCCGGACTGCAATCGATTACGGCAACCGATACGGTGACGGGATCGATCACAGGCTCGGCTACGGTTTCCGTCAGTCCAGGGCCGGCGGTTATTACAAACGTCACCGCGCCCTCGGCTGTTTATGCCGGAGCGCCCTTCAACTTCACGGTAACGGCCTATGACTGCTGCGGCAACGTCGCCACCAGCTACGGCGGTACGGTTGCCTTCAGCAGTTCGGACGCTGCGGCATCGCTGCCGGCCAGTTACACGTTCCTTGCGGGTGACGCGGGCAGTCACACCTTCAGCGCCGCATTCAACACAGTGGGCACGCAGACGATCACGGCCACCGACTCGGTGAACCTCTTGATTGCTACGTCGAGCGGAACCACGGTCACCATACCGAATCTGGTGGTGACCACGGCAGCCGACGACGCGGGCGCGGCCGGCAACTGCAACGTGCAAACTACGCCGGGAACGGGCACGGATCCCTCCTGCAGCCTGCGCGACGCCCTGCTCCAGGCCGGCACTCTCGGCTCCGGCAGCATCACCTTCGACGGGACGGCCTTCGGCAGCGCACAGAGCATCCTGCTGACCAACGGCACTCTGAACATTCCCTCAATTACGACGATTACCGGGCCGACGACGGGAAGCGGCAGCACGCTCACCAACCTGGTGACAGTGAACGGCAACGCGTCCTCCACGGTCTTCACCACCAACTCCAGCATCGCCGGCGCGGCCATCGCCAACCTCGCGATTACCAACGGAAGTGATAGCGCCGGGACCGGCGCTGGCATCTCCAATGGCTACCAGGCCTCGCTCACCATCACCAACTCCACCATCTCCGGCAATACGTCGACCAACGGAGCCGGCGCCATCTTCAACGATTACGGCGCGACGCTCACCGTGACCGGCAGCACCCTCTCCGGCAACTCCGGGGCTGTTGGCGGCATCATCGACGAGCCGGGCGGAATTGTAACGGTGACATCGAGCACGCTCTCCGGCAACTCAGCCGGCAACGGCGGCGGCGGCATCGCGATGGGCGGCGGAACGGTGACGGTCATCAACAGCACCATCTCCGGGAACTACGCGGTAAATGGCGGCGGCGGCATCGGCAACAGCGGAGGCACAGTCAATCTGGCCAACAGTATCGTCGACGGGAACTGGCTGGGCACCGCCTCGACCGTCAACGTGTACGATGATTTCGACGATACCACCGGCAATACGACATACACCGGGGCCGGAGGCAATGTTCTGGGCTACTACAACAATCCCCAGGCGGCCGCGCCCACCCCTACCGTCAACCTTGCGCCTCTTGGCAACTACGGCGGACCCACGCAGACCATGCTTCCGCTGCCGGGCTCGCCGGCCCTGTGCGGGGGAACGCAGACCAACGCTGCCGGATTGAGCGGTGATCAGCGCGGCTTTGGATTCGATCCCAACTGCCCGGCCGGCTCCGGCACGGTTGATTCGGGCGCGGTTCAGACCAATTACGTGCTGTCCTTCACCACGGAGCCGCCTTCGTCGCCTGCTCTCGTCACCCCAGGCGCGGCGATCTCGCCCTCGCCGGTCGTGAGTCTGACGGAGAACGGCGTTGCGGCGGCCGCCGCCACCAGCTCCATCTCGATGACTGACAGCGCCGCGCTGCTGGGCGGGACAACCTCGGCCAATCTCGCCGGCGGCTCGGCTACCTTCAGCAACCTCATCCTTACCGCGCCGACCAGCAGTGACACGCTGACGGCCACTCTGGCTCTGAATTCGTCGCTGAATCTGACGGCATCCAGCACCTCCTTCGCCACCTCCGGACAGGCGCAGAGCATTAGCTTCCCGGCCATCGGCGGCCTCCAGGTCGCCACCACGACGCTCGGTCTGAGCGCCACGGCCAGCTCCGGCCTGACAGTCGCCTTCGCTTCCACCACTCCCTCAACCTGCACGGTCTCTGGTACAACCGCCTCGCTGCTCGCCGCGGGGAATTGCACCATCCAGGCCACGCAAGCCGGCGACGGCACCTTTGCCGCGGCAGCCATGGTTTCGCAGAGCTTCATCGTGCATCACCAGGGCCAGAACATCGAATTCCCGCCCATCACCGGAACGCAGTACGCCTTGACGCAACTGCCTCTGACTGCCACGGCCAGCTCCGGGCTGACAGTCACCTTCGCTTCCATCACGCCCGCAAACTGCACGGTGTCAAGCAGCACGGTCTCTCTGCTTTCGCAGGGCAACTGCGTGATTCACGCCACGCAGGCGGGCGACGCCGCCTATTCGCTCGCCCCGACGGTCTCGCAGGACATTCCCGTGCATCGCAATACCCAGCTCATCAGCTTCCCGGCGATCAACTCAACCCAGTACGCGGTCACCACGCTAACCTTGCCGGCTACGGCCAGCTCCGGCCTGGCGGTCGTCTACAATTCCACCACGCCCGCAGTCTGCACCGTCTCCGGCAGCACGGCATCGCTGCTGATTTCGGGAACCTGTAACATTCTGGCATCACAGCCGGGCAATGGCGCCTATTTCGCGGCTCCCTCGATTTCGCAGAGCTTCACCGTGCATCACCAAACCCAGAGCATCAACTTCCCACCCATCGCCAGCCAGGTGATCGGCGCCAATGTGACTTTGTCGGCCACGGCCAGTTCCGGACTGACGGTCAGCTTCGCCTCGGTCACGCCTGCGGTCTGCACGGTGACGGGGACAACGGCCTCGGTGAGCGCAACCGGCAACTGCATCATCTACGCCACGCAGGCGGGCAACGCAACCTACTCTCTGGCCCCGACGGTCTCGCAGTACTTCACCGTGACGGCCCACTGAGAAACCCCAAACCAAAACCGGGGAGCGAGCATTGCTCGCTCCCCGGTTTGCATTACGAACGGTCAATCTGGCGCGGCCTCAGCCAGCAAATGAACCTGAACCCTGCACCTGCATTACCAGACTTCCAGGACGAACGCGGGATGGAAGTTTGCCCGTGCTCCCTCACCCCATCTCAACTTCCACCTGGTTCTCCGCGAGTAACTCCTCCGCCGGAATCAGATTCCCTTCCATCAGTTTCCCGTTGAGAACCAGCTTCGTCACGCCTTTTTGCGCGCCGGATGGATTCTTGACTTCGACAGACAATTTCCTTCCGCGAAAGATGCGGGTCATTTTGAATTCCTTCCATGCGGAAGGTATGCAGGGATCGATTCTGATGCCGTCATACTGCGGCTGAAGCCCGAGGATGTACTGGGTGGCGGCAAAGAACGACCACGCCGCGGAGCCGCTCAGCCAGGGAACGCGCGAAGCGCCGAATCGTGGACTGTATCTGCTGTGAGTGAACTGGCAGTAAACATAAGGCTCAATCTCGCGGACCTCCGCGCATGTGTTATATGCGGCCGGCAGATAAGCCCTGAAATACTGATAGGCCAGATCGCCGTGGCCGAGCAGCGTCTCCGCCATCACCGCCCAGCCCTGGGTGTGGGTGAAGATGCTGGCATTTTCCTTCAACCCCGCATTGAACAGCGCCGCGCGCATGACGTGAAAGTCCGTGTCGATATAGGGAGGATCGCAGATCATCAGGCCGAACTCCGTGGCCAGCCTCTCGCGCGCCGACTGCATCGTCCGCGCAGCCCTCTCGGAATCCGCATGTCCGCTGATCAGCGCCCAGGATTGCGGATTGAGAAAGATCTTGCCTTCTTCGCTTTCCTTTGATCCGAACTTGAAACCGTCGGCGCGAAAGGCGCGCAAGTACCATTCGCCGTCCCACGCATCCTCTTCCAGCCGGGCGTCCAGCCTCGCCAGTTCCTCGGCCGCCCATTTATCTTCCTCTTTCGCGGCCAGGAGCTGGCAGATCTCCAGATAGACCTGCAGGGCGTAGCGCAATTGAAACGCAACGAAGATCGATTCCCCTTGTTGCCCCAGGCGAATGCAGTCGTTCCAATCGGCGGAGAGGCCGCAGGGCAGGCCGTGAGCTCCCGAGCGCTCCACGTTGAACTGGATGGCGCGCTTCATGTGGCCCAGGACCGTGTCCTCACCCCGGTCGGCATACGGCAGCATTTTATTGAAGAAGGATACGTCGCCGGTCTCCTTCACATAAGCCGGAATCGCATTGAAGAGCCACAGGCAGTCGTCGGAGCGGTATTCTTCTTCCCGCGGAGCGCTTTCGCGCCCTGGGTGATGATCGAATTGACGCACTACGGGCATGGCCCCGCCGGTCGAAACCTGGCCCGTGATCATCAATTCCAGCCGCCGGCCCGCTTCTTCCGGGATGGTATGCATCACGCCTAACATGTCCTGGACCGTATCGCGAAAACCCAGGCCGTCGCGCTCGCCCGCGTAGATCAAGCTGGCCGCGCGCGACCAGGCATACGTGATCAGGCAATTAAAGGGGCCCCACATATTCAACGTGCTGTTCAACTCGGCATCTGGCGTTTCCACGGTGAGTCCCGCAATGCGCTCATGCCAGTAGTTCTTCAGCCCGGCAAGTTCCTCGCGGACCTTGTTCATGCTGCTGAACTCCGCCACCGCGCGTCTTCCCTCGTCTCGGCCCCGGCCAATCCCCATCAGGACAAGAAACTCCTTAGTCTCTCCGGGCGCAAGACTTACTCTGGCCTGCAAAGCGCCACAGGCGTTGTCGCCGACGGCGAGAGAGTTCGTGCATTCTCCCTGCTCGACAACCGCGGGGTTGCCATAGCCGCGATAACTCCCGATGAAAGCCGCGCGGTCCGTGTCATAGCCAACCACCTCCGCGCCCACCAGCGCCTGGAAGGTATGGCGTCCCTGGTCTTTCTCCGCAAAGTTGTCCGGCATTTGGGGAATGTTGACATTGGTTCCATGGTCGATGATGTTGCCTTCGACCTCCATCTTTACCGTGTGCTGCGTGTACTGCAGATTGATCAGATCGTCGAAAGCCGACCAGTTCCCCGCATATTCCACATAGGTGAAAGCGCTCAGCCGGCGAGGCCTTCCGCTCAGGTTCGTCAGCTTCACATGCCAACATTCAAAGTCCCTTCCCAGCGGGACAAAGTAAGTGGTCTCGGTTCCTATGCCGTCATATTCTGACGAAATGATCGTGTAGGCGCTGCCATGGCGGCACTCCGACTTGTATTTATCGAGCGGCTTGCCCACCGGCTGCCAGCAGGCCGACCAATAGTCCGCGCTGTCGTGGTCGTGCAGATAGATAGAACGGCCCGGCTGATCCATCGGGATCGCGTTGAAGCGCAGCCGCATGAAGCGCCCGACAGCCGCCGATTTGTAGAAGCTGTAGCCGCCGCCGTTATTGGTGACGATGGCGCCATATTCGGTCGAGCCCAGGTAATTGCTCCACGACCTGGGAGTATCGGGCCGAGTAATTACATACTCTTTGTTTGCATCGTCAAAATGGCCGAACTGCATAGAATCGTCTTCCTCTTATGGTCTTGAGAATTGTCCAGAAAGAACGAGCAGTTCGGGATGTCCCTCGAAGTGCACCGTTCAGATCGAATCTGTCTTTCGCGCAGCCGGGACTCAGGCCAGCGCCGCCGCTTCAGCCTTCACTTGTCTTGTCTGTAACTCGCTCTGCATCTTCTTCATCCTGGCTTCGTTGAGCGGATAGAAGAGCAGTCCCACTCCAGTCAGCAAGAAAGCGACAGCGGGAATGAAAGTAAACAGAAGCAGGATGCCCTGCAGGGCATGCGGCGTCTGCGGCACATTGGCCTGATAGCCATAGATCGCAAGCAGCCACACAATCACCGGCCCGCCGATGCTCCAGCCGAGTTTGTTCGACATGCCGGCGGCGGAGAAGACCAGCCCGGTGGCCCGCCGGCCAGTGCGCCACTCGGAGTAATCGGCGGAGTCGGCAAACATGGCCCACAGCACTGCGGATGTCGGCCCGGTTACCGCGCTGTAAAGCACCTGAAAGACGAACATCAGCGCGACTTGCTCCGGCCTTACCCAGTAGGAAACCACCAGAAAGAGCGCGCCGAGCGACGCCAAGCTGATGTAAGTGGCCTTCCTTCCGGCAAATCGCGTGACGTATTGAATCACAAGCGTTCCCAGAAGCGATAGCAGGGTGCCGGCAACCATAAAGAGACCGGGCAGTTCTCTTCCGGCCACATTGTGCTGGAAAAGATGATTACCCAGATGGAAATGGAGGAAGTACACGGACTGTTCGCCCACGTAGTACTTGAAGTAATAGAGAATGGCCCCGCTGCGGATCGCAACCGCGCAGACAGTCAGTGTCCCCATGGAAAAGAGGATAAGCCACGGTACGTTGCTCGCCAGATCCTTCAGATCCTGCTTGAGCGTGCTCTTCTCCTGAACCGGCTGCACCCGCTCGCGCGTGAGCGCAAAGGTAAGGAAGAACAACGCGACTGCCGCAATGGCATAGATGCCCATTGTCAGTTGATAACCATGGGCTTTAGCCGCAGCCAGAATTACCCCGCTCATCTCCGGCTTGACTCTACCGAAATAGTCCACCAGGTAAAGCGTCGAATACTGAACCACCAGGCCGGCCCCAAAAGCAAATGCAAACCGGTACGATGACACGCTGGTGCGTTCTTGCGAATCGGGAGAGATCACGCCCATTAAAGCCGAATAGGGGATGTTGATTGCGGAATAAACCATCATCATCAGGCACAAGGTGATGTAGGCGTAGATCAGCTTTCCGTTCGGGCTGAAAGATGGCGTAGTAAACGTCAGCACGCTGATAATGCCAAAGGGAATCGCAAACCAAAGCAGGTAGGGACGGAATTTGCCCCATCGCGTCTTGGTCCTGTCGCCCATCACACCCATGAATAAGTCAAAGGCCATGTCGAGAACACGCGTAAGCAGAAGCATAGCTCCAAGCTTTTCCAGCAGCGTACGTTCCAACGCGGCATCGGGAGTGTAGAAGAAGACGTCGGTATAAAAGTTGATCTGAAAATAGATGAACGTCATCCAAAAAAGATTGGAGGCCGCATCGCCGAAGGCATAGCCCGTTTTCTCGAAAAACGTCAGTTTTTGGGCTTTCGGATTCATCAATCAAGTTCCTCTTGTTCGGTGGCCTTCTTCCACATATGCAGACTGTGCTGGCCCAGCATCGGACGGGAGCTGTCAACTCTGCGTCAAAAGTACTCCGCCGCAGCCTGTCTTGTCTGGCTTGTCGTGCGATTCACCAGGGTCATTTTCCGGAAGAAGGGCGAACTGTCTCAGGAATTCAGTGACGCGGCACAGCGTAACTGGCTCCCGCGTGCAAGTATACATTAAGGGCATTCGGCCAGTTGGTCGCGGCGCGCACAGCAAGCGTCGTCCTGAACAGGTTGCCGGATACGGTTGGGACCGGCGGTTCGATCTGAGTTCCCATGGCGGGTCGAGTTGGAGCGGCCGCCGCTCTTATGGCTCGTCGTTGTAGATGCCGATTTCCAGTTTGCCGCCTTCCTTTAGACGAGCGCGAAACATGCCGGGAGTATTGAAGCTCCAGGCCATCTGGCCATCCGGCGCAAGGGCGATCACGCCGCCGTCGCCGTGCAGCGCTTCCAGTTCCTTGTGAATGACCTGGTCCGCGGCTTCCTGCAAGGACAGGCCCTTGAAGACAACCAGATTGCAAACCTCGCGCGCAATGCCCAAGCGGATAAAGTACTCGCCCGTGCCGGTGCCGGAGACGGCGCAGGACTGATTGGAGGCGTAGGTGCCCGCGCCAATAATCGGCGTATCGCCCACGCGGCCCGGCATCTTGCCCTGCAGGCCGCCGGTGGAAGTGCCCGCGGCGATGTTGCCCATCCGGTCGAGCGCCACCACGCCTACGGTGCCGTGCCGGTGCGTGTCGGGCCGTTCGTCGATTTGAAGCGCCGGCGCGGCTGGCGGAGGCGGAGGCGCGCCGGCGGGTCTCGGCGGCAGCGGGCGGCCTTCCCGCTTCAGTTGCTTGAGCAGCGATTGCCAGCGGCTCTCGGTGAAGAAGAAGCTGGGGTCCACCTGCTCCAGGTCGTTCTGCGCGGCAAAGGCGTCGGCCCCCGCGCCAATCAGCATCACGTGCGGCGACTTCTCCATCACCGCCCGCGCCAGGCTGATGGGATGGCGCGTGCGCGTCACCGCGGCCACCGCGCCGGCCTTCAGATTCGAGCCGTCCATGATGGCCGCGTCGAGTTCGATCTTCCCTTCGGCGGTCATAACCGCGCCCTGGCCGGCGTTGAAGAGCGGATCGTCCTCAAGAATCCGGATCGCCGCCTCCACTGCGTCGAGCGAAGAACCGCCCTGGTCGAGCACCTTCGCCCCGGCTTCTGTGGCCTGCGCCAGCGAGGCGCGATAGGCGGCCTCCGCTTCCGGAGTCATTGATGAGCGTTTGATGACTCCTGCTCCGCCGTGCACTACGATTGCCCAGTGCCCTGTGGCAGGGCTCGATGGCTGCTGCGCCACCAGCGAACCGGCGATTCCAGCCACCATACCTGCCAACCCCCAAACCCGCAATGCAGTTCTCATCGCTTTTCCCCAGTTTCGTATCCCACGTCTGCAACCCGCCTCTACTGCCGCACGATCACGCCGCCTTTCATGACGAAGCTGACGCGCTCCACCACCGAAATATCCTCCAGCGGATTGCCGGGAACAGCAATAATATCAGCCAGATAGCCTGGCTTGAGTTGGCCGATCTCCCTCTCCCAGCCGAGCAGTTTCGCCCCCTGAATCATGTCCGCCTGCAAGACGGCCAGCGGCTTCATTCCGTAGCGGACCATCAGCTCCAGCTCCCGCGCTTGCGTGCCGTGTGGAAAGGGGCCCACATCTGAACCCACCGCAAAGGGAATGCCGGCGGCGATCTGACGCTTGAACTCGCGAATCTTGTAGTCGAGCAGTGCCTTCTCGCGCGCGGCCACGGCGGCCGACGCGGCGTGCTCGGCAAAGTACTCGAAGATGGCGAAGGTGGGCACGGCGGGGATTTGCTTTTCGCGCATCAGGCGCATGGTCTCGTCGCTCAACTGAGTGGCGTGGTCGATGGAAGCCACGCCTGCCTGCGCGGCGTAGAGGGTGCCGGGTTCGCCCATGGCGTGGACCGCAACCCCTGTACCGAGGCGGTGGGCCTCCTCGACAGCGGCGGCCAGTTGCGCCTCGGTGTATTGGTAGGGCGTGTGCAACTCGCCGTCGATCATGCGGTCCGGCCCGGTTTCGTAGATCTTGGCGAAGTCGGAACCCTCCTTGTGCTGGGCGCGCATCACTTGGACGAGCTGGTCGATAGAGTTTGCGTAATCTGCATTCGAGAGAACGTGCTGGGCGGGATTGAAGTGAATGGCGTCTTCGTGGCCGCCGAGGATGTCGATGGCATTGCCGCTCACGCGAAGGCGCGGTCCCAAAATGAGCCTCTGGTCGATGGCGTCGCGTACCGCCGTGTCGGCCGAGCCGGCTCCTTCGGTCCCCATGTCGCGCTCGGCGGTGAACCCGGCCAGAAGATCGGCCTTGGCAGCCTGTTCGGCGAGAATGGTCCGCCAGGGAACCGACTCCTCCACCGTTTGCAGGTCTTCAGCGCCGGGATGCAGGAAGAGATGAATGTGGGCATCAATCAATCCAGGGAGGAGCGTGTTGTCGCCCAGATCGATGATCCTTGCGCCTGGCGGATGATCCACAGAGGTGCCTGCCGCGCGAATGCGGTCGCCCTCGATCAGGATTTCGCCGGGTTCCAGAAGAGTCCCTGTGTCAACCTGAAGCAAGCGGGCCGCATGAAGCACAATCGGCGTTGCCGCGGGAATCGCCGCCTGCTGCGCGGCAGACCCACAGGCAAGAGACAAAGCCATGGCGCATCCCGGCGCAAGGGATGCCCGGAACAGCCAACGAATACTCAGAAAGGAATTCGCCATGGATAAAACTATGGCGCATTGCTTTCGGTTTGTCGATGGTCGTCTTCTCGGCGGGAAGACCACTTCTGTCAAATAGATCTGTGATTCATCTCGCGTCCAGGCAAACCATCGAAATGGTCGGCTCGAAAAGACGCTCCCAGGCAGGACTCAATCCGGGTCGGCGCGGAGCCAGCGAATCATATGCGGGTAGGGAGGAATCGAGACCGCCGCGGCCCGCGTGGAGTCCAGCGTGAGGCCCATCCATTGCAGCAGCGGAACCCCGGCTTTGCCATCGCGGTAGACCTCGAGGAGGGTCTGGGCGGCGCCCTTGTAGCCGACGGGATGAAAGACGATCTCGGGCGAAAGCCCGAGGTGAACGGCGGCGGCATAAGACCAGGTTTGGGCGGCAATCTCGTCCCCCATCTCGGAGCCGGCATTCGAGCCAGTGGAGGCCCGCGGCGCGGGCAGCATGACGGCAAGATGGCCGGCTTCGTGGAGGAGATCACCTGGGTAAAGGAGACGCTCGGCGTCGACGATCAGGCCGCCCGGCTCCAGCGTGACGCCGGGAAGGAAGGTGTCAGCGCCCAGTGGCGCCAGGCGAACCGTAAGGCCGATCTGCCGGAGCCAGTTGACGATGAGGTCTGCGTTGGAGTCGAGCATTTGCCTTCAGTTTATTCTGTCTTCTTAAACAGTGTGAACTTGATGATCGAGTGGAGCGCCGGCTTGAGACAGCTGGCTCCGTTTAAGACCAATTCGGAAAACACCAGACCGGCTGATGGGGATTCAGGCAGTCGGAACGGATCGAAGCGGCCAAGCGGGCCGGAATTCGTCCAGAACTAAATAAAATGGTCGGGACGGGCAGATTTGAACTGCCGACCCCTCGCACCCCAAGCGAGTGCTCTACCAGGCTGAGCCACGTCCCGACACAATCGAGCCGGCTCGG
>Ga0302156_10001975_pt1 | contig 17306 bp, 15 predicted proteins | sample I_Bog_N3_2_FD_193503 | JGI IMG/M metagenome (GOLD analysis project Ga0302156, IMG submission 193503) | Peat permafrost microbial communities from Stordalen Mire near Abisko, Sweden - I_Bog_N3_2 | ecosystem: Environmental > Terrestrial > Soil > Wetlands > Peat | place: Sweden: Abisko, Stordalen... | reverse complement strand
CAGGAATGCCATGCCCCAAGCTTCGGCCAGCGCCATCCTGTAGTATAGATCCACAAATAGATGGTAGGGCGCAATGATATAGATGATTACGCCAACCAGAGCGGCCTGGCGCATTCTGGTCACGTTTGACAACCAGTGGAACATACCAAGGCCTCCAACGAACAGGGAGGCGCCCATTGATAAGGCAATCCGATCGCCTGCGTGCGCAATGCCGGGTAAAAGGGGTTCGAACAGGCTGGCTGCCCATTGCCCCATTGGCATGTAAAAGAAGTATGACGGGCTGCCAAAGCCCTGATTCATATCCGCCATCCAGCGAGGATCTAAATTTCCCTGCCAGAAATATTGAGAATATAAAAGTTGCCATCTAATGTGAAAAATACCATCTCCAGATGTATATGCCTTGAAAAATATCATCGGAAAAATCGCTATTGCCGAAATAGATAATATCGCAATAGTTGAATATATAGTATTTTGTACAGGCTGATCCACCTCAAGTCGTGCTGTCATATTCGTTTCCCCGAGGCCGTATATTTACGCTTTAAGTGATTGCGCTGTCTTTGTAGTGGAACAAGAAATAGAAATCACGAATCTCTCTCAGGCCGCCAATCGCGATCCCAGCCGATGGCGCCCAGTCCATTGCGAACGGTCAGGATCTCGAAATTTTGGGCCTGTGCCTCTTCGCAAATCGCGTGAATTGATGTTGCGTCGACCTGATGTTCGTCAGTCGAGCCTGCTGGAATGACAAGGATTACCCAGCCCCGCGTTATCACCGCCCGGTCCAGCACTTCGCCAATCTGAGCTTCGCGTGCCCTGGTAAACGATTCCGAATGCAGGTGCCCGAGATTGAGAACGCCGACATTGAAGCCCCGTCGCCGTGAGACGACCGCCGCAAAGTCGCGCGCCGCCGTCAGCGATGAGCTGCCCGAAGCAAGTACTGTTGATATGTAAACATCTGGTATAGCACGATAAAGTGCTTTGGCGTTGGCGGCGACACCTTCCGACCGAACCGCGAATTCGTGGCCCCTGTGGAACAGGCGCTCAGCCTGCTTTTCGTCGTCCCTGGTCTTGAACAGCCCGGCGTCCACGGCCAAAGTGGCGCCGGAACCGACCCGTTCCAGTTCGGCCAAGATGGCGCTATCCGGCAATCCGCGCCCGGTAACGTCGAAGACCAATGACAACACGGGATTTGTGTTGCACGCGCGGATCGTGCGCCCGGTGATTAATTTCAAGAGATTGTCCATTAGTCCCATGTTATCAATACCTCGTCACGCTGACGACGTGATCGTTGGGAATATCCCGATCAAGCGGCAAGATGCACAATCCGTCGTCGCCAAAGCCGAAGCCCATCGCTTCCAGGGCAAGGCGTGAAGGTGTGTTCTTGGCTGTGGCCGTGAAGCGAACCTTTAGCTCGTTGTGGCCGAATTCTCGTGCATCGCGAACCAGCAAGCCGAAAAATGCATGATCCACCAGCTTGTGCTGGACCCGGCAGCTCATGAAAAAGTTATCGACCAGCGCCTTGGATTTGTCATAGCTACAAAAACCGATAAGGCCATAGTCGCCAAAGCGATCATTGCACGACAGGGCATATGGCACCAGACTACCTGTTCCGTCAGACATGTTATCGATTTCGGCCCTCGACATCTTTACGCCTGAATAATTTAGTTGATTTGTCCTTTGGGATAGCTCAAATATACGGTCTATATTATCGGTCTTGATCGATCTTACTTCTAATTTTATTCCGCAGGTCTTCAGGAAGGCAACGATATCCCCGCCGCTATCCTGCTCAATGTCCTTGCGCATTATTTCTTCACGGTACATCAACCGCCGCTTGCGCGCTTCGGCGGTATATTTGGCATCGAACAGTGGAAGCGTCAGCAGTCGATCAATGTCCGTGTGCTCCAGAACGACCACTCCACTTGTATTTTCACTGACTTCGGCTCTTTCAAAAGGCTGGTCATCGATGAAGGCGATGCTATCCATGCCTATATTGAGGTTTGTGGATATGTTCTTAAGTGAATCGCTTTTCAGATCCCAGTTTATCTGCGGATAGAGGAAATATTGTTCCAGTCCAAAATGACGGATCGCTTCGATGGCATCATCATGGTTGTTCTTGCTGGCGATCGAATGGAGAATGCCCCGCCGATCAAGTTCAATGATGGCGTTGACCGCGAGCGGGTTCAATTCGAGCTTTTCAAGCCCGTCCTCGATCAGGGTTCCCTTCCACAGGGTGTTGTCAAGATCCCAGGCCAGCAATTTGCGTGTGGCGACGCCGGTGTCCATATCCGGGGCCGGATCGATCGCTGCAATTTTTGCATCAGTAATGAAATCAAGAAACAGGACGTCCAGTTCCAAAGGGTAATTTTCTTTGGCAGGAATGATTTGGATCAGCGTTTCGGAATCGACCTGCATCGCGCCGGAAATTTCTGATATTGGTACAATAATACTGTTGCACCCTGATTTCAGGTCAATTCTCTTTTGAAAGATTGCCTGGACGAGCGGATTTTTGGATTTCATGATAAGATTTATCGGCGTCGATTGGCCCGGGTTTACAACCTCCATGGCAAATCCGGCTAGGGCTGCATCTCCGCATAGGCCATCGATCTGTCCTTCGAAGATCCGGTCGACCAGCGCAAAGCCACGATTGCGAAAGCGGTCTGACGGTGCCAGGCGGTCTATGGCCTGTCCGAGTGTCAGATGGCGCCGCTCGATCGTGGCGGCGACGTCCATGGCCACGGTCCGGGGATCAAAGCGAGCCTCGAGTTTGCCCCACTTGCGCATCCTGAAGCTAAAGCCAACCCGGTCTTTGGAAAACGCGAACGGGACTATGCCCTTGTCAAAGCGGCGGCACTTGAGCGAAAGCGAAGGGGCGAAAAAGCTGCACGAACTGTAGCAGGCCGGCGCCGCGCATTCTGTGCAATGTTCGCCCCAACGCAGCATGGTCCGCTGACCATGCAGAGTTCTGGCAATCCCTATATCAGACCTGGGATCCGAGAATGACCCGGGCCCTTGTCTCATTTCGCGTTTTCGAAGATGAAACATAACTGTCCCTCAGAAATAACGACCGTCAATTCTACTGTAATTTTCTGCCGTATGTCCGGCAGGATAGAGATGTTCGCTGGTGCTGACCTGTCACTCCGCTCGCAAAACCACTCCCCACATGACCAGGGCGACCAAGCCCTGGCTGGCGACGAAGGCGATCAAGACGCCTTGGACCCCGGCGAGCGCGGCTCCGGCTGCAAGGATCATGCTGGATACAAGGGCCATCACGAAATGGACTGTCGCTCGCAACCGCTGATGGCCTGATCCAGAGAGCACATCACCCGCCAGGTACTGAATCGCCATAAGGGGCAAAGCCAGCGACAGAACCAGGGCGGTGTGGTTTGAAGCGGCATAGCTTTTTCCCAGGATCATCGGTGCGAGTTCGCCTGCCGCAGCGACTGCCACCATGGCGGCAGTGCCAACGCCTGTCATGAGCGGCAATTTCCCCAGCGCAAAGCTTCGCGCAGCCGCCACGCCCTTTGCGCCTTCGATGAAGAAGTGCGGGTAAAGAATCCGGGTCATGACCTGAAGCGGAAAAAGGCCAAGCTGGAGCACGCGTGAGCCCGCCGAATAGGCGCCCAATGCTCCGGGGGTGACAAAGCTCGCCAAGGCGACCCGGTCAAAGTTCGACTGGATCGCGCGGGACAATTGCGGAACCGCGAACGCCAGCCCCTGGCCAAGCTCGTCGGTCAGCAGGGCCGCGCGCGGGCGTCCGTAAAGCACGATGGTAATCACCAAGAGAACCGTCGAGATCAATGCCGACTGGATGAAAACTGCAATCGCCCAACCATCCAGGCGGGACGACATGTGGAAATAAACGAGCGCCGCGACAAGGCGCGCAACTGGCGTGAAAAATCGCACGGTGCTGGCTCTTAGCACGTGATGATGCGCCACCATGATGAGTTCAACCGACGTCGAAATTCGCACCACGCCAATTTCGCCCACGATCGCGATCAGGATCAACCAGGGCGAAATAGTTTCCGCGTGTTGGCTCTGCACAACGCAATAGGCGATCGCGGTCATCGGCGCGAACGTCAATGCAATCATTCCGATCATGTTGCCAAAATAACGGCCGAGACGTGACGGATCTCTGGCGACAGCACGGACAAGAAGATCTGCACTTCCAACGCCAACTAGTTCACCGCAGATTGCACAAGTGGCAAGTATAACGGAATAAGCACCAAATGCAGAGGCGCCAAGCCCCCTGGCTGTAACCGCGAAAGCCACAAGTTGGACGCCGAGCGCGCCGCATGCCGGACCCAGCGAGGCAAAAAATTGATATGTCTGATTTTTGCTCAGCATCGATGATTTCTGACGTACCTTCGCGCACTCATCCAAACGCGACACAGGGCTTACTGGCAGCACGACTTGGCCAATGGCGATGTATCGCTTCGGGCATATTCCATGAACAACATGCCTTGGTGCGCATTCCAACGCCCGCGGATCTTTTCAAACTCCAGCAGCCAACCCAGCCAACGGGCTTCGGCTTCCCGGTTAAGGAGTGGATAGATCACAAGGCGCGCCGTCAGTCCGAGCGATTTTGCTATTGCCCTGATGCGTCCCTGATCACGCGTTTCCCATGTCGCCGCGTGATTCCCTACGCGAAAGCGCCGCGTTCTCATCCAGCTTAGCGATGCCCGCGATGGCGGTACATCTTCAAAGACGCCGGCATTGTCCGCCCAGGCCATCGGGTGGCCAGCAAAGAACAGGCCACGAAAGAACACGGTATCGCCTCCGCCGCTCAACCCGAAGAGCGGGTCGAACAGGGGGCGGGGGTGTTTGCGGATCGCATCAAGATCGATCAGAAAGTTGCAGGTGCAAAAGACAAACTGCTTGCCCTGGAGCAATTGCGGTCCAACCGACCACCAGCGTGCGATCGCTTCCAACTGGCGCGCGTTTTCGGGAAAGACCGGGGCAACCGGGCCGCCGACGATGTGGGCCCCGGTTTCGACCTGCCTTGCCCCAAGCGCGATCAGCCATTGGGGGGAGGGCCATTCGTCATCATCGATCATCGCCAGGAAACGGATGCCCAATGTGTCGGCGCGGGCGAAAATCGCGTTGCGGGCGGCGGCAATTCCTGGTGTGGGTTCAACGACGAAATGAAGGTCAAGCCCCGTGTTTGCCGCATGGCGCGCCGCCAGTTCGGCGATCGCCGGATCGCTTCCGTCGTTATCGACGACGATGAGGTCGATGGGCCGGCCCATATTGGCAGCCGCAATGCCAATATGGTCGATAACTTTGGCCAGTCCATGCGGTCGCCGGTAAGTTGCAAGGCCAACGGCCCAGCGGTCTTGCGCAACGCTGTTCATCACGAGCTTTCTTTCTTTGTGTAGCGGGCGGTCCTTACGCCCAGAAGGCCAGCCAGCCGTCCCGCGTAATGCGCAACCATGAGGACCGAGCGTGCGGCGCTGTCCGGCTCGTTTCGCGATAGGTGAAGTGCCGCGCGGGCAAGCGATGCTGCCGCACCCCTGGTCCCGGTAGCCAGGCCGTGGCTCCATCCGTCATAGGCGACATCAATCACCGCCATGTAAGTGCCGGTGGTGTAATAGCGGCGAAACAGCGCGCCCGTGGTAAGCCGATCTGCGGGGGCAGGCTCGAACACTTCGGCCTCATCACACCAGACGAGGCGGCCCCCGGCTCTGACGGTGCGGCGGAACAGGTCGTAATCCTCACCGCCCGACGCTCCGAACTTGCGATCGAACAAGGGCAGCGCAATCCGGTCCAGCAGTTTTCGCGCGATCGCCAGGTTTTGGGTCGTGTTGAGCATGGGCACAGGGCCGGTTGGCCATCGCCCCCGCGTGGCGAAGACGCTCGATTGCGCAAGGCGGCTTGACCCGGGGGGGAGTACGCCGATGACCGGCCCTCCGACGAGATCGGCCCCGTACTCTTCGCCGCACGCCAAAATCCGTTTCAGCCAGTCGTGCGTTGCCTCTCCGTCATCATCGAGCATGACCAGCCAGCGCCAGTCGGGAACTAGGCGACCGGCCTCATCCACCAGCGCGTTGCGGGCCTGCGATACCCCTCGGGCGGGGACCGGGATGCAATGAATGGGGAGTTTCGGACGGAAACTTTCCAGCGCTGCGTGGACGGCTACGTCGCAGGCATTGTCGGCCACGATGATGGTCGCGTCCGCCAGCCGCGCCTGTTCGGACAGCGTTGCAATCAGCGCCATCAGCTGGGGAATGCGCCGATACGTCGGGATGGCAATGACGATCGCGCCCGCGACGGCCAGCAGCCTGCGCGGTTCCGGTTTCATCGGAATTGTCTTTCAGTATTATGGGTGGAAAAATTGCGGGCCACTATCGCATAAAATAAAATTACCTGAATGATATTGACGCCAAACCGGCGCAGACCTGCGGCAAACAGCAACAACAGGGTTGCGCCGGCAATGCTGGGCCAGAGAAGCAGCCATCCGCCTTCTGATTTGGTTTGTTCGTCTGTGACATAACTGCCGGAAACGGTGGTGAGTGCGGCGCTCACCGCATCGACAACCGTGATGTCCTTCCCGTAAGGATGGTCAAGTGCGATCATGGCGTGCCCCCTGTTGAAGTGAAGGGGGATGGGAATTGCTGCGATTGCTGAATTCGCGAGCCATTGTCAGGGGTGCGCGGCAGGCGTCGCTTCAACCATCGGTGAACGGGTTTTTCGAAAGTCAGATGAAGGGTGACGGCGACGGCGTTGCAGGCGACAAAGCCGACGGCGATATAGACCCCGGCTAGGCCATGTTCGAAGCGGTGTGCCGTCAGGGCGAGCGCGCTGAGCGCGAAGGGGTGGGAGAGGTAAAGGGCAAACGATGAATCGCCCAGCAATACCAGCAACCGCATCAGCCTGTTGACCTGATTTTGCCAGTCCACGAGGCTAGCGCCGGCCACCAGCAAGGCAGAGGGGCCGCCGCCCCAAGCAAACCGCCACAGCCAATGCGAACCGGATATCCCAAGCGTCTGAAACTCGAACATCGCAAGGAGTCCTAAGGCGATCAGTCCGACGCCGGTCGCGGCCCCAAAGCGGACGCCGGACTTTCGAAGCATCGCGACGAAAATGCCCAGCAGAAATTCAAGAACGATCGGGTTGCACCAGGATCGCAAGGGGCCGGGAAGCTGCCATTGGGGATGCACAAAGGGCACCGCTCCAATTGCCGCGAAGCACAAAAGTGCTGCCGCAACCAAGATTAATCCGGCCGATTTTTTGCAATTCAAAGAAATTGCAAAAATTGTGTAGAACATCATTTCATAATTTAGCGTCCATCCCAGAATAAGTACTGGGAACTGATGGCCATAAATATTGTTGGCGGGTATAAAAAGGTATGATCCTATAATGTTTTCGATCGAGGCAGTGTGGATGACCATTCGACCCGGCAAGAAGGTCATCGCCACAAGCGTCAGGCTCGTGAAAAACCAGTAGGGCGGGACCAGGCGCGTCCATCGTTGCAGCAGGAAATTTTTCGACGCGCCCGAAGCGCCGAATTGGTCCTGGGCAATATGATACATGATGAATCCGGAGATCACAAAAAATATATCGACCCCGATCGGCCACCAAACGGGGGTGAATGGGGAAAAATTTCCAAATTCATCGGGGCGCGAAATGACAATATGATTGAGATGTGCAAATAGAACCATCGCAGCAGCAAGGAAGCGTAGTGCTTGTATCACCGGAAGATGATCTGCTGTATTGGTTTCTATAAATGATAGTCGTCGATAGGTTTTCGTATAAATACCTTTTTTGGCGAGAGGTATCATGAGCGAATCCTTCCCGCAGGCGATAAGTTTTTTCTGACGTGGAGGGGTTTTGGGGCGCCAGTCGGCGCGGGTGTACGCGTTTCAACGGTGAATCCATCTTGCCAGCCATCGAGCAGGTCCGCATAGACCTTGCGAGTTTGCGCGCCGATACTGTTCCAGCTCGGCGCCCAGTTGGTGCATGTACCGGTCGGTTTCTGCCCGATTGACGCAAGCATCGCCTGGGCAAGCTCGAAAACCTCGCCTGGCTGTATCAGTTGGCCTTGTTGCGGACGGTCGCCCAACAGGTCGTTAAATGCGCCAAGCGCGCTTGCAATGAGCCATTTGCCAAGCCCGGCGACCAGATAGAGAACCCCGCTGGCCTCAATGGCCCGGTAGGGAAACAGGAACGTGTCCGCGCTGCCGAGGAGATCGGCCATGTCCTGATGGCCGAGGCGCCCTTCGCGAAGCTGAAAACAGTGATGGTCGAGGCCGAGTTCGCGTGCCCGCGCCTTGACTGAATCGAGCGCCATCAGCGGTTCCCCCGCGACAACGACTTCCAACTGATCGCGCTGGGACGCCGTCAGGGCGCCGAGGGCTTCAACCACCAGATCAATGCCCTTGTATGTCTGTAGCCGACCGAACAGAACGATCCGCCAGCGCCCCGCCAGCTTGTCGTGAACCGGTCGTGGCGCGTGTCGCAAGGGCAAGGGGCCGTGCGCGATCGTGCTGATTTTTGCAGGCGCGATGCCCCGTGCGACCAGCCGGTCTCGTGCGCTGGCGGTGTGAACGATAAGGTGATGCGCCGCACCGAAAAGGGCTTCGATACCATGAAGTTGGAGCGAGTTGATGTGCGCGCCGTTGAAGGCTTCTGTGTCATGCACGGTCAGGACGACGGGGCGCTTTCTTGCAATTTTGCGAATGACGCGAGCGTCGAGCGCGGGCAGCGGGGCCCACTGGAAGTGAACGATGTCAACATCGTGCGCCGCCTGCTCGAGCAGGCGCAGCCCGATAAAATGTTCCAGTCCCTTCAATGCCTTCCATGCGCCCGAGGTCTTGCGGCGAAGTCCATCGGTTAACGGATAAAAGCGCACCAAGGTGGCCTCGGCGCGCAAGTCCGGTTCTTCGCCGCTCCTGAGATCGCGCGTCGCCCAGCAGGTGCGGACACCGTTTGCCCTCAGTCCGTCATCGAGTGCACCATCATAGGGGGCGGTAAAAAGCGACGGATCGACGAGCATCACCTTCATCGCGTGCCTCCCGCACGTTGCGGGAATATCCGATTCTTGATGCGGCCTACGACAATGGCAGAGCTTTCGGCTGTGAAGCGACCATAGTTGAACTGTCCGGGGATATGTTCGCTCTGGGCAGTTTCCCTTATGAGGATCCCGATCCCGACATGGCCAAGCACTAACGGAACTATCGCAACGGAGCGGTCGCGGACGGATGAGCGACGTATAGTGAAACTCGCCAGCAGCGATTGTGGTCGATTTGCATTGAGCAAGGTTCCCAACTGCGCCCCCCACGCCAGCATGCGACCATGGGACAAGACCCGCCTGCATGCACCGGCGAAGATATATTTGCTGCGAGTGCGGTCAAGCGCGCATGGATTAGATGTCCACCCACATAGTCACAATGAATAATGCGTGGCCGTACAATGCGCCATACGAATAATGGTGAATCTCTATGGTGTGATTTGCAAACTGCCCCTTGATCAGGTTGGCGGTGCGCGTTCAGTCCCAAAGACGCTTCGGGAGGGGCTTGCGGAGTGAACGTGGCGGCGCGGTTCAGCCTTGTTGCCTTATGACATCCTCATCCGTTTGGGTCATGATGGATTGCCCGGACCGGGGTGGCCACCCCGGTCCGGGCGGAAGGGGACGGATCGTGAGAACGCCGGTCGCTGAGGGACCGGGTTAGAGTAGGATCGCCCCTTTCATTTCCTTCAGGCCCGAACGGATACCGGGGCTTTACGACCCGGATGACAAACATGGGACATCGGAAAAGATGAGCGACGATCTATCACAGACAATCGGCATCGACATCTCCAAAGCGAACCTGGACTGCCATGCCTATCCCGCAGGCGCCGAACGCCAGTTCGCCAACACAGCCAAGGGGCACAATGGCACTGATTAGCTGTGGGCCAATGGCATGTCGAGCCGATCGCCTACGAGGCAACGGCCACCTACCACAGCGCGCTTGAGGTCGCGCTGGCCGACTGGCCTTGCATCAAGCTCAACCCCGAACGCGCCCGGCGCTTTGCCCAGGCCACCGGAACGCTCGCGAAGACGGATCACATCGATGCCATGCTGCTGGCCCGCATGGCCGCAACGCCCCCCGTGTCAGACCTGCACGAAGTGCTGAGCAAGCCCAACTGGCCGAGCTCATCAATGCCCGCGACGGCCTCGTGCGTAATCGTACGGCACTCAATAATCGCGAAAAGAACCTCGCCATCGCGATCTTGAAGCCCCAGTGCCGACAGCGGCTCGAACAGATCGAGTGCCATATCGACGCGCTCGATGCCGAGATCGCCAGCCTGATTGCCGCCGACGCCGTGCTTGCCCGGCGGCACAAAATCCTCACGAGTATCGCCAGCGTCGGAACGTTAACCGCCAATCAGCTCATCGCCACCATCCCCGAACTCGGCAACCTTGAGAACAAGCAAACCGCATCGCTCGCCGGTCGCGCGCCAGTTAGGCCAGTGGAAAGGAAAAAGCTTCATTCGAGAGGTGGCCGCGCCAACGTTGAGGAAGGCGCTCTACATGCCGGCCCTCGTCGCTGCGCGATTCAACCCCGATCTCAAGGTGGAGTACCAGCGCCCTCGTCGCAGCAGGAAAGCCCGCCAAAATTGCTATCACCGCCATCATGCAGAAACATATCATCACCGCAAACGCTCTGCTCAAGGCTGACCGCTACTGGCAACAATCTCTCACTTGATCATCACGGATACTCTAACAGGGTGCGGAAAAACCGGCCTGCGAGGCTTCGATCTCTCTGGGGTGGGTCAGAGAGCGCGGATTATCGCGGTTTTATAAGCCCGAAGCGTACGGATTTTCCAGAAAATTGGTAGATTGGGCGGATTTCTGGCGCGATCATGCCGTAGCGAGCAGCTTGGGCAGACGCACCAGATTGCAGGCGACGGCGGTCAAGGTGAACACCCAGCCCACGCGGTCGGTGCCTTTGTGGCGGGTCTTGGCCAGGCCGCCACAGGTCTTCATCCAGCCAAAGCCTTCTTCGATACGTTTGCGGATGCGCATGGATACGGCGTAGCCGGGATGGCGGGTGGTGCGTCCATCAATGGCCGAGCGCCTGTTGGTGTTGTTTTGCGCAACGTGTGGCGTGACGTTGATGTCTCGTAGATCAGCAACGAATTGGGCGGCGTCATAGGCCTTGTCGGCCCCGAGCGTGATCCGGTGTCGCCCGTCCAACCGCTTGAGCATGGTCAGCGCCGCCTCCCGTTCGGCGGTGCCGGTGGCCTTGGTCAACAGGGAATCGACGATCAGGCCATGGCGATTTTCCATCAGCACATGGCCCATGTGGCATAGTCTGGCTGCCTGGCCTTGCGCCTTCTTGTAAAGCCGTGCGTCGGGATCGGTGGTCGAGGCGTGGGTTTCGTTGCTACGCTTTTCCTTGCGAAAATCGCGCTCGGCATTGCGTCCCTTGGTTTTGCCCAAGCCGTTGTCGTCTCCGCCCGCATCATTGCCGTCGTCCGAGCCACCATCCTTGGGCTTGAAGCTCTTCATGCTGGCCCATGCGTCGATCAGCGTGCCGTCCACCGAGAAATGGTCATTCGACAATAGCGCCCTGACCCGGGGCGGGTTCAGCGCCGCCGCCATGAACTTGGCCGCAATATCGCCCGTCATCAGCCGGTCGCGGTTCTTGGTGAACACCGTCACATCCCAGATCGGCGCATCCATCGACAGGCCGACAAACCAACGGAACATCAAGTTGTAGTCGAGTTGCTCCATCAACTGGCGCTCTGAGCGGATCGAGAAGAACGCCTGCAACAGCAAGGCGCGAAGCAACTTCTCCGGCGCGATCGACGGGCGACCAATGCGCGAATACATCTGCTCGAAATCCGCCGACAAGACCTCCAGCGCCTCGTCCACAATGGCACGGATCGCCCGAAGCGGATGACCATGCGGTACGCGCGCTTCGCAACTCACGTATGAAAAAAGCCCCTCGCTCCGATCATCGCTCCCGCGCATCCATGCTTTTCCTTGCTGTCGCAACGGAATTGTCGAATCACATTCGCACCGAAAGGCGAAGGGTTTTTCCGCACCCTGCTAACGCAGCAACCATGCGATAATGAACCAGGTTCCGGTCAGGGACCCGAAAAAAAGGATCAGTTTTGCAATCCCTGGAAAGTGCTTGTCATTTGGGTTGTCATAACCATGACGCTGGGAATCGTCCGAATCCGTGTAAATGATTATGCGGCGCACCCATCTTTTGAGGAAGGCACGACGCGCCTTTGATCCAGCCTGTCTTCGGGGTTCGCCTAGCTTCATAGTCGATCGTGGCCCGCTCGCTTCATCCCATAGACAGGACGCCATCGGCTCTGGCCCAATCTTGTCCCGACCGAGAAACGGATGCCAGCCTCGGGGCTCGTCTAGTGGTTTTTACGTATCATCCAACGCGACGTTATGCAAGGTTCGACGGGTTTTTCGGCCGAACAAAGGCGGCGGGTCATGCACCGATTTCTGCGTCGCGCTTATTACCACGTTTCTGCGTGACCGCCATGAGGGCGGAGTTGGCGCATGCCGCGATCACCGACACTGTCATGACGATTGCAGTCCATTTGAGGATTTCGACCATTACTCTTCCCCTTCGCGCTCACGATAACCGGCGCGGTTCCTCATGGCGCCATGATCGCAAACCTTGAATTTCGATCATCAGGTTGCGATCAAACTGCGGTGCTGCGCAACACGCGGCGTCTGCGCGTTATATGCCACGCAGTGCCGGGATTCCCGTGTCAACGATTGTAAAATCTTGCATGATGGGACTCGCACCTGCACATCCAGCACCCAACTCTTTTGTCGAGCGTGGCGGATGCACCGGAACAGCCAATGAAGATCGCGATTCTCGATGATAGCGCTGTTATACTGACCGACCTGACGCGATTGCTGCGCCAGGCCGGGCATGAATGCGTTGGTTTCGACCGAGGCAAGGCCTTGCTTGATGCGCTGCGCCAAACACATTACGATATGTTTGTGCTAGACTGGAATTTACCCGACGTATCGGGGCTGACTGTGCTCGAATGGATTCGTAACCACATTGGGCCGACCGTGCCGGTGCTCCTGTTGACCAGCCGCAACGTCGAAGAAGACATTGTCGAGGGCCTGTCCGCTGGCGCGGACGACTATGTGTGCAAGCCATTTCAGCCAGCCGTCTTGCAGGCACGCGTGATGGCATTGGGGCGGCGGACCCAAGCGACCCAATCAGATGCCGCGTTGGAGCATTACGGCAATTTCACCTTTGACCTCAGATCGCACACGGTGCGATGCGGCGATCAAGATGCGATTCTCACCGCCAAGGAATATCAATTGGCGCTGCTGTTGTTCCGCAATGTGGGTCGCGCTATCTCGCGACAGTACGTTTTGGAGACGATATGGGGTTTGCGCGCGGATATTCCGACACGTACTCTGGATAGCCATATTGCGCGAATACGGTCAAAACTGACTTTGCGGCCTGGGAACGGCTATCAGTTGATTTCGGTCTATGGATTTGGTTATCGGCTCGAGGAAGTTTCAACATCCGCATGAAACGCCATACTCTGCTGCTTGCGGCAATCGCCCTGTCGGCCCCTGTGGTCGCGCGCGCCGATGAAAAGGCTGCGGACGGGCGATCAGGGCAAGTCGATTATGCCTTCAAGCGTGGGGACACGCTGTTCAATCTGTGGCGGGTCTATCTGTTCGGTCCGACAGCGGCGGCGCAAGTGGCGCAGATCAATCATATCAAGGACGCACGGCGTATTCCGATCGGCATGGTGCTGCATATTCCGCGCGCCGTGCTCCGCGACGAACTGAGCACGGCGAAGGTCGAGACCTATAGCGGGCCCGTCACGATCAGCATCGGCAACCAGACCAGCCCGGCCAGAGTCGGCGATACGTTTGGCGAGGGGGCCGTGATCGACACCGGACGAAACGCCTTTGTCGCGTTGCGCCTTGCTGACGGCAGCGCTGTGGCCTTGCCGTCGCAGTCGAGCCTGCGCATCAACTGGCTGCGCAAGGTCAAGCTGAACGGTGCGCTTGAGCGCGAGATTGGCTTGGACGCGGGACGGTTGCGCACCAAAGTCATCCCGATGACCAATCCGGGCAGCAGTTTTCGCGTGGTGACCCCCATCGCAGTGTCGGCCGTGCGTGGTACCGAATTCCGCGTTGCCTATGAGCCAACCGGCGCCTTTTCCGCGACACAGGTGGATGAGGGCAAAGTCAAATTCGCCGACAATAGCGGAAAGGCCGAGCTTGAACTGCTTCCCGGTTTTGGCGCGGCGAATGCGGATGGTCATCCGACCGGCGTGGTGAAACTGCTCACGCCGCCCAAATTGGACCTGCCCGACAAGGTGCAGTCGGAGGAGGAACTGCATTTCGCTATCAAGCCGCTCGCCGATGCGATGCGCTATCATGTGCAGATCGCCAAGGATGCAGGCTTCCTTGAAGAAATCGCTGAGGCCAGCGGCCCGGAGACGAATTTCATCCTGCCCACACAGCCCGCTGACAGCTATTTTGTGCGCGCGTCGGCATATGACCGCTATGGCCTTGAAGGCGCCGCTGAAACCTATACCTTTGAACGGCGCCGCAATCTCGTGAAGGGCGCGGTCGACGCTGCTCCACCGGGCGTACGCCGTCTGCGGTTCCGCTGGGATGGCACCGTCGATGGCACGCCGCAATACCGTTTTCAGCTTGTGCGAACCGGCGCGGGCGAAGCGCCAGTGGTCGATGAGGTCGGGTTGTCAGCCAATGTGCTGTCGGTCAGCAGCCTGCCGCCCGGGGACTATTCATGGCGAGTCTGCTCGCTGTTGATCGTAAAAGGCAAGGCCATCGCGACATGGAGCCCGGCACAAAGTATCCACGTCGGCAAGTGATCGCGCCAATCCGTCGCCCCGACCGTCTTGCACTTGAATGGTGGATTGTCCTGCTGCTGGTCAGCGGGCTGGTGGTTGCCAGTGTCGCCAGAGATTTCACCGACCGCTTCGACCTGCTGCTGTACGATTTTGCGCAGCGTCAACTGCCACACGTGCCAAGCCAGGGGATCATGCTGGTCGCGATCGATGACCGCAGCCTTGGCGAAATCGGCCCGTGGCCGTGGCCGCGCGCGACCCAGGCGCGTTTGCTCACCGCGCTGGCCAAAACGAAACCGCGCGCGGTGGCACTCGATGTGCTGCTGCTCGAACCGGGTGACAAACCGGGCGATGCCGCGCTGGCCGCTGCGATTGCGGCTGGGCCGCCAACTTATCTGCCGGTGCAATTCGCGGTGCCGGGCCGCGATGGAGCCGATTTCGACTTGCAGGAACCGCTCCCGCCTATGCGCGCCGCTGCGGCCGGGCTTGGCCATGTCAACCTGACGCCCGACGCCGACGGGGTTATCCGCCACGTCTATCTGGAATATTCCGCTGGTCCCCGCCATTGGCCGCATCTGGTCGTACTGCTGGCCGAGTCCGACCCTGACGCCACCTCCGCGCTGCAAGAGCGCCGCGCCTCAACAAGGATAGAGGCGCAGCATCCCGCGATGATCGCCTTTGTCGGGCCGCAGGGTTCATTTCCGACGATATCGGCGGCCAGCCTAATTCGGGGTGAGGTGCCACCCGAGGTCCTGGCTGGCAAGCTGGTGCTGGTAGGGGTGACTGCGACCGGGATTGGCGATACTTATGCGACTCCGGCTGGCACCGATCATAGTTTGATGCCTGGGCTCGAAATTCTGGCCAACCTGCTGAATTCACTCCTCTCGCACCGGCTGATCATCCCGGTTGAAGGGGCGTCGCGCTATGGCTTCGCGCTGGTTCCGATCATGGCGATGATGCTGGGGCTACGCCGATTGCGCCCGCGCTGGACGCTGGCATTACTGGTGGCGCTGCTGTGCAGTGTGCTTGGCGGGGCGGTGTTGCTGCTGGCCGTGCGGCATGTTTGGATGGCGCCGGGCAGCGCGCTGTTGGGCCTGATCGCGATCTATCCCTTATGGAGTTGGCGTCGGCTGGCGAGCCTCAGCGCCTATATCGGCACCGAACTCGAAATGCTGGAGGCCGAACACGATCCGCTCGAACGTACCCGACCCGTGCTCGCGCAAGCGGATTTCGTCGAGCGGCAGATTGGGCTGTTGCGCTCCGCCATCGACCGCGAACGCGATTTACGTCGCTTTCTGGTCGATCGAATAGCGCAGATGCCCGACGCCATGATGATCATCGACCCGTTCGGTAAGGTCGTGATAGCCAATGATAGCGCCATGAGCCTATGGAGATCCTTGGGCGGCGAGGATACCCCCACCGTGGTTGATCAATTGCTGGGCCGCTTGACGTATGGCGATGACGGTGCGCCCGTCGCCTTCGCCACGGCGGATAATCCTCCGCTGGCTTGGCGGGGCGCGGCTGGAACTGCTGACGGGCGCAGCTTTGCGGTGCGTTGTGAACCGCAGCGCGCCGCCGATGAGGCGGTGATCGGCGCGGTAATCCGCATCGCTGAAACCACCGAAGCGGTCCTGGTACAGCGGCAGCGTGAGGAAGTTCTGGAACTGCTCAGCCACGATATGCGCGCGCCGCAGATTTCTATCCTGGCCCTGCTTGACGGGGATACGTCAGGCGTGATGACACCGCCGTTGGCGCGGCGAGTCCGCGAATATGCCGAGCGCACGCTGGGCCTTGCCGATGGCTTCGTGCAACTCGCTCGTGCACAATCGCTGCGATTTGAGCCGCAGCCGATCGACCTTGGTGATGTCATGCAGGAAGCCGCCGATGCGCTTTGGCCGCAGGCTGTTGCGCGCGGCGTGACCGTGCGCTGCGATGTGCCCGAAGATGAGGTGCTCATCCTTGGTGATCGCTCGCTGCTGGCGCGGTTATTCATCAATCTTATTGAAAATGCGATCCGTTTCAGCGACTCTGGCCAGGAGGTCCGCGTTACGCTGGTGCAATCCGGCCCCGTTTGTGATGCGACTGTCGAGGACCGGGGCGCGGGAATCGCGCCAGAGCAATTGGAACGGCTCTTCCAACGCTTTGAGGGTAGCGCGCGCAAGGGGGCGCAGGGCATTGGCGGCGTTGGGCTTGGCCTGGCGTTCGTCCATACCACGGTGCTACGCCACGACGGGCAGATTGATTGCCATAGCGAATTGGGCCGGGGAACGCGCTTCAGCCTGAATTTTCCGACGTATCAGGACCCTGCCTAGTAGATTGATTCCAACGTTTGGTGCCCACGCTTGACGGCAGCGATAATTTCGTTGGGATCGGCCTTCCAGACGAAGGGTGTGGGGTCTTCGTTGTGCTCCCTGATGAAGCGATTGATGGCGGCTTGCAGGTCGACGACGGAGTGGAAGACGCCGTTTTTCAGTCTTCGCCGTGTCAGTTTTGCAAAGAAG
>Ga0302156_10001960_pt1 | contig 17361 bp, 15 predicted proteins | sample I_Bog_N3_2_FD_193503 | JGI IMG/M metagenome (GOLD analysis project Ga0302156, IMG submission 193503) | Peat permafrost microbial communities from Stordalen Mire near Abisko, Sweden - I_Bog_N3_2 | ecosystem: Environmental > Terrestrial > Soil > Wetlands > Peat | place: Sweden: Abisko, Stordalen... | reverse complement strand
CTTGCGGGCGGCGGCGTGCGGTCCGCTCCGCCGAACTCCGGCTTCGGCGTGTAGGGTCGGCTTGGGGCGTTGGTCCTGTCGTAGGGCTTCGCGCCGAATGGCTTGGCTCCAAAGGGTTTGGCCCCAAAAGGCTTTTTCCCGAACGGTTTGGCACCGAAGGATTTGCCGGCGGGCGGACGGGTTTCGCCTGTTGAGTCGGCTGCAAAGCGCGCGGGCGGCCTGGACGGGCGATCATCTTTCTTCCATGCCGGACGACCGGCACCAAACTCCCTGGCGGGTGGACGGCCGGGACGGGTGGGGCGTACGCCCTCCCCGGGCTCGAAAGAACGTTTGGGAAGGTAGTCTTTGGGGCCGGGAGCCGGACGCTCTTCAAAGGACTTGGCGGCAGCTGGGTAGGCCGGGCGAAGGCTGGAGCGAGGGCTGGGTTTAGGAACTACGGTTGGCAGGTGGCCGGCGTCGGCTGCGTTGCGGCGGCGAAGATCCTTCGATTTCGGTGTGCGGAGGGATCCGTCGGCGGCTTTGCGCAAGAGCGTGAGTTCCTTGGGATCGAGTTCGCGCAGGTTGCCGGGTTCCTGGTCAAGCACCAGCGGTCCATAGCCGACACGGCGGATCTTCTCGACGAAATGGCCGATCTCCTCGAACATCTTGCGCAGTTCACGGTTACGGCCCTCAATCAGCACCACTTCGTACCAGGGGTTATCTCCCTGGCGGACCTGCCGGATGCGGGCGGGTGCGGTGCGGACCTTCGAAGTTCCCGGGCCGCCTCGTTCGATTGCAACGCCGGCGCGGAGAATGTCGAGTTCGCCTTCCGTGGGCTGTCCGGCAACTTTGACCAGGTAGGTCTTTTCTACGCCGGCGGCGGCGCGGGTGAGCCGGTTCGCCAGCTCGCCGTCGTTGGTGACAAGCAGCAGGCCCTCGCTCATATAGTCGAGGCGGCCGACCGGGTAGAGGCGCTCCTTGAACTTGTCAAAAAACTGCATGACGGTAGGGCGGCCTTCGGGATCCTTGACGGTGGTGACGAAGCCTTTGGGCTTGTTCAGGACGAAGTAGCGAAGTCGCTCGGCGCCGTGCAGCAGCTTGCCGTCAACGCGGATATGGTCGCGGCCGGCGTCGGCCTTGGTGCCCAGCTCGGTTACAGTTTTGCCATTCACCTGGACGCGGCCCTGCTCGATCATCTCCTCAGCTTTGCGGCGGCTGGCCACGCCGGCCTGGGCAAGGATCTTCTGCAATCGCTCGAGTTTCGCGGGGGGGCGGGGGACCGGAGTGGATTCGGAATCAGATTCATCTTCCAGTTCGTCTTCCAATCCTGATTCGTCTTCGAACTCGTCTTCCAGTTCGTCTTCAGGCTCCGACAGCAGGCCTGCGGTGAGCTCCGCTTCGTCTTCGAACTCGTCTTCCAATTCGGGCCTCTGAGCGATTGCCGGTTCCTCGGTGTTGTAGGCAGCGCCTTCAATCTCGGCTTCGGAGAGAGCTTCCGCCTCGGCGCCTTCGATCTCGGACGCACTTTCCGAAGCAGTTCCCAGATCAAGCGCAGTCATGGCCTCGCCGTCGGTCTCGTCACCAATGGGGTCTGCGGCGACGGGTGCCTTTGCCGGCTTTTTGGCCTTGGGTGCGGCTTTGGTCTTGGGCTTGGCTTTTGCTTTTACGACCGTGCCGGGTTCTGTGGTTTCAGGGGTTACGCTCTCGACTTCACTGCTCTGACTGGCTTTTTTCTTCGCCATGAGGGGAATTCTCTGTTTCTGCCTGCTCGATTGCCGGAGGCGCAGCAGGCGCGGCCTCTTCCGGGGTTGGGGATTCCGTACTGGCCGCCGTCTCGGCGGTCTGTTGGGTTTCAATGGTTTCCTGTGCTGCGTCCGAAGGCTCGTCAGTCGGGTCTTCTGCAACGTTTTCTTCAAATTCGAGACTTAGATTTGCGTCTGAGTCCTGGTTTGCGCCGGGTTCCGACTTTTCGGCGGCCGGAGTCTCGGGCTCGTCAAGCTCGATAGCGGCCATTTTCTCGAATTCCTCCATCGACGGCAGCTCGGACACATCTTTGAGGCCGAAGCGGAGGAGGAATTCGCGCGTGGTCTTGTACAGGATCGGCCGGCCGATGACCTGTTTGCGGCCGGCGGTGACAATCAGCTTGCGGGCGAGCAGTGAACCGAAAACGCCAGAAGAGTCCACGCCACGGATATCGTTGACTTCCGGTGCGGTTACGGGCTGCTTGTAGGCGATGACGGCGAGCGTTTCTAGAGCCGGCAGCGAGAGCTTCATGGGTGGCTTCAAGCTCTTTACGAAAGCGCGTACGGCGTCGTGGCACTCGGGTTTGGTGGCCATGCGGAAGCCGCCGGCGATCTCGCGGATTTCAATTCCGCGGTTGTCAGAGGCATAGTCAGCGATCAGCTCGTCCAGAATCTGGCGCAGGGTAGCGCGGATTTCGCGTTCGCGCAGACGGGCAAGGCGGCGGAACTCTAGCTCGGTATTGGCGCTCTCCACGGCAGCTGCGGCGTCTCCGTCGGCGGCTGGCGCTTCAGGAGCGGGATCGGCTTGCGCTGTGGCATCTGAGGGCGGGTCAGCAGCGGTTTGTTCAGCCAGTTGAACGGCGCCCACGTCCGGCGTCGACGAATCGTTGGCGCTTTCTTCCAATCCCAGTTGCGCCGAGTCAGGGTTCTGGTCGGGCTCCGCGGTCAGGGTTGGTTCAGCGCTCAGGGCGGGCTCGGAGCTCAGGGCAGGCTCGGAGCTCAGGGCTGCTTGCGCGTCGCCAAAATCGGGTTCGGATTCCTCTGGAGGGGTAGCGAGTGCGCGTTTCCACTCTTCGGTTTCAGAGGCAAAGAGGGTCGCGAGCTGGGCCAGTGTGACCGGCTCCTCCGCGGCGTAGATGACTGCTTCCAGCTTGGCTTTCAGGCTCATTCGAGAAAAGGTACCTCAAGTATGGTACCGGAAGCGGAGGAGCCTGTGTGGGCATTGCAGACCTCGGAGCTGCTGGGGCGCGAAAAAAGGGCGTCCGCCGAGGTGGACGCCCTGAAATAGCAGTTTGAGAGCAGCTTAGTGCGAAATCTGGCTGAAGGCCCAGAACAGGGTGCCGGAGAGCGTGGCCGCGGCGGGAAGAGTAAAGACCCAGGCAGCCGCGATGTTGCGGATGGTGGACATCTGGAGTCCGCTGCGATTGGCCGCCATGGTGCCGGCAACGCCCGAACTGAGGACATGGGTCGTACTTACGGGAAGTCCCCACCAGTCCGCAGCGAAGATGGTGCACATAGCTACGAGCTCGGCGCTGGCGCCCTGCGCGTAGGTGAGGTGTTCCTTGCCGATTTTTTCACCCACGGTTACGACAATGCGCTTCCAGCCGACCATGGTACCCATGCCCAGCGCCAAGGCGACGGCGACTTTGACCCAGGTGGGAATGAACTTGGTGGCCTTGTCCACCTTGCCCTTGTAGTTGGCGAGAGCGGCGTTTTCATCCGCTGTGAAGGGTACACTCTTGTTTTTCTGGATGAGGCGAATGGCTTCGCTGGCCACGTACATGTCATTGCGGACGTTGGTCTGCTGGGAAGGGGGGACCGACTTGAACTCCTTATACAGGCCAACTTCGTGATTCAGATCTTCCACCAGCTCGCGGAGAGCGAGGACGGTATCCGGCTGAATCTTTTTGGTGCGAATGAAGGCCGTGACTTCAGTACGGGCGTCTTCACCGAGGACGCCATTTTTGTCCACGTAGCGGTCAAGGATGTGACCGGCTTGCTCTGAGGCGGCAATAAAGTCCTGCACGTCATGGGGGGAGACGGCGTGGTTGAGGGCATAGGCTGTGGGGACTGTGCCGATGAGGATGAGCATGATAAGGCCCATGCCCTTCTGGCCGTCATTGGAGCCATGGGCAAAGCTGACGCCGGTGCAAGTGAGCACCAGCAGCAGGCGGATAGGCCACGGTGGAGGCTCCGTGCCTTTGGGCGCCTCGTATAGGGCGGGGTAATTGATGCGCCACTTCATCAGGAGGAAGACCAGGGCAGCGCAAACAAAGCCGACGACAGGCGAGATAAGCAGGACCTGGAAGACCTTTGTTGCCTGGCCCCAATCCACGCCTGAAGTACCGTTATGGCCGTTAATGAACTGGTTTGCGAGTCCGACGCCAATGATGGAGCCGACCATGGTGTGGGAGCTTGAGGCAGGCAGGCCGAACCACCAGGTTCCAAGGTTCCACAGGATGGCTGCGATGAGCAGTGCAAAAACCATGGCAAACCCCGCGCCGGCGCTGACCTGGAGAATCAGCTCAACGGGAAGCAGCGTGATGACGGTGAATGCCACAGTGCCGGATGAAGTAAGGACGCCGACCAGGTTGCACAGGCCCGACCAGACTACAGCGATGTTGGGGTCGAGGGAGTGGGTGTAGATGACCGTGGCCACCGCATTGGCCGTGTCGTGGAATCCATTTACGAATTCAAACCCGAGCGCGATCAGCAGCGCGGTAATCAACAACAGGTAGGGCCAGATGCTGCCCAGGTTGACTCCGGCAAAATCCGTGTTGATGTGGAAGCCGATATACCCCAGGCCGGCAATCAGCGCGCCAAGAACGACGACGCCGCTGACCAAGGCATGGGATTTCTTCATCGGCTTTTCAAGAAGTTCTGCCGCAGGGGGGCGGCCGGGTAGGGCTGTCGCCAATTCGGACATGGCTGGTGCTCCAGACTGAGGATGGTTTTACGTCCAGACGTGCTCGGGGCGGCAAAGACCAGACTCAGCAATGGATATACGAGTCATGTGAAAGGGGAATGAATTGTCGCCGGCGATCCGGAGAAATCGAAGTTAATTGAGCTCTTTTGAGACTGAAATAGGGCGTCTGGTGGATGCCAGACGCCGTTTTGGAGTGGTGCGAAAGTCGCTCAGGAGATTGCGCGGAAGAGCCAGAAGAGTGCGCCGGAAAGCAGTGCGGCCGCGGGAAGGGTGAAGACCCAGCCGGCAGCAATGTTGCGGACTGTGGCAAAGCGCAGGCCGCTTCCGTTGGCGACCATTGTTCCGGCGACGCCAGAGCTCAGTACGTGTGTAGTGCTTACCGGCAATCCGAAGGTGTCGGCGGCGAAGATGGTGCCCATGGCAACCAGGCCGGCAGCCGCTCCCTGCGCATAGGTCAGGTGCTCCTTACCGATCTTCTCTCCCACAGTGACGACGATGCGCTTCCAGCCCACCATGGTGCCCAGTCCCAGGGCAAGCGCAACGGCTACTTTGACCCAGTCGGGAATAAACTTTGTGGCTTTATCAACCTTGCTCTTGTAGTTGGAGAGAGCGACATTCTCGGCGGCGGTGAACCCCGGGTTATGGTTCTTCTGCATCAGGCGAATGGCTTCGCTGGCCACGTACATATCATTGCGGACATTGGTCTGATCCTGCGGGGGAACGGACTTGAACGCCTTGTACAGAACCACTTCGTGATTCAGGTCTTCAACCAGCTCACGAAGCGCGAGGATGGTGTCCGGCTGAAGCTGTTTGGTCCGGATATAGTCTGTGACCTCGTCGCGCGCATTGGCGCCCAGGATGCCGGTTTTATCGACGTGCCGATCCAGGATGTGTCCGGCCTGCTCGGAAGCTGCGATGAAGTCCTGAATATCGTTCGCGGTCACTGCATGGTTCAGCGCGTAGGCCGTGGGGACGGTTCCGATGAGGATGAGCATGATGAGACCCATGCCCTTCTGGCCGTCATTCGATCCATGGAAGAAACTGATGCCGGTGCAGGTCAGCACCATGAGCGCGCGAATCGGGAATGGCGGCGGCTGGTTGTTTTTGGGCGCCTCGTAAAGAGAGGGGTATTTGATAAGGCGCTTGGAAACGACCATGAGCAGGGCCGCAAAGCCAAAGCCCAGGACGGGAGAAATCAACAGCACCTTGAGTACTTTGAAGGCCTGATCCCAGTCCACGCCGGATGTGCCACTGTGCGCATTCATGAGCTGATTAGCAATGCCCACACCGATGATTGAGCCAACCATGGTGTGCGAACTGGAGGCGGGCAGGCCGAACCACCAGGTGCTGAGGTTCCACACGATGGCGGCAATAAGGAGCGCAAAGACCATGGCGAAACCGACGCCGGTGCTGACTTGAATGATGAGTTCGACCGGCAGCAGCGTGATGACGGCAAAAGCTACTGTGCCCGTGGAGGCAAGCACGCCGGCCAGGTTGCAGATCCCCGACAGGACTACGGCGATGTTCGGTTCGAGGGAGTGAGTGTAGATGACCGTGGCTACGGCGTTTGCGGTGTCGTGAAACCCATTTACGAATTCAAAGCCGAGTGCGATGACCAAGGCCAAAGCAAGCAAAACATAGGGCCAGACGCTGGTCACGGTCACCGAATCGAGATCTTCGACAACATGGAACCCGATGTAGGCGAGGGCGCCCAACAGGGCCAGGAGGAAGACTGCAATGCCCATTCTGCTTTGCGATTTGGAGGGCCTGCGGTCAAGCAGCGATGCGCTTGCGGGCATCACTTCAATCGTCGTTGCCATGCCAGCCATTAGAAGTTTCCGAAGCGGCCGGAACAATTCCGGTGGCGCCTGGACCTCCATGGATGGAAATCAACAACTTGAGTCGAAAGCAGATGGAAAGGAGATGGATTACAGGAGGAGGAACAAAAGGCCGATAAATTGACGTCCATAAAACCCCAACAACGGCAATCTTACGCCAGTTGTTTGCTCGGTGAGCCAGCTAGAAGAACCAGCTCTGCTTCTTTGATTCTACACCGGGGAGGCGAGATGCCGGAAAATAGAGGGTTGGAAGGGAGTTGGGGTCAGGATTGAGCCGTGTTGAGCTGGAACCATTGGGCGAGCTGGTCTTCAGTGATTTCGCCCGCCGCGAGGCCCCAGAATGTGAGCACGCGATCCTCCTTTGAAGCAGTCAGCTGGAGACCGTTCAATTTCAGGAAAGTGACAGCAACCGTGAAGGCGGTTCGCTTATTGCCGTCGACAAAGGGATGGTTCGCGACAATTCCTTTGGCGTAGGAGGCTGCCAGCTGCGCAAGGGAGGGCGCCTCTTGAGAATAAGCGAGCAGATTTTTTGGGCGCGCCAAGGCTGAATCAAGGAGCCCAAGATCGCGAACACCTTCAGGTCCACCGGTGAGCAACAAAGCCTCCTCATGCATCCGCAGGACCACATCCTGTCGGATCCAAACTGGCTCGGTCACTCTGCAAGCCTCTGAAGCACATCGCGGTTTTCACGCATTACTTCGCGCGCGGCTTCCATCTGTGTTGCGAACTCTTGGTCGAACGGCATAAGTCGAATACCTTGAGGGGCCTCCGTAATGTAGAGGGTGTCGCCCTTCTGTACGTTGAGTCGAGCCAGGATTTCCTTGGGAAGGATGATGCCTGCGGAATTGCCGACCGATATGATTTTTGCGGCTGTAGCCATGGAAATACCTCTGCAAGCATTCTAGCAGATGTATTAACAAACGTAATAACTAGATATTATCGCCAGTCATCCAGCGCGTTAGCCACGCCGTCGTTCATCACCGCGTCGAATCCGGTGTGTTTCTTGATGAAGATTTCGCTGAACGCGCGGTCCTGGCGCAGCAAAACGGCTTGCAGGCGGACCAACTCCAATAGAGCCAGAAACATAGCTACAAGCGCCCGCTCGGATCGGGTATGGCTCAGCAATTTGCGGAGCGCGACCGGCTTGTCCTCAATGGAGAGGCGGCGAGCGAGGAACTGAATCATCTGCCCCACGGTGACCGAGTCCTCCTGAAGATCGAGGACCGGCATTTTTCGTGCACGCTCCAGGATGTCGCGGAAAATGCGGACCAGGTCGACGGTGTCTGCGGCCATCTCCGGCTCGGCGGCGGCATCGTCTTGAAATTCGCGGAATCCGGGATTCGACCAGGTCGCGGCCTCCAGCATTTGCTTCTGTTGCAGCATCTGGGCGGCATTCTTGAAGCGCTCGTGTTCAAGCAACCGCTCCACCAGCTCGCGCCGTGGATCTTCCGGAGCGTCGTCGGGCCCGGATGGCGAACGCGGTAGAAGCATCTTGCTCTTGATGTGAATCAGCAGCGATGCGGTGTAAATGAACTCGCCCGCCACGTCCACGTCGCTGGCCTTGAGCTGGTTCACATAGCTCAGGAATTGCGCCGTGATGGTGGCGATGGGGATGTCGTAGATATCGATGTCCTGTCGCCGGATCAGGTCCAGGAGGAGATCAAGCGGGCCGTCGTACACCTGCCCCACCGAAACGGAGAAAGGCGAGTCATCTTCACCCGCTTTTTTCTGCCTCGCGGGCGGCTGATCGGCGAGTGTCTGCGCCTGAAGCTGGCGCGGAGCGCGCCCATACACAGGGGTGGACCCCTGCACGGCTCCCAGAAAGTCTGGCAGCGGATGTCCGGCTTTTTGAGCATTGGCCGGGGGAACGGGTTTTAGCCGGGGGACATGCACAAGGGCCGTACATACAAGTATGCCTTGAGGACCGAGGGCCTGTCTCTTTGGGCGAGCCGGCCTGGGCGGATTTTCGGCTAGTTCCTGCTCGGCGAGTGCGGTTTCGGCGGCCGTCTTAGCCTTTGGAACCAAGACCAGAGCAGTCGATTTAGCGGGTACTATCTTTTTTTTTTCGCGTTTGGCCCGTGGTGCGGACTTCCCTGAGCGCTTCTTTCCAGTTGCAGCCTTCAAGGTCGCGGGCGTCGCGGACTCGGCCTTTATGGCAGCTTTGCGTTTCCGCGGTGCCTTTGTGGCGGGTTGGGCAGTGGCCTGAATTCTGACGGCGGGCCCGGCAACGGAATCCGTTGTAACTTGTCGCGCGACAATCACTCTCGGTTCGGCTGCGAGTTCTTGCGGCTGCGTGGCCGGTTCGGCCTCCTGCAGCTCTATTCCAAGAACCTCTTCAAGTCTATTAAGGAAACCATCCACTTCAGGGCGTTCCTGCTTGGCAGGCGCCGTGATACGGCCAAATCCAAGGCGAATGCCACCCAATGCCTGGTTGAAGGCCATGCGCAGTGTCGGAAATATCGAATCGGCCATAATTGGTCGCTCAGAGGCTCGGCCCATGTGTTTTGCTAACCAGGCGGAGGCTTTCTCCTATTTTGGAGAGATTTGCCCATCGAGCACAAGGTCAGAGCGCCCTCCATAAGTGTTAAACATAGCGAACGAAAGGGGTAGTACCCATGCAGGTACATGATTTTAGCCATCGACGATCATCTGACGAGTGATCACGGCATGCACCAAGGTATAGCTTGGTGCGTCCTGGAAGCGCTGGAAGAGACGCGTTTCAGCGGCCCACAGACATCTGCATGGCGCCGCGAACCTCTTCCATCGTCTGTTCCGCGCGGGTCCGGGCACGCGTGGAACCTTCCTCCAGGATTTCCTTCACCTGAGACTCCGAGAAGCCCGCGCGACGTGCCTGGATAGGCTCCAAAATCTGAACCAGGGCGTCGGCGGCCCATCCTTTGCACTGAATGCATCCGATCCCCGCCGTGCGGCAGCCTTCATAAACTTCAACAAGCTTTTCAGGCGCGGAAAAGACCTTGTGCAGGTCGCCAACCGGGCACTTGTCCGGATCGCCAGGATCGGTGCGACGGACGCGGGCCGGATCAGTGACCATGGTTTTCAGCTTCTTGCGGACCTCTGGCTCAGGGTCGGTCAGCAGGATGGTGTTCCCGTAGCTCTTCGACATCTTCCGCCCGTCGGTGCCAGGTAACTTCGGCGAGGGCGTCAGCAGCACTTGCGGCTCCGGCAGCACTTCCGCACCGTCAAGTTTGTAGTGTTGGTTGAAGCGGCGCGCGACTTCCCGGGTGAGTTCGACGTGGGCGGTCTGATCGTTCCCCACCGGGACGAACCGCGGCTGATAGAGGAGGATGTCTGAGGCCATCAGGAGCGGGTAGCCGAGGAAGCCGATGTTGGACAGATCCTTGTGGGCCAGGTTCTCCTGCTGCTCCTTGTAGCTGGGAACGCGTTCAAGCCAGCCGAGGGGCGTGATCATGCCCAGCAGAAGATAAAGCTCGGCGTGCTGAAGGACCTTGCTTTGCAGAAACAGCACACAGCGGTCGGGATCGAGACCAGCCGCCAGGTAGTCCAGCATCACGTCCATGATGTTGGGGACCACCTGCGAGGTGTCTGCGTAATCGGTGGTAAGGGCATGCCAATCGGCGATGAAGAAATAGCACTCGTACTGGTCCTGCAGCTTGACCCAGTTGGCCAGCGCGCCCATGTAGTTGCCGAGGTGAAGCTTGCCGGTGGGGCGCATTCCGCTGAGGACGCGGGGACGAGGTGAGGAGATTGCAGATTCGGACATTTTGGTTTCGATTCCGGGTGATGCCGAGGATGCCGCCGTCATTGAGGAATGCTCAGGGATGGCTGATTTCATTGTAGCGGCGTGGGACGGGCGACAGGCACCGGCAACCCGGTGAAGGGCAAAGGATGCAAATCCTATGTTGCACAGCCCAGTTCCGACAATCTCTTCCGCGTCTGTTGCTCCACCTGTCCATGGGGATGTACCGCGATTGCTGCCTCAAAAGAGGTCCGGGCCTTATCCGTGTCACCCAATGCGCGCCAGGTTTCGCCGGCGTAGTACTGTAACCAGGCTTGATCGTAATTGAGGAATTTAGCGGATTCCGCGACTGCCTCGTGAATCTGAATGACTGCTTCATCCCGTAGCCCGCAACGCGCCAAAGCCCAGGCATACCTGCCGCGCCGTAAAGACGATTTTGCGCGCGTGCGGGATGGATTCTCCGCCTCCTCCCAATTTGCAAGCATCCGGTCGAGCAATTGGCGTGCGCGGTCCGGGTCCCTGTTTTGCTCAAGCAGACAATCCGCAAGGCCGAGATGGAAGCGGCCAATAGGCGGGTTCAGGCGAAGCGCCGCTTCAAGCAATTCCTGTGCTTCGGTACCGTTCCCTTGATGCGATAGTGCCATTGCGTAGTAGTACAGCTGCCAGCTGCCCAGCCGAGGATCGCCATGCTTATCGAATGCACCGCGCTTCGTTGCGTCCTGCGCCTCCAGGTACCTTCCCGCTGTAAGGAGGATCCAGCCCTCAAGGGAGCGGCCGTATCCCGGTATCCACAGGAGCCTCCGATTCCATCGGAGAGCCTGTTCGAACCGGGCTTGCAACGCCAGCTCGATTGTTGAGTGCCGAGCGACACCGAGCGCGACAGCGAACAAGACAAACACCAATAATAGCGCGTTGAATGCAATAAACCAGGCGTCCTCTTCGCGCGATGGATGACCATGATGGAAATCGCTTGCAAAGAGGGCAATGAGAAGAAGGAAAGCCCAGTTATTCCGCAATCCGCGCGAAAAGGAGCGCCACATCAGCGGCAGACGATGCGGTTTTGAGTCGAGATTCCCGTTCGGAGTATCCCCAGTTGTTTGAGGCATGGAGTTCTTCCTCCCCTGTCCACGATGAATTGCAATGGTAATCCGACGCAGAGTAAACATTCTGTGACGACTGCTAAGGATCCATGGGCATAACTGAATCTAAACGTGAACCAGCGCCCAGTTCACCATCGCAAGCGCGGGCGCGAGGAATAGCCAGATCACAGTACCGCCTACCACCATCATCAGCAGGTAGCTGACCCAGATGGGAATGCGGTCGTAGGTCTGGACGGCGTTATAGGACAGCATGTTTCGCAGCAGACGGCTGCCATCGAGAGGCGGGATAGGGAGGAGGTTGAAAAACAAGAGAGACAGGTTGATGCGAACAGCCAGTGTGCAAAGAAGGACCACAGCCTGAAGACCCGAGGAGACCCCCTGAAACAGGCTGCCCTGAAAGATGTAAACAACAATCGCGTGGTGGGTGGGTGAAATCAGGGAGATTACGGCCATGACGAGAATGGCAAACAGGGCAATCAGCAGGTTTGAAGCGGGGCCGGCGAGCGTGGTCAGGTTGTCGTCGCGGACGATTCTGCGGAAATTCCGCACGAGAACCGGGGTTGGCTTGGCCCAGCCGATCAGAAGGCCGCTGAAGAAGGTGAAGCCGACAAAAGGCCCAAAGATGATGAGTGCCGGGAAAAGCAGCGTCCCGATCGGGTCAATATGCTCGATGGGGTTGAGCGTAACCCTGCCCAGTTCGCGGGCTGTGTTGTCACCTAGGCGCGAGGCCGTCCAGGCGTGAGCGCATTCATGAACGCAGAGCGAGAAGAGGAGCAGCACAAACTCGAAGACTGCAACAATAAAGGCGCCAGATTCCAAAGAAAACTCCACGAACCGGAAAGCTCAGAGTAGCATGGAGAGCGCGGAAAGAATCGCTCGTGCGGCGCGAATAACTTAACTCGCATCGTCGCCTAACCAGACATGCGACCCAGGCCTCCCTGGAGAAGAGGAAGAGCGTGAAGCGAAGGAATTCGGGGATGTGCCAATGGGCTTTAGTCGCGCTTGCCACGAGTTCCGCATGGGCGCAGCAAGACGAGGCGGCCAGGGCCAATGCACTATACAACGCAGGCAAGCGGCCTGACGCGCTGCCCTTGTATGAAGACCTGGTAAAAGCGCATCCCAAAGAGTGGCTGTATGCTGAGCGCCTGGCCGATTGCCTGGGAGCCAAGGCGGCACAGACCGACGATCCGGCCGAGGTTAAAGCCATTCGCACGCGGGAACGGGACATCGCCAAGCGGGCGGTTGAACTAGGCGACCCGAACTACTTCGCGCAATTGATGGCGAAAGTCGATCCGGACGGGCCAGTAAAGATCGCTGCCACGAGCCCAGGCGGCGACCTGCTTCAACAAGGCGAGAAGGCATTCACAGCCGGGGATTATCTTGCGGCGTACGCGAAGTACTCCATGGCGGCGGAGGCCGACCCCAAGCTCTATATCGCCCCCCTCTTTGCCGGCGATACGGCATACCAGCTCAAGGATCTGAAGACTGCAACCAGGTGGTTTGCGCAGGCGGTTGCGGTCGACCCGAATCGCGAGACGGCCTACCGCTATTGGGGCGACGCGCTTTTGCGGATTGGCAACGATCCTGCCGCGGCCAAGCCAAGATTCATTGATGCTGTTGTGGCCGAACCCTACAATCAACTTTCCTGGAAGGGATTGCAGCAATGGGCGCAGCGGACGGGAGCCGTGGTGCTGGCGCCCAAAATCGATCGGCCGAAGAGCCCGGCAGTCGATCCGAAGCACCCGAACAACATCACCATCAATCTGAATCCGGCGCAGGGTGGCGACAAGAAGAACCCCGCATCTTCTGCATGGCTGATGTATTCAATGATCCGTGCCAGCTATCGCGGGGATTTGTTCAAGAAAGAGTTTCCTGACGAAAAGGTGTACCGCCATACGCTGAAGGAGGAAGACACAGCGCTGAGCACTGCGGTCACCTTCGTGAAGGAGAAAAAGCAGGATCCGGCGACGCTGGATGAAAGCATGCGCAACCTGGTTGAGATAAGCGATGCAGGCATGCTGGACTGCTGGATTCTGATTAACGGCGCTGACGAAGGGATTCAGCAGGACTACGACGCGTATCGAAAGGGCCACCGGCAATTGTTGCGCGATTACCTCGACCGGTTTGTGGCACGTGGCGGAGTGAATTAGGACAGTAAAGCTATCACCAATTCAGGCGATAACCTCCAGCCCCTTTTTCTCGACCAGAGAGAGGAGCTTCAGGGAGGCCCCTTGCGGATTTTTCTCTCCGCGCTCCCATTTGCTCACCAGGCTCGGAGTTACATTGAGGTAAGCGGCAAAGACAGCTTGACTTGCCTTTTCCCGAGTGCGCAATTCCCGGATCCTCTTCGGAGTCATGTGCTGGATTTGGGTGAGGCATAGTACGTCGAACTTGCGCATTGTTTTCTGATCCATGCCCCCGGCAGCGTACAAGTCTGTTGCGGTCTCATGAATCGTCGCCATCACGTTGCTGCTATATTTTTTGGACATTTCAGTTCTCCATTGGGGGCCCAATCTGAATCAAAGCTCCCTCTGTCACGCTGTTCGCAATCTCCGCTTCGTTGTAGCCCAGGATCACGTCTGCAAGCTCCCTGAATGCTTCCAATTCATTCCTCTTGATATCGCCAAGGTCTTTCTTCTCAAAGCCATGTACAAATACCAACCGGGTCTTGAATCGAAAGAGAATGATTGCTCGCGATCCGCCGGATTTTCCTTCACCTGCACGCGCGATGCGTTGCTTAATGACCCCGCCACCAAGGTCGGCATCGATTACCCCGGAGTTGGCGAGCCAAGCTGTCTCCCAAAGTTCGGAGTCACTGATGCGTGCCTTGTGTGCGAAGCGCGCAAACGGCTTTGTCTTATAAACGGCCAATCGTTTCAGGACCGTTGGCTTCACTCATTAAGTATAGCACCGGGTGCCACAGTAAAAGCGCGGCATCTTCGAAAGGACTCGGTGGGAATTAAGCGCTGTCGGCCGGGAAAATGCCGACGGCTTCGCCGGGCGCCACGTTGTGGCCGGCAAGAACAATCGCGTGGCTGGCAATACGTGCACCATCGCCTATGACAGTGGGCACCAAAGTGGCGCGGTCGTAATTATCCGGTGCGTAGGTTTGGGAGTAGACCCTGGCGAAGGAGCCGATGATGGCGCCCTTGCCGATTTTGATGCCGCCGCGATCGTTCAGCAATGCTCCCTGGCGGATGGTGACCCCATCGCCGATGCTCAGGTTATAGCCGTAAGTAAGATCGACGCCGTGATGGATTCGGACTCCCGAGCCCATGTGATCGAAGAGATGCCTGCCCAGCATGCAGCGAAAACGCAGCCCCAGCCAATGGTTCAGGCCGACCGGCGAACGGTCGAACATCTGCCAGAACCAGAGCAACGGTTTGCGGCGGCTGTAAAGGTCGCGGTTTACTTCAGGGAAATGCTCAGCTTCCATGGTGATGTTCTCAGGGTCGAGCGCCAGGCTCAGGACGTTGCCGGGTAGCTCGGATGTGAGCGTGAGATTGAGTTTCCCCCCATGCGGGCGTCCCAGGTAAAGCTGATAAAGCTGGTCGCGCACAATCTCCGCACGGCGCTCTGGCGAGCAGTGGCGAACAAACTCATCATCGAGAAACTGAAGCCAGCGGCGGTAGACTTCTTCCGCTTCAGCCGCAGGGTGGGGCGCGGTGCTCACATTCGATGCCATACGCATTCGACGATACACCAGAGGTGCGGGACGCATCGAGGACGACGGCTCGGAGTGTGGGATGGAAGCGCGGTCCTGCGCGTCCGTAAGGCGCTTATTGCCGCTTGCCCCTCCATCGAACGGAGGATGCGCGAAATCGGGTGTTTTAGGTTACGATGCTGGAACGATGCGGACGGATCAGCAGACCGGGCGGCAGATGGGCGTGTGGGCCGCGACCGCTGTTGTCACAGGCGAGGCCATCTCCCTGGGAATCTTTCTGACGCCTGCTGGTATGGCCAAATCTCTCGGTTCCCCCGCGCTGCTGGCTGCGGTGTGGTGCGGCATGGCGGTTATCACGCTGGCCGGCGCGCTCTGCTTCACTGAACTCGCGGTGCGTTATCCGCAGGCTGGCGGCGAATATGTCTATCTGCGCCAGGGCTTTGGGCGGCGGGTGGCTTTCCTGTACGGGTGGATGGCCGCGGTTGTGATGTATCCCGGCGTGGCCGCGGCGCTCTGCGTCGGCACCGTTCCTTATGTGCTGGCACTCGCACCGTTGCCGGCGTGGCTGGCCAGGTTGCTGCCTGTCTTTATCTTGCTGGCGCTCGGTGCCATGAACTACGCGGGAACGCAATTAAGCAGCGGCGTCATGACGACGTTGAACTGGATGAAAGTTCCGGTGCTGCTTGGTCTGGTGGCGTGGGCTGTGGTGTGGGCTCTGGATGGGAGCCACAACGCAATGGCTCATCTTGCACCATTGACTGCGCGGCGCGCGGGCTCCGATCCTCTCATTGAGGCAGTTGCGGGCGCGGCCATCAGTGCATTCTTCTGCTTCGGCGGATGGTGGGAAGCCGGAAAGATCGCCGGCGAAGTACGCAACCCAGAAAGAACGCTGCCCATTGCCTTCACCGGCGGCGTACTGATCGTCACGGCCGTGTTTATGCTGGTTAGCTTTTCATTTGTCGCGGTGGTGCCCATGGAGCAGATCCAGACCAACACAGCATTTGTCGCGCAGTATGGCCAGGCCCTCTTTGGTGCGGCAGGCGGGCGCGTCATGTCAGCATGCGTTGTGCTGAGCGTGCTGGGAGGCCTGATGGTTCTGAGCATGGCGGTGCCGCGCGTGACCTACGCTCTTGCTCGCGAAGAAGCCAGCGGTCCAGGACAAGCCGGAGTGCTCGCATTCTTCAGCAAGCTGCATCCGCGCTTTGGTTCGCCGGCCAATGCCGTGCTACTGCAAACTGGGATGGCTCTGGCCGTCCTGGGACTGGGCGCCTTTGATCGCATCCTGGCGTTCATCATCTTTTCTGCCGTAGTATTTCTGGCGCTGACTGTTGCCACGCTATTCCGGTTTGCTGTGCCGGTGCGGCGCTGGTGGTTTCCCATTGCCCCTCTGATATTTCTTGTTGGCAGTGGCGCGCTGGCGGCCATGTTGCTGATGCACAGTCTGTGGCCGTCTCTTCTGGGCGCGGCGGTGGTGCTTGCCGGTTTGCCGGTGCGCTGGGTGCTGATCCGTGGAAATGCCCCAACATCAGCCGCGGTCCAGGAATCGGCAGTTTCGTGAATTGACTTTCAAACGGAGGATTTCCCATGCCCCATATCGCTCTTCCCCCCGGATTGTCCGGAATTCGCAGCGCAATGGCATTTCGCCCCGAAACGGCTCGGCCCCTGAATGCCCTGGTTGAAGTGCTGCTAACCGGTCCCAGTACGCTGAGCCGCGGTGAGCGCGAGCTGATTGCTACCTACGTCTCCAGCCGCAACTGCACGCACTATTGCCACAGCATTCACGGCATGATTGCGGCGGCGCACCTGGGCGGCGACGAGGTGCTGGTGAAGCAGGTCAAGACTGACTTCATGCAGGCTCCGATCACTCCCAAGCTGAAAGCGCTGCTCACCATTGCCGGCAAAGTGCAGCAGGACGGAAAGCTCGTAACGACCACCGATGTAGATGCCGCGCGAGCGCTCGGTGCCACTGACCTGGAGATTCACGATACTGTGCTGATTTCTGCGGCGTTCTGCATGTATAACCGCTATGTCGATGGCCTGGGGACGGAGCAGCCGGACGACGAAGCGCTGTATCGCGAGCGCGGCAAGCGCGTGGCCCGCGATGGCTACGTCACGGTAAGTGAAGAATACCTCGGAGCTAATGCGCACGCAGGGGCACACTAAGGAGGAGTTATGGCACACATCGATTTGCCGGAAGGATTTCCGGGTATCAGTGCTGGATTTACTTATCGGCCGGAGACGGCGAAGCCCATGCGCGAGCTGGCGCACGTGCTTCTGCACGAGCCAAATTCACTTACGCCGGGCGAGCGTGAGTTGATTGCCGCCTATGTCTCATCGAGAAACAACTGCCATTTCTGTCACGCGAGCCACGCTGCCGCTGCCACTGCCCACCTG
>Ga0302156_10001953_pt1 | contig 17395 bp, 15 predicted proteins | sample I_Bog_N3_2_FD_193503 | JGI IMG/M metagenome (GOLD analysis project Ga0302156, IMG submission 193503) | Peat permafrost microbial communities from Stordalen Mire near Abisko, Sweden - I_Bog_N3_2 | ecosystem: Environmental > Terrestrial > Soil > Wetlands > Peat | place: Sweden: Abisko, Stordalen... | reverse complement strand
CTCGTCCTGCACGGCTGAACTCATTCAGGACGATCCCGGAGGATTGGCGCGCGCGCTTGATTTGCCCATACCTGTTATTCCGCTCGAGCTTCCGGCCTATCAAAAGAAGGAGAACTGGGGCGCGGCGGAGACATTCTATCGTCTGGTCCGCTCATTGAGCGGCCCTCGTCGCGAGCGCCCGGCGACCGAACGTCGCAGTTGCAATCTGCTCGGCCCCACGGCTTTAGGTTTCCGGCATCGCGATGATGTCAAGGAAATTTCGGGTTTGCTCGATAGCCTCGGTGTCGATGTGCGCGTAGTGGCGCCATCGGGCGCCACTCCTTCCGACATCGCCCGACTGGGCGAGGCCGACTTCAACGTTGTTCTTTATCCCGAGACCGCGCTCGCTGCGGCGCAATGGCTCGAAAAGAACCACGCTCAGCCCTTCACGCGAACAGTCCCGATCGGCGTTGGCGCGACGAGAGATTTCATCGCCGAGGTCGCGCGTCTCGCCGACATTGACCCGACCAAAGTGCTCGCCGAGCAGACTGCGCGGCTACCTTGGTACTCACGCTCGGTCGACTCGACGTATCTGACGGGCAAGCGCGTGTTCATATTCGGCGACGCGACGCATGTTTTGGCCGCCGCGCGCATCGCGGAAAGTGAGCTTGGATTCAAAGTCGTCGGGCTGGGCACATATTCGCGCGAATTCGCGCGAGAGATTCGTGAGGCCGCAAAGCTCTATGAGGTCGATGCGCTGATCACAGACGACTATCTGGAGGTCGAAGCCAGGGTGGCCGAGCTACATCCGGAACTCGTGCTCGGCACCCAGATGGAGCGCCATATCTCGAAAAGACTGGGCTTGCCCTGCGCCGTTATTTCGGCGCCGGTCCATGTTCAGGATTTTCCCGCCCGTTACTCCCCACAGATGGGTTTCGAGGGCGCGAACGTGATTTTCGACTCTTGGGTTCATCCTTTGATGATGGGTCTCGAAGAGCATTTGCTCACGATGTTCCGCGAAGACTCCGAATTCAAGGCCGACGGGGCCCCCTCGCATCTCGGCGTCGCCACCGCGACGATTCCAGTGGAATCCGAGCCTATCCTGCTTGCGCAAGAACGCCCAACGCATGCCCAAGACGAGATCAACACACCGTCGAGCGTGTCCACCGACATCTTTGCCTGGACCCACGATGCCGAAAAGGAACTGAAAAAGATTCCATTTTTCGTCCGCGGAAAAGCGCGGCGCAACACGGAACGCTTCGCTGTCGAGCGCGGCGTGGCAACTATCACCATCGAGACGCTTTACGATGCCAAAGCCCATTTCTCGCGCTGAGCCCACGCCTCTCAATGTAGTGATTGTCACGATGGATCCGCATGTCGCGAGCGCCACGGATCGTGCGCGTGCGATACTCGCGCGTCAAATACCCGGTCTTTCCCTCCATATTCACGCCGCTGCGGAATTCGCGGGCGATCCTGTCCGCCTCGAGCGCTGTCTTGCCGACATCGCGGAGGGGCACATTATTATCAACATGATGTTGTTTCTGGAGGATCACTTCCAGCCGTTGTTGCCCGCGCTTGCTGCGCGGCGAGACGCTTGCGACGCCATGGTCTGCGCGATGTCGGCGGGCGAAGTGACAAAACTGACCCGCATGGGCCGCTTCGACATGAGCGCGCCTTCCAGCGGTCCCATGGCGCTGCTCAAGAAATTGCGCGGGAACAAGGGTGCGGCGGGTTCGGCCGGCGCCAATCAGATGGCGATATTGCGCCGAATCCCGAAGCTGTTGCGCTTTATTCCGGGCACGGCGCAAGACGTTCGCGCGTATTTCCTGACGCTCCAATATTGGCTGGCGGGTTCGGAAGAGAACATGGCCAACATGGTCAGGTATCTTGTCAATCGCTATGCAGACGGGCCGCGCAAGCATCTACGCGGGTCCGTCAAAGCGCCGCCGCCCACAGAATATCCAGAAGTCGGCGTTTATCACCCGCGACTTGCCAATCGCGTCGCCGAGACGATCGACGCGTTGCCGCCAACTTCGGGCGCGGTCAAGGCGACAGTCGGTCTTCTTGTCATGCGCTCCTATGTGCTCGCTGGTAACGCCGGCCATTACGATGGTGTCATCTCAGCCCTCGAAGCGCGCGGACTGCGCGTAATTCCAGCCTTTGCGACGGGTCTCGACGCCCGCCCCGCGATAGAGAAGTTCTTCCTCGAGGATGGGCATCCGACCATCGACGCGATGGTTTCTCTGATGGGCTTTTCGCTCGTTGGGGGTCCCGCCTATAACGACGCCAAGGCGGCGGAAGAAATCCTGGTCAAACTGGATGTGCCCTATATCGCAGCCCACCCCGTCGAATTTCAAACGCTGGAACAATGGCGGGAATCGGATCGCGGGCTATTGCCTGTGGAATCGACCATTATGGTCGCCATTCCCGAACTCGACGGCTCGACGGGACCAGCTGTTTTCGGCGGCCGCGCAAAAGGCTGTTCATCCTGCACAGGCTGCGAACAGATTTGCTTGTTTCCGGAAACGGAGAGCGCTCGCGACATGCATTCTTGCGTCGAACGCGCGAATATGCTCGCCGCGCGGGTCGAAAAGCTCGCCGTTTTGCGCCGGTCCGAGAGGGCTGAGCGCAAGATAGCGATCGTGTTGTTCAACTTTCCACCGAACGCGGGGAATACCGGCACAGCCGCATTTCTTTCGGTGTTCGAGTCGCTTCACCGAGTGCTCGGCGCCATGAAAGGCGCGGGTTACACTGTGGAGGCGCCAGCCAGCGTGGACGAATTGCGATCCGCGATCATCGCGGGCAACGCCGCCCGGCACTCCGCGCTGGCGAATGTTCATGCGTGCATCCCGACCGAAGATCATGTCCGCCGAGAACGCTGGCTTCCTCAGATCGAAGCGCAATGGGGACCAGCGCCGGGGCGCCAACAGAGCGACGGCGCTTCCATACAGGTGCTTGGCGCGCGTTTCGGCAATATCTTCGTCGGCATCCAACCCGCCTTCGGATACGAAGGCGATCCCATGCGATTGCTGTTCGAAAAGGGATTCTCGCCGACGCATGCGTTTTCCGCCTTCTATCGTTGGCTGAAAGAGGATTTCGGCGCGCATGCGGTGTTGCACTTCGGCACGCATGGCGCGCTGGAGTTCATGCCAGGCAAGCAATCGGGTCTCTCAGGGGCCTGCTGGCCGGATCGTTTGATTGGAGAGTTGCCCAACCTGTATCTCTATGCGTCCAATAATCCATCGGAAGGCGCGATCGCCAAGCGTCGTGCCGGCGCGACGCTGATCAGCTATCTCACGCCCCCGATCGCCAATGCGGGTCTCTATCGCGGCCTAATCGATCTCAAGGTCTCGCTGGATCGCTGGCGGAAGTCGGCGCCAGACGATTTCGCCGAGCGAGAGGAATTGGCGACGATCATTCAGGCTCAGGCCGCCGAATTGGATTTGGCGACATTGGAGCCGACTTGGGGCAACGAAGCGGAGTCGCTGATAACAAAGCTGGTTCAGTCGGTTTTGGAGCTCGAATACACGCTGATTCCGCACGGCCTTCACATTGTGGGCGAGCCGCTTTCGACCGAAGAGCGAGTCGAGATGCTCCTCGCGATGGCCGAGGCCGCCCACGGAAGTTCCGTGCCGCGCAAAGTGGTCGAATCGGTTGTCGCGGGCGCCGATCTCGATTCCCTCGCGTCGGACGAGACGACGCGCGCAACGCTTCAGTCGCTTGCACTCTCCGCGGATTATCTCTCTCGCGATTACGAACTTGCTGGAATATTGCGGGCGCTTGACGGACGTTTTGTCAGGCCGGCGCCCGGCGGCGATGTCATGCGCATGCCCGAAGTGCTTCCGACCGGTCGTAATCTGCACGGATTCGACCCGTTCCGGATTCCCAGCGCCTACGCGGTGCAGGATGGCGCCCGACAGGCCGAACGGTTGTTGGAGCGCTATATGAGCGACTCCCACCCCTTTCCCGAGACGATCGCGATGGTTCTCTGGGGCACCGACAATTTGAAGACGGAAGGCGCGCCGATAGCACAAGCGCTCTCTCTGATTGGCGCGGCGCCCCGTTTCGACAGTTATGGTCGCCTGGCGGGCGCGAGGCTGCTTTCTCTAGACGAACTCACCCATCCGCGCATCGACGTCGTGATCTCTCTGTCCGGCATATTCCGCGATCTCATGCCCTTGCAAATCAAGCTTCTCGCTGAAGCGGCCTACCTCGCGGCCTCGGCGGATGAGCCTATCGAGCGTAATTTCGTCCGCAAGCATGCGCTCGCTTTCCTTGAGGCGAACGGCGGCGATATAGAGACCGCCGCCCTCCGCGTTTTCGGCAACGCCGATGGTGCCTATGGATCCAACGTCGGCAACCTCGTCGAAAGCGGACGGTGGGAGGACGAAGACGAGTTGGCGGAAACATACACGCGCCGCAAAGGCTTCGCTTATGGCCGGGTTGGCGCGCCGATTCAGCAACCTCAGTTGCTCAAGAGCGTGCTGGCCGGCGTCGATCTCGCCTATCAGAATCTCGATTCTGTCGAACTCGGGGTCACGACAGTCGACAATTATTTCGACACTCTGGGCGGAATCAGTCGCGCCGTGAAACGCGCGAAGGGCTCCGTGGCGCCAGTTTATATCGGCGACCAAACCAAGGGGCCAGGCGTTGTCCGCTCGCTCAACGAACAAGTGGCGCTCGAAACCCGCACGCGGATGCTAAATCCCAAATGGTATGAGGGCATGCTGAAGCATGGCTATGAAGGCGTTAGGCAGATCGAGACCCACGTGACCAACACGATGGGTTGGTCCGCGACGACGGGACAAGTCGAGCCCTGGGTTTATGAGCGCCTCACGCAAACTTATGTGCTCGACGCGGAAATGCGCGAACGCATGGCGTCGCTCAACCCACACGCCTCGGCCAAGATCGCCAATCGTCTGCTCGAAGCTCACGATCGCGGCTATTGGACGCCAGACCCTGAACTGCTGTCGGCCCTGCAGAACGCGGGCGACGAATTGGAAGATCGTCTCGAAGGCGTCGGAACGGAGATCGCAGCATGAATATTCCCGTCCGGAATCAACCACCCGCGGGGTCGATGCAAGTCGAACTGGATCCCAATATCAATATGGGGACGGCCAAGGTTTTTGCGATCTACGGCAAAGGCGGCATAGGCAAGAGCACGACGTCGTCAAATCTTTCGGTCGCCTTCTCCAAGCTGGGCAAGCGCGTTTTGCAGATCGGCTGCGATCCGAAGCATGACTCGACCTTCACGTTGACGAAGCGGTTGGCGCCGACGGTCATCGATGCGCTGGAATCGGTAAATTTCCATACCGAGGAGCTGCGCGTAGAGGACTTTGTCGTTGAAGGCTACAACGGCGTCATGTGCGTGGAGGCCGGCGGCCCACCGGCGGGAACGGGCTGCGGCGGTTTTGTTGTTGGCCAGACTGTCAAGCTGCTCAAAGAGCATCGCCTGCTCGACGACACCGATGTGGTCATTTTCGACGTCCTTGGCGATGTCGTTTGCGGTGGCTTCGCCGCCCCGCTGCAACACGCGGGACGGGCGCTGATCGTCACCGCGAATGATTTCGACTCGATCTTCGCGATGAACCGCATCGTGGCCGCAATTCACGCCAAGGCGAAGAATTACGATGTGCGTCTGGGCGGCGTTATCGCCAACCGCAGCGCCGAAACCACAGAAGTCGATCGCTACAACGCTGCGGTCGGCTTAAAGCGGGTCGCGCATTTCCGCGACCTCGATGTGGTGCGTCGCAGCCGCTTGAAGAAATCAACTCTGTTCGAGATGGAGCCGTCGCCTGAACTGGAGGCGGTGCAGAACGAATATCTGCGCCTTGCCGATCAGCTTTGGAGCGGTTTCGAGCCGCTCGATGCGGCGCCTATGAAGGACCGCGATCTCTTTGAATTTTTGGGCTTCGACTGATGAACGCGACTTACCACAACCGGCGCAACGAGTTGGAAACCTATTTCGATCGCACAGCGGTCGAAGCTTGGAAGCGACTGACCTCGGACGCGCCCGTTGGGCGAATTCGCGCCACGGTCCGTGCGGGCCGCGACGAAATGCGCAACACGCTCTCGTCCTGGTTGCCGCCCGATTTGCATGGCGTCCGCATCCTCGACGCAGGTTGCGGCTCGGGCGCTCTCGCCATCGAACTGGCTAAACGCGGCGCGGATGTCGTGGCGATCGACATTTCCCCAACGCTGGTTGAGCTTGCGCGTGAGCGCGCGCCGAGCGATCTTGGCTCCGGACGCGTCACGTTCGCGGTTGGCGACATGCTCGATCCTGCGCTCGGCGTTTTCGATCACGTCGTCGCGATGGATAGCCTTATTCACTATGAAGGGCGCGATATCGCCCGTGTACTCGGCTCTTTAGGCGAGCGCACGCGCGTCTCAATTGTTTTCACCATCGCGCCTCGGACAACTGCGCTGACGATCATGCATGCCGTCGGCCAGTTCTTCCCGCGGGGCGACCGCGCTCCCGCGATCGCGCCGATTTCCCGGACGCAATTACAGCAAGAGCTTCAACTGCATTCCGGTCTCGCCGCCTGGACGCTCGCCCGCGACCATCGCGTCTCTAAGGGCTTTTACATTTCGCAGGCTTTGGAGGCGCGCCGACTATGAACCGCGTTAGCGCCTCCTTCGTCAAAGGCCTCATGCGCATTGGGCCGAACGTGTTGCCGTTTGCCGACGCGGCGACCGTCGAGTTGCCGATGGGTCGTTTATTGAGGCTGTCGCTATTCCAGGTCACCGTCGGCATGGCGGCGGTCCTGCTGATTGGCACTTTGAATCGTGTGATGATCGTCGAGCTTGCGGTGCCCTCGTGGATCGTCGCCAGCATGCTTGCGCTGCCGCTGCTGTTTGCGCCCTTGCGCACACTGATCGGCTTTCGCTCCGACCATCACCGTTCTGTGCTGGGCTGGCGCCGGGTGCCGTTCATCTGGTTCGGAACGATGGCGCAATTTGGCGGCTTAGCCATCATGCCTTTCGCGCTCCTGATCCTCTCGGGCGATACTACCGGGCCGATCTGGATCGGACAGGCCGGGGCCGCGCTGGCTTTCTTGCTTGTCGGAGCGGGTCTGCACACAGTCCAGACAGTTGGCCTCGCACTCGCCACCGATCTCGCTCCCGAACGAGCCCGCCCTCGCGTCGTAGCGCTGCTCTGCGCGATGCTTCTAGCAGGAATGGCGGTCAGTGCGGTTGTCTTCGGCTTTCTGCTGGCTCATTTCAGTGAGGTGCGCCTGATTCAGGTCGTGCAGGGCGCCGCGCTTGTCACCATGATCTTGAATTGTTGCGCACTCTGGAAGCAGGAGCCGCGAAGCTTTAAGCCGGTTGGCGCACCTACCGACTCCAAAATCGGGTTCCGTGACGCCTGGGCAGTCTTTGCTGCCGCGGGGCGGACACGGCGACGTCTGATCGCCACAGCGCTCGGAACGGCCGGCTTCAGCATGCAGGATATTCTGCTCGAACCCTACGGAGGAAAGATACTCCATCTTCCGGTCGGCGCGACGACGGCATTGACGGCGATGCTGGCAGTCGGCGGCGGCGCGGGATTGATGTTCGCGGCGCGCAGGCTGTCGCGTGGTGCGGACGCTCATCGCATCGCCGGGTTAGGCGCGGTCGTCGGCATACTTGCTTTCGTTGCCGTCATCTTCGCCGCACCTGCGCAATCGAAGTTTTTGTTCGGTCTCGGCGTCGGCCTCATAGGCGCAGGCGGCGGTTTATTCGCGCATGGCACGCTCACGGCTTCGATGGCTAACGCCAAACCGGGGGACCGTGGGCTTGCGCTGGGCGCATGGGGCGCCGCGCAGGCGACCGCCGCCGGGTTGGCTATCGCCTTCAGCGGAATTGTCAACGATGCCGGCTCGAACTTGGCCGTCAACGGCGCTCTCGGCGAAGCTCTCGCCGATCCCGTCACCGGTTTCACCATGGTCTATTCGACCGAGATATTGCTGCTATTCGCGACATTGGTCGCGATCGGACCGTTGGTCCGCACAACGAAAACGACGAATGACGCGGGTTCGCCGCGTCTCGGTAACCCGGCTCAAATGGGCCTCAACCCCGGAGTATTGCTATGATCCGCGGCGCAATTGGAAACATGGATGTTGCACAGATCGTTATCTACGCGTTCTGGCTCTTTTTTGCCGGCTTGATCTGGTACCTCCGCGGCGAGGATCGCCGCGAGGGTTATCCGCTCGAAGAATCCAACGGGAGAATTCGCGGGCACGACTTCGTTCTGATTCCCGCGCCGAAGACCTTCTTCCTCGCGAACGGCAAAAAGGTCCAGGCGCCGAATTACGTCGCTGACACGCGGCCCGTTAACGGCACCAAGGTGGATGTCACCCCCGGAGCGCCGTTTCAGCCGAACGGCGATCCTATGCTCGCTGCGGTCGGACCTGGTTCCTATGCCGATCGTATTGATGAAACGGACAAGACAGCCGAGGGTCATGATCTGATCGCGCCGCTGCGCGTGGCGACCAACTACGCCTGCTCGCCTGAAGGCGGCAATCCCTTGGGCGCGACGGTCATTGGCGCCGACCGCATTGCCGCGGGCACGATTGTCGATGTGTGGGTCGACCGCGCCGAGAGCATCCTGCGTTACTACGAGGTGAAATTGCGCGAGGGAGGCAAGAATGTGCTTCTGCCCGTCACCTTCTGCGACATCGACTTCAAGCGTAAGAGCGCCAAGGTGAACGCCTTGCTCGCAGCCCAGTTCGTCAACGTGCCAACAACCAAGGACCCTGACCGGGTCACCATGCTCGAAGAAGAGAAAGTTGTCGGCTATTACGGCGGCGGTACACTCTACGCGACGCCGGAACGCGCAGAGCCTCTGCTATGAAGGCAATCAATCTCGAGAAAATGCTCCCGGCGGATATTCCGCCGGGTGAAAAGATCCTCTGGTTCGGCCGACCCGAGCCGGTGAGTTTTTGGCGGCACGCCTATCGCGCCGACTGGATTGCCGGCTATTTCGTGCTGTTGGCCGCTTGGAACTGCACGTCGGCGGCGATCGACTCCGGTCCACTCGCCGCTACGATAGTTACATTAAAGACCTTGGGATTGGGCGCCGCCGCGCTCACGCTTATGGCGATTCTGGCGTGGCTCGGCGCGCGAACAACACTTTATGTCATCACGAGCCGTCGCCTCGTGATGAAAGTTGGCATCGCCCTGCAGATTTTTTACAACGTGCCCTTCACACAGATCGGCTCGGCGGCCCTGCGCGGCTATTCCGATGGCACGGGCGATATTCCCGTGGCGCTGATCGGTGGGCAGCGCATTGCCTATCTCTCGCTTTGGCCGCACGCGAAGCCATTCCGCTTCACCAAGCCAGAGCCCGCGCTACGTTGCGTTGCGAATGCGCGCGAGATTGCGGAGATCTTGGCGCAAGCTTTGAGCGCAGCTGCAGGCGAACCGCTAAACGCGGCAGCGCCCGCGAAACCGGCGCATACCGATCCCGCCTACGCCGCTACGGCGACGGCGTGAGGAGCCACATATGAGGGAAACCCTATGAGCGAGGTCGCTCGTCCGAACTCCGGCCTGCCGCGCGGCATCCTGATCGGCGCCGCGGTGCTGATCGCCTTCGCGATCGCTACGGCCCTGTTCGGCCGCGTTTCCGATATCGGAACGCTGCATATGCCCGCCGCGACGGCGGTGCAGACGCTCTCGCTCCAGTTCGAGGATCGCGACGACGGCTCTGTCGCCGTGCATGACGCCGCTGACGGAGCCGTGATCTATGTCGTCGATCCCGGCGCTGGCGGCTTCATCCGCGCGACGATGCGTGGAATGGCGCGGGAGCGCAAACGCAGTAACATTAGCGAACAGCCACCCTTCCTGCTCACGCGATGGAGCGACGGCACGATCTCCCTCGTCGACAAGACGACGGAGCGATCCATCGATCTTGACGCGTTCGGCGCAACCAACGCGGGTGCTTTTGCACAGTTATTCACGTCCCGAGAGTCCGGGAAATGAATCTTTTCTCTCTGGCTCGCCGGCAACGGTTCGAAGTCCCCTGCACGGTCGAGATCGAGCATTCGGGCAAGTCGCTTCACGCTCATGTTGAGATTGAGGGCGACTTCGTGATCGAACCCGGTGACGAAGTGGTCGTGCGAGACGCGCCGACGGATGCGCCTTTCGGCAGTAAAATTACGGTGCGCCGCATAGCGGTCGTCACGCGCGCGAGCGCCGCCGAGCGTGCCTGGACGCGCTGGGCCGGAAACTTCGAACTTGCTAGTCTCTATGACGTCAGCTTTACGAACCGGAGGAGCCTATGAACGCCCCGATACGAAACGACGACGCCTTCGACTCAACGCGTGTCGCGCAACAGAGCACTGTGCTCAGTCCGCGTTTCTATACGACGGATTTCGACGAACTCGACAAGACAGACGTTAGCTCCGTTCGGGAAGAATGGGACAAATTGATCGCGGAAATGCGCTCCGATCCCAACAAGAAGCATTTCGTCCGCACCGCCGATTTCAACGCGGACTTTTCCCAGTTGCCCGCGGACCTCGACGCTGAATTCCGCGACTTCCTGATCAGCTCGATTACGTCCGAATTCTCTGGCTGCGTGCTTTACGCCGAAATGAAGAAGCGCGCGAAGAACAAAGACATGCGCGACCTATTCACCCTCATGGCTCGCGATGAGTCTCGTCATGCCGGCTTCATAAACGAAACGCTGAAAGATTTCGGCATCGGTGTAGATCTTGGTTTCCTCACCAAGATCAAAAAATACACGTTCTTCCGGCCGAAATTCATATTTTACGCGACTTATCTTTCCGAAAAAATCGGCTATTCCCGCTACATCACCATTTTTCGGCAACTCGAGAAACATCCGGAACTGCGCTTCCATCCAATCTTCAAGTGGTTCGAAGAATGGTGCAACGACGAGTTCCGTCATGGCGAAGCCTTCGCGCTGTTAATGCGCGCAAATCCTAAATTGCTCGAGGGCGTCAACGTCTACTGGATCAAATTTTTCGTGCTTGCCGTATACGCAACAATGTACGTTCGCGATAATTGCCGGCCCGCATTCCACAAGGCGATCGGAATGTCCCCGGCGGAATATGATTTCAAGGTTTTCCGGCTTTGCTCGGAGATCTCGAAACAGACGTTTCCGCTCACGCTGGATATCGACAATCCGAAATTCGCTCGAGGTCTGCAACATCTCTATCGCATCGCGCAGGCCGGCGAGGTAGCAGACGCACGGGGTCCGTTGCTGCGCAAACTCAGCAAGGCCAGCTTGGCCGTCTCTGCTGCTCTCGTCTTTGCGCGGCTGTATATGCTGCCGAGCAAGAAGAACGACCTGCCGCGCGAAATTCGACTGCAGCCGATCTGGTGAAGGATTTTTCGCGATGACCGAATACGGTCTGCCCCTTCTGGCGACCATCGCGCTCTGGTGGGCTAGCACCGGAGCGATTTTTTATGTCGACAGCCTGCCGCGCCGGACTTTCATATGGACGTTTGCTGGGGCGACCGTTCTGGCGCTTTTCGCGCTCTGGGGCCTCCTGGCAACTGCAGGCCAGACGACCCCAGGGGCCGCCTATGGCGCATTTTCCTATGGCCTCATCATCTGGGGCTGGCAGATCGTCAGCTACTACACCGGCTTTATCACCGGGCCACGCAAGACCGCCTGTCCGCCGGAAACGCGCGGGCTCGCGCGTTTCATCGAAGCGATCCGCACAAGCCTTTATCACGAACTGGCGGCGCTGACGGGCGCGGTGCTATTATTGGCGTTGACTGCTGGCAAACCAAACCAACTCGGCGTCTGGACTTATATCGTGCTGTGGTGGATGCACGAGAGTGCGAAGCTGAACGTCTTCTTCGGCGTCCCCAATCTTGGCGAGGAGATGCTGCCGGAGCATCTCCGTTACCTGCAGAGCTTCATGACGCGGCGGCCGATGAACATGTTTTTTCCGTTTTCTGTCACGATCTCTACCGTGGTGACGGCGATGCTCGTGCAGCGGGCCGTGTCGGCAGGAAATGCGCAAAGCGAGACAATCGGATACACCATGCTCGCCACGCTGATGGCGCTGGCGGTCATGGAGCATTGGTTCCTGGTGGCGCCGATGAACGGAAACGCGCTTTGGGGAACGGCCTCGCGTCGGAACGGCGCCGAGCTCGCCGCCGAACTCGAATTGGAATTCGCCGCGCTCGCTGCACTCGAGGACTCCCCTCCGGATGCGCAGGCGCCCGAATCCTGGAGCGTCGTCTTGCCGCCCATATGCGACGCTCGAACGCTGGCGCACGTGCTGGAGCTTGTTGCAGCGGGCGCATTTGGCGAAGTCGACACAGTCAAAGGCGCGGTGCGCACACCGGCGCATTGGATCGCTTTTGAAATCAAGGGCCGCAAAGCGCGCATATTGCCCTTCGCGCCGCAACGCCTCGTGGCGCCGCTGGCGGTAGCGACGGGACGTCGCATTGATCGCGGCCGGCTTCAGGCTGCTCTTGCCCAATGCGCGGCATGAGCTTGGGCGCTTGGCTGGAACAGTTTGTTGGAGGGTGAGATGAACGCGGAAGCTGTCCACTTCAGGACCCATTTCGAAAGCGCAGTCCAGAAGTTGAAAGACGAGAAGCGCTATCGCGTTTTCGCCGATCTGGAGCGCGATGCGTCCCGATTTCCGACCGCGCTTTGGCGCCCGGACGGCGAGGAGGCGCCGCGTGATGTGACGATCTGGTGCTCGAACGATTATCTCGGCATGGGCGGACACCCCGCCGTGCTCGAAGCCACCAAAGCAGCGCTCGGAAGGCATGGCGTGGGCGCGGGCGGAACGCGCAATATCTCGGGAACACACCATCCGATCGTCGAGTTGGAACGCGAAATCGCCGATCTCCACGGCAAGGAGGCCGCGCTTGTCTTCACCTCGGGCTGGATTTCGAATCTCGCGGGAATTTCCATTATCGCATCGCTGATGCCTGATTGCGTGATTCTCACGGACGCCCTCAATCATAATTCGATGATTGAGGGCGTCCGCCGCTCCGGCTGCGAGAAAATGGTCTGGCGGCACAATGACATCGCGCACCTCGAACAGTTGCTTCAATCCGCCGATCCAAAGCGCCCGAAGCTGATCGTCTTCGAGAGCCTCTACTCCATGGACGGAGATATCGCGCCAGTGGCTGAAATTGCCGACCTCGCCGAGCGTTACGGCGCGATGACCTATATCGACGAAGTGCACGCGGTCGGCATGTATGGTCCGCGCGGCGCTGGCATCTGCGAGCGCGAAGGCGTCATGGGCCGAATCGACGTGATCGAAGGGACGATGGCGAAGGGCTTCGGCTCGCTGGGCGGCTATATCGCCGGAGACGGCGCGGTTATTGACGCCGTCCGCAGTTATGCGCCCCAATTTATCTTCACGACCACGCTTCCCCCGATGGTGACCGCCGGCGCACGCGCGGCCATCCGTCATCTGAAAATATCGGCCGTAGAACGCGAACGTCATCAATTCATGGCCTTGCTCACCAAACACGCGCTCGGCGCCGCGGGGTTGCCCGTTTTGGAAAATCGCTCGCACATCGTGCCGTTGATGGTCGGCGACGCCGATCGATGCAAGGCGGCGAGCGACCTGTTGTTGCGTCGACATTCCATATATGTCCAGCCCATCAACTATCCCACAGTCGCCATAGGAACCGAACGGCTTCGAATCACACCGACGCCGCGCCATACGGAAGCGCTTGTTTCGGAGCTTGTCGAAGCGCTCGTCGATGTCTGGAAAGAAATCGACTTGCCTTTTGTGGATTCCAAGATTCTTCCGATGCGTCGACGCGAGCCCGAAGTCGAATGCGTCTAACCCGAGATGCGCAAGGCCGCAGAATAGACTGAGATTCCGCGGCGATCAGACCCGCTCCGTCGAATTCAGGGAAGAATGCTCAATCTCTGCCGTGCGCCCGCGCGGTAGGGATTTTTTTGCGTGTCGACGCCCGAGGGCGTCAAAGGGATACAGCGGTTTTTTTTTCATTTTCTTGAACTTTCGTCGATCGAGTGTGTCCTCTTTGATTGACACATTTTTGTGTATCGATATAGTGACACCTGTCTTGAAGAGAGACCGATACCGGACCCTTGAAACTCGGAGCCTGGTCATCGGAATGCGCGAGGTTTCGATCTCCCGTCATTTGGCGACGCAGACGTCATCGTTCTCATGGAGAGACAGGCAAGGGATTGAACGCGGGGGGCGGGATATTCGCGCGCCGGTGCAGAAACCAGGGTTACGCGCCGAAAGGCATGCAGCTCCTAAGCCTCTGAAGGAAATATTATTATGGTCGATGATCCAAATAGAGTCTGGCCGACTGGTCTGACGATCGCCGAATCCGAAGAACTCCATAAGCATGTGATCGACGGCGCTCGCGTTTTCGGTCTCATCGCGCTGTTCGCGCACGTCTTGGCGTTCGCTTTTTCGCCGTGGCTGCACTGAGGAGATAAGTCATGAACCAAGGTAGAATCTGGACCGTGGTCAAGCCGAGCATCGGCCTGCCGCTCATCATTGGCGGCGCGGCTGTGACCTCGCTGCTTCTCCACTATGCTCTCATCACGCATACGACCTGGTATCCGTCCTATTGGAACGGAAGCGCCGGCAAAGTGAAGACCGCGGAATTGACCACGCAGACCGGCCCCGTCGCCGTCAACGTGACCCCGTCGTTCGAAGTGAGCGCGACGAAAGTAAACTAAGCGCTTGCGCTGTCGACCGTCCGGGGTCGGATTCCCCCTCGACCCCGGACGGTCAATTCAATCAGGTAAGCAGATCTGGCCGCGCCAGCCAAAGCGTCGAGCGCTGGAGATGCGGATGTTAAAAGCTGAGTTGGCGACCGATGAATCGACTGAGCCAAAAAGCGATGAGGGCATGGATCGGCCTCGGAAGCCGGTTTCTTCCGTTCGCGGATGCGGCGACGCCTGATCTTCCGCTCTCCCGACTGCTCAGACTCTCTCTCTTCCAAGTTTCCGTCGGCATGGCGCTGGTGCTGTTGATCGGCACACTCAATCGCGTGATGATCGTCGAGTTGAATGTGCCGGCTTCGCTTGTCGGCGTGATGATTTCCCTTCCGCTGATATTCGCGCCGTTTCGTGCGGTGATCGGATACCGTTCGGACATGCACAAATCCGCGCTCGGCTGGAAGCGCGTGCCGTTCATGTATCGCGGAACCATGGTGCAGTTCGGCGGCCTTGCGATGATGCCCTTCGCCTTGCTGGTGCTCGCCAGGCAGGGTAACGCCGACCAGGCGCCCTTGTGGCTTGGATATAGCGGCGCCGCTATCGCATTCTTGCTTGTCGGCGCCGGGTTGCATACGATCCAGACGGTTGGCTTGGCGCTGGCGACGGACTATGCGACCGTCGAGACGCAACCCAAAGTGGTTGGTCTTATGTATGTCATGCTCATGGTCGGCATGATCGCCAGCTCTTTCCTGTTCGGCGCGCTTCTTGCTGATTTCACCCCGGCTCGGCTGGTGCAGGTCATCCAGGGCGCAGCCCTCGCGACAATTGTGCTCAATCTGATCGCGCTGTGGAAGCAGGAGAGCCGAGGGCGCTCCGTCAAGGCGGCTCCGCAGAAGCGTGAGCCCAGCTTCGCAGAGTCCTGGGAGAGTTTTGCGCAGGGCGGACAGGTTGTTCGCAGGCTCATGGCGGTCGGCTTCGGCACGATGGCCTTCAGCATGGAAGATGTGCTTTTGGAGCCCTATGGCGGTCAGGTTTTGCGGCTCGCCGTCGGCGACACGACAAAATTGACGGCCGCGCTGGCGATCGGGGGGCTTCTCGGTTTTGCGTTAGCCTCGCGCGTTCTGAGTCGGGGCTTCGATCCATTCAGGATGGCGAGCTTCGGAGTGCTGCTTGGCATTCCGGCCTTCCTCGCGGTTATCCTCGCCGCGTCCGGAAATTCGGCATGGCTGTTCGGAGCCGGCACCTTGTTCATCGGTTTCGGCGCCGGCCTGTTTGGCCATGGCACATTGACGGCGACGATGAATCTCGCGCCCAAAGATCAAACGGGCCTCGCGCTCGGCGCTTGGGGGGCGGTTCAGGCCTCAGGGGCGGGGCTCGCTATTGCTCTTGGGGGGGTCTTACACGACACGATCGCGGCTATCGCGCCGTCGACGACTTTCGGCGCTGCGTTGGCCTATGACTTTGTTTACGCGCTCGAGATCCTGTTGTTGATCACGACGCTCATCCTGATGATTCCATTAATCCGTCGCAACGCAGCTTATGCGTAACGGCAAAGAGTTTGGGGATCAGGCCCTGTCGGGGCCGCCCAAAGAGAGTGGAGGCAAATATGACACAGGTGATTACTCGCTTATATGCCAACGCCGCGGACGCCGAGGCGGCCGTAAAGGACCTCAAGGCGCAGAAATACGGCGACAACGAGATTTTCGTCGTCGGGCCGCCTGCGAACGGCAAGGCCTCCGTCGAAAGCCTGGCGGCCACCATCGCGCAAGCCGCGATCCTGAAATCGGACGCGGCTATCCTTGCCAAAGGCGTCGCGAAAGGGGGCACCCTGGTCATTCTTCACGCCGCCTTTGGTTCGGGGGCTAAAGCGGCTGGCTTGCTCGACAGCCATAACCCAATTCCCTCTGGCGTGGCGGCTCCGGCTAGGGTTGTCCAGCAATATGACGATGCGGCGCCGTTGTCCTCCGCGTTCAATTGGCCCACTCTGCTCAACAACCCGACTCCTTTCGCCACCTTCTTCAACTTCCCGACGCTGGCGGATCCTGACCACATCTATTCGAGCAAGCCGGAAGCAATCCTCAGCTTGAATGATCCGACGCCTCTGTCGGACAGATTGGGCAAGGCCGTTCTCTCGGACTCGGCGACCCCCTTGTCGGATAAATTTGGTTGGCAGGTGCTCTCCGACGATCCGACGCCTGCCTCGACCAAATTCGGTTGGAACGTCTTGAAATAAGATTCAAGCGCCAAGGACCGCCCTCGTCGACGACGAGGGCGGTCACGCTTGGCAAACTCCATTGCGTCGGAACTCGATTTTTTTGGCCAAAACGGCCTTCACCGCTATTACGCGGGCAACCCCACTGATAACGCGCTTTTGGCGCCGGTCGGTCTTTCCTCTCACAAATATTATTGCCGCTCAATGGTGCAAACTCGCCAAGTCTTTTGATTATTGGAACGTGGCGAAGCGATCTGCGGCGTGGCGCTGAGCGCCAAAGAGGCAATGAAGCGGCACGGCCGCGTCCACTCCATTTTAACTTTCCTTTCCGCCCACAGAGCAGATCTAGCTGCGGAAGAGAGGAAGACGGAGCAGATCCAGAGCCTGTCGCGCTCGAGCATTTGCGCCCCGCGCGAACCGGAACATTCAGGGATTCGCCGCCGAAGCCATAGCCATAAGAGCAGGCTAGAGCATTCCCCGTCTAACCTGAACCATAGCCATCATGTCTGAAATAATTTGAGCATTCCGGCGGGCTGAACTCGTCGAGGATGACGCCGATACGGTCCCATAGTTTATCG
>Ga0302156_10001949_pt1 | contig 17408 bp, 6 predicted proteins | sample I_Bog_N3_2_FD_193503 | JGI IMG/M metagenome (GOLD analysis project Ga0302156, IMG submission 193503) | Peat permafrost microbial communities from Stordalen Mire near Abisko, Sweden - I_Bog_N3_2 | ecosystem: Environmental > Terrestrial > Soil > Wetlands > Peat | place: Sweden: Abisko, Stordalen... | reverse complement strand
GAAAGGCCATCGACGTAGTAGACCTTGGGACGAATGTATTCGAGGTGGCTATGGAAGGCCGTGAGAATCCCGCGGGTCGACTGGATCCCGAGAATGAACACCGCATCGGCTTCATGGATGCGCTGGACGATCCTGCCAAAGGCCTCGCTGCGCGCCAGGCCATAAGCGTGCTGGATGGCCTCGATCTCGCGACTCATGGAGCGGTCGAGCGCGTCGTCCTGGTTGGTTTCGGCGCGAAAGGCGGCAATCCGGTCGGTGATCAGCCATGAGCTCGGCGCTTCACCGCGCAGGCTTTTTTTCACCTCATCGAGGTTGCGGTAACCCAGGGAGCGCAAAAAGCGCCCCACGGAAATCCCGGTGGTGGAGGCTTGCTGCGCGATGCTGTCGGCCGACTCGAACGGCAGTTGCTCCGGATTACCCAGCAGATAGCTGGCGATGCGCTTGCCGGTGGGGGTCAGGCTGGAGAACTGTTGCTCCAGTAACAGAAGAAAGCTGTTCTTTTCCGTGGACATGTCGGCGCGCCGGGATTGTTATGTTTATGTCATTTTGTGCTCTGTTGTTATAAACATAACATCGGCTTTCGAAGCAACACAACGCCTTTTTCAGACGATCTCACAGGAGGGCAGCCAGGTTTTGTATGCAGACGGGGCCGATGGCCCCGTCCGGGAACAGCGATTACTCGGTTTTCGCTGCCATCAAGGCATTCAGTTCGCCGTAGGTATGGGCTTTCAAGGCGTGGGTATCGAGCTGGCCGTTGTCCAGGAAGCTGCGGACCAATGTGCCCATGGCGCCGTGCAGGAACTCGGCGATGCTCGAGCCCGCGCTGAGGCGTCTGACACCCAGACGCTGCAATTCGGCGGGGGAAGCCAGCCCGTCCCGGGACAGCAGGTTGACCGGCAGTGGGGTGGCCCGGCAGATCGCGGCAATTTCGTTCGAATCGACCACGCCCGCGGCAAACAGCCCATCCGCCCCGGCGCCGGCATAGAGTGCGGCGCGTTTGAGCAGTTCTTCAAGACGCTGTTCGGCGGGGAACAGGTTTTTCAGGTAGACGTCGGTGCGTACGTTGATGAACAGCTTGACGCCCGTCTGGTTCGCCACCTTTCTCGCCACATCGATCTTGCGCACCAGCAGCTCTGGCGAGCCGAGGCCGTCTTCGATATTGATCCCGACCGCCCCGGCGGCGATCACGGCGTTGATCACCTGGCCGACCTGCTCCAGGTCATCCGAGTAGCCGGCTTCGATATCCACCGTCAGCGGTACGCTGAGCACCCGTGCCATCGACTTGACGGTGGTGCTCAGCAGATCGAGAGGCAGCTGGTTGCCATCCTGGTAGCCATGGGACCAGGCCATGGCGGCGCTGCTGGTGGCCACGGCCTTGCCGCCGAGGCGTTCGACGATGCGCGCACCGCCCGCATCGGCCACGTTGGCCAAAACCAGCAGTCCATTCTGATGCAGGCTGTGAAAAGCGTTATCCAGTGCGGTCATGACCATTCAACTCCTTTGAAAGTTATATTTTTTAATGACAAGGGGCGGCGCGTAGGGGCCGGTTATTACAACGATTCGATAGACTGAAGGTTCGCTGCGAATAAAAGAATATGTCCCGGCAAACAGGGTCAGGGGAGAACACTGTTTCAGGGATAGGCCGATAACGGAATTATCTTGGAGTCATACACTTCGCGAAGTGTGATGGATGTTCTGATTTGCGTAATACACGGAATCTTGCGCAGTGTTTTTTCAATGAACACAGTATATAAGGCAATGCTTTTGCAGACGATTTTTACCAGGAAATCATAGTCGCCCGTCACGTTGTAAAGGGCCACGACTTCCGGGCACAAGGTGATTTTCTCTTCCAGCTTGCGGGTCACTTCTTCGGTATGCGAATCGACAGAAAGATGAACGAAGGCAGTGACTTCGAAGCCCAGGGCTTCCTTGTTGAGCATGGCTTGATAGCCTTGGATGAAACCCTCTTCTTCAAGGCGTTTCAGACGGCGCCAGCACGGTGTCTCACTCATGGAAAGAACTTCCGCAAGTTTCGATGTGGTGGTAAGGCAATTAGCCTGCATGATACTCAAGATTTTTAAATCTATTGCATCAAGCGCCATAGAGTTCTTTTTCAAAACAGAATCCTTTCTAGATTGCATCGGCAAGTACAACGTCCATCTTCATTACGATGCCATTGATTTTTAGGTGATGCAATTTTTTTTCAGACGGGCGGGCAGGCGCCGGCCGGAAGTGATCCTGAATGTCACTTGGAGGTTACAAAATGTCGCCCAAACAACCGTTGAAGTCATGGGGCGAATAGAGAAGGCAGGGGGGATGCGCTGTTAACACGAGTTGTTGATACAGACTGGTAATACCAGGGACACACTTGTGGCCCTGGGGTTCGATGATTGACGGACGGGGGATCAGGCCTGCGCGCCGCTGGCGCTCATCCCGCCGGCAGCGGCAGTTGCGCTTTGCCGGCTCGCGGAGCGGGCCAGAAGCGGGGTGGCGATGCCGGCCAGGGCGAAGACGATCGCCAGGCCGATCCAGCCGGTGGAGCCGCCTTCCACGACAGCGATGGGCAGGATCCCGGGGAACACGACGGTCATCAGGTTCGCTCCCAGGGCATAGACGCTCAGGTAGTAGGCGCGATTTTCCGCCGGCGACAAGTAATACGAAATGCCCCACGCACCCGCGCATTGCCATAGTTCGCCAAACGTCATCACCACACAGGCGAACAACAGGATGCCGGCGACCAGGTAGGAGGGTTGCTCCGCGGTGGTGAAGGCCACCAGTGCGCAGGAAAGCGCCAGTGTGACCCCGGCGTACAGGTGCTTGCGGGCCGCATAGATGACCTCATTGCCGCGCTTGCTGAAGTGCAGTTGCAGGGTAATCGCCATGATGCCATTGACCACCAGGATGATACCGATCAATGACTTCGGTGCCTGGGTCTTGGTCAGCAACCACAGGGGAATGGCGATGGTCATGACCGCCTGATGCAACGACAGGATGCCATTGCACAGTGACAGCGAGAGGAAGTTCAGGTTCTTCAGCGGGTGCGCGGGCGGCGTCACGCGCTGGGTTTGTGCCGGCTCCTTGGGAGTGGAGTGAGGCAGCTTGGCGGTGACCAGCAGGATCGCGGAAATCAGGAACGCCAGGGCGTTGGCGATCAGCAGGCCAATCACCCCGCCCGGACCGCTGGTGAAGCTGACCACGATGGAAAACACCCCGGCGGCCAGCATGTAGGCGACGTTCCTGACGATCGCCACCTTGGACATCGTCTTCACATAGGCGTCCGCCTTGACCGCCGACCCCACCAGCGACTGGATGATGGGCCAGACGGCCTGCTCGACGCAGCCGATAAAGCAGGCAATCAGCAGGAAGGTGTAGAACTCGTTGACGAAGGGATAGATCAGAAAGCCGATCATCCGCCAGACCTGCAGGAAAGCCAGGACCCGCGCGGCGCCCAGGCGATCCGCCAGGCGGCCGATGGGTACCGCGCAGACCAGGCCGCAGAGGCCGGCCAGGGCCAGGCCGATACCGACCTGGACGTTACTCAGGCCTACGACCTGGGTATAGAAAAAGGTCGCGCCGGCGAGAAAAAGTCCGCGGCCGGCGGCGTCGACGAAGGCGATAAGCAGGAGCAGCAGGGAGGCTCGGTCGTCTGAAATGGGTGCCTTGGCAGAGACGTGATTGCGCACGGACATCAGGCTATTCCTTTAGATAAAAACCTGCGCGCCCTCCAGAACCCGACAGATGCCTGGCGGGGCAGGAGGGCAGGGCACGGGGTTGAACATTGCCATGCCTGGCGGAGGGCGAACCCCTCCGCGCGGCAACCGACTCAAGCCTGCAAGCGTTGCTGCAGACTCAAGGGACGCATGTCGGTCCAGACTTCCTTGATGTGCTCCAGGCACTCGGACTTGCTTCCACGCTTGCCCGCCAGGCGCCATCCACCCGGCAGCGGCAGGTCGGCCGCCCAGATGGAGTACTGCTCTTCAGCGTTGGCGACGACCAGGTAAACGTCCTGGTCTTTATCTTCAGTGGTCATGGTTGCACTACCTCGGAATTGAAAGTGGTCGTTAGATTTTTCTGATAATCAGCATGTACATCTGGCCGTGCAGGTCTGGAAATTTGGCCTTGAAGGCCAGGTCCATATCCAGCAGATTCCTGATGCGGTCCGGGCCGTCCTGTTGCAGGTCGAGTTCATAACCCAGGGATTCCGGGAACAGGCCCACGCCCCTGATTTCCTCGACGACAAAGCCTTGCGCGGCGGCAATCCGGCTGACGTCGGCGCGGCTGATGGCGTTCTGGCGCATCAACTCCTTCTGTTCGTGGGAGTAGATGGAGAGGTAGGTCAGGTGCGGGCATTCGATGTCCCAGGTCGAGATGACGCAGAACCCGCCGGGCACCAGGCAGCGATGGATTTCCGACATGACGGTGGGGAAGTCTTCCCGGGGGAAGTGTGCCGCGGTACCCATCATGCAGGTGATGAGGTCGAACTGGGTGCTCTCGAACGGCAGGGCCCGGGCGTCGCCCTGGTGGAAGTTGGGGTTGAGTGCGCCGTTGCTTTTCTGCCGGGCGTATTCCACCGCCATGGGTTCGAGGTCGACGCCAAAGGCCTGGATGCCTTGCTGGGCCAGCAGGGTCGGGTAGCGGCCGGTGGCGGCGCCGATATCCAGGCTTTTGCCGAACGGACCGTAGTGCTTGATGCAGTCGAGCATGTTGACCAGTTCCAGGGATTTTTTCGCCTCGTCTTCAGGGACGGAACAGTCATAGCGCATATACGCGGCCACGTCGTAGTCGAGCTTGGCATCGGCGACCTTGTCGACGCTGTCCAGGGCGAACTCGGCAATGATCGACAGCAGGCGCTGGCGGTGCTCGGCCACCGACGTCAGCTCCGTGGTCCGTGGGTGCGCGGTGGTGTCTTGCTGGGCAAGGTCGAAACCGCGCTGCGAGACCGGGCTGAGCAGTTCGAGGATCAGGCTGCCATACCAGTCCTTGTCTTCGGCGCCGGTCTGGGCCGTGAGCACTGAAGGCTGGTTGTTGAGGTTCTGCAGCCTGGCGCAGACATCCAGGTAATTGGGGTTGAGGGTAAACACCACCTCGTAGTACTTCTGGGCTTCGGTGATGGAACCTTGTTCCTCATGGATGCGGCCCAGGGTGTAGAGGGTTTTTTTCGCCTCTTCGGTGACGGTCAGTTCCCGTGCCCGACGGAACGCGGACTTGGCCGCGAACGGCAGGCCGGCCTTGAGAAAGCTTTCTCCGGCCAGGGTGAAACTCTTCAGTTTCATCCGTTCATCCTGGCCGGCCCAGGTGAAGTGCCGCGCGGCCTGGTGCCATTCCTGGCGCTGCTGGTGAGCCTGGGCCAGGAGGAAATGACTGGTGTAGTGCTTGGGAAAGAGTTGCACGTCTTCGCTGAGCAGCTTGATGACGAGCTCTTCCAGGTGCTCCTGGCCCAGCTTCAACGAGCCTTCATTCAGCCAGTTCACGGCATATTCGGTGAGGCCCGTCTGGCTCAGGCTGGCGAGGGTTTCACTGACCGCGAAACGTTGTTCCGCGACACTGTCCAGGCGCTCGGCGCTGGACTGCAGGACGCTGATATGTTCGTTGTAGGCATCGTGGGCGTGGTTGGCGAGCAGTTTGACGGTGCCGTCGGTGCAGCCTGAAACAATGATCGAGCCGTTTTCCGAAATGGCCAACGCCCAGACCTCGCCATCCACTTGCCGGGACCAGAGCGGTTTGCCGTGGTGGTTGAGCAGATGGATCTTGCCGTCCAGCGAGCCGATGGCCGCGGTGCCGCCCTGGGAGAGCGCGACGCTGGAAGTCCGGGCGTATTGCTCCTGCCCGCTGAGCACACGGTCCTTGAACGCCAACAAGCGGTCGCTATGGCCCGAGTCTTGCGGATGCGGGTCGCGGGTCTGGCTGAACTGATAGGTGTTTTCCACCCGCTTGACGATGTGGCGCGTCTGGTTTTTGCAGAGGATGGTCAGGCGCGCACCATCAGCCGAGAGAGTGACGCTGTAGACCGGCGACTCCAGGACGGCGTTGAACAGTTCCTTGCCGTGGGCATCGAAGAGATAGGCCGTGCCGGTCCCATCCAGGGGCCGCTGGGTACCCACCGCGACGTGATGCGTGGAAGCGATCGCCGTGGCGGTGACGTCATCGGCAAACCGATGGGACCAGTGCAACTCGCCGTCACGGGACAGCACCGTCAGGTGGCGGTTCTTACAGGCAACGGCGAGCAGCGCGACGTCCGCCGTGATCGACAGGCTGACGACCGCGGAACCGAAGTGCCGACTCCAGAGTTCGCTGTAAGGGGTTTCCAGGAACAGCGGGGTCGGGTGGGCGACTTCGCTCAAACCATGGGCCATGGTTGCCGAAGCGCGTTGCACTCGTGCCGGGGTGTAGACATCAGTGTTGAAGTTGGTCATGGAATTTCCTTATCAAACCATCTTGTTTGTTCGGTTTTTAATTGAAGAACTTGCAGATATAGGGCGTGGCAGCTTCGAGAATGCTGTAGTGGTCGGCCTTCAAGGCGTGGGCGATAAACGACTGCTCGCACCATGGCTGCCACCGCTCGCGAAGTTCGGCACTTTCTTCTGTGTGCAGTAACGTCAGGTTGCTGTTGATCCCGGTTTCAGGGAGGTAGGCGTCCAGGGCCTGCTGGTTGGCCTGGAAGACCTTCAGTCGGCGCATCAGTTGCGGGTCGTCCAGGCTGTCCGGGATCAAGCCGATCCGCCGCGCGGCGGCGATGGCCAGAAGGTCCCGGTCCGGATGTTCGATCAATTCGCTCATTTCGCTGGCCGAGAACGGCAGGTTCAGGGAAAGCGAGCGGGCCATGTCCACCAGGTAGGCACCCAGCGGCCAGGTCTGCGCCTGTGCCGGACGGCCCGGTGCTGGAGCGTCGACCAGCAACAGTCGGCGCACTTGCAGGTCGCGCATTTCAAGTTGGCGGGCCATCTCGAAGGCAATCACCCCACCCATCGACCAGCCACCCAGCAAATACGGACCCTCGGGTTGAACCTGGAGCATCTCCTCGATGTAGGTCACGGCCAGTTCTTCCACGGTTTCGATGGCCCGGGCAGCGCCTTCGAGGCCCTTGGCCTGGAAGGCATGCACGCTCAAATCGTCGGGCAACAGCTGGGAAAGCTTGATATAGGGCGATACCACGCCGCCGACGGCATGCACCAGGAAGAGGTGTTTGTGCGTCCCGTCCTTGAGCCTGATACGGGTCGAGTTGCGTTCGCCGAGTCCCTGGCTGATGGTCTCGATGAAGGTGCCCAGGTCCGCCGACTCGAAGACGTCGCGTACGGAGGCCGCGAGTCCCAGTTCGCGGTTGACCTGGTCGATCATTTTCATCGCCAGCAGCGAGTGCCCGCCCTTGTGGAAGAAGTTGTCGTTCAGGCCGATCACCTCAAGCTTCAGCGTGCGCTTCCAGATAGCGGCCACGCTTTTTTCCAGTGGCGTGCTCGGGGCGAGTCGTGGAGCAACGGGTTCCAGGGCCGTGGTGACCGGCTGGGGCAGTCCGCGTCGGTCGACCTTGCCGTTCGAGGTCAATGGCAGCTGGTCGAGGAACTGGAATGAGACATCCGCCATGTGGCTGGGCAGCGTCTGGGCCAGGAAGGTTCTCAGCTCGGCGGTACTCGGCTGCGCTCCGGCAACGGCTACCAGGTACGCCGTGAGGGTCGGGTTGTCCGCTTCGCTGGCGTTCACGCTGACGACGGCCTGACTGATCCGCGGGTGGGCGCACAGCTGCATTTCAATCTCGCCCAGCTCGACCCGGAAGCCGCGCAGCTTGATCTGCTGGTCGTTGCGGCCCAGGTATTCGATATCGCCGCTGGGGCGGTAACGGGCGGTATCGCCGGTCATGTACATGCGGCTGCCCGGTGTGCCGTGGGGGTCGGGCAGGAACCGCTCGGCGGTCAGGTCCGCACGCTTCAGGTAGCCCCGGGACAGTTGCACGCCGGCCAGGTAGAGATTGCCGGTCACACCGATGGGAACGGGTTGCAGCGCCTCGTCAAGAATATAGGTCCGGGTGTTCGCGACGGGCCGGCCTATCGGCACGGCATGGCTGGTGTCATCGGGCTGGCAATGCCAATGGGTGACGTCGATGGCGGCCTCGGTCGGGCCATACAGATTGTGCAGTTGCGTTGCCGGGTACCGCTTGAAGAAAGCGTTCTGCACCGAGGTGGAAAGCGCCTCGCCACTGCTGAACACCCGGCGCAGAGAGTGGCTGTGACTGGCCTGGGTGCAGGCCATGTAGGCGCTGAGCATCGAGGGGACGAAGTGCGCGGTGGTCACGCCCTCGTGTTCGATCAGGGCTTCCAGATAGCCCGGGTCCTTGTGCCCTTCGGGTTTGGCCAGCAGCAGGCGAGCGCCCACGGACAGCGGCCAGAAAAACTCCCAGACCGACACGTCGAACGCAAACGGGGTCTTTTGCAGCACCCGGTCCGTGGCGTCCAGCGAGTAGGTGTCCTGCATCCACAGGATGCGGTTGATGATCGCCTGGTGGCTGTTCAGCGAGCCTTTCGGTTTGCCCGTCGAGCCCGAGGTGTAGATGCAGTAGGCCAGGCCGGCCGGGTCTATCGAGCGTTCGGGGTTGGTTTTCGGCTGACGCGCAAACGCGGCCGTGTCCGCGTCCAGGCACAGGCTGTCGGCATTGCGCAGCACGGCCCGTTCGGACAGGCTCCGTTGCGTCAGGGTCATGACCGGCGCGGCATCTTCGAGCATGTAGGCAATGCGCTCGTCGGGGTAGTGCGGATCGATCGGCACATAGGCGCCGCCGGCTTTCAGGATCCCCAGCAGACCGATGGTCATCTCGAAGCTGCGTTCGATGCAGATCGCGATCAGATCGTCCGGCCGCACACCCTGTTGAATCAGGTGATGGGCCAGTTGGTTGGCTTTCTCGTTGAGTTGCCGATAGCTGAGGTGTTGTCCTTCAAAGCTGACCGCGATGGCATTCGGGGTTTGCTCGACCTGTTGTTCGAACAGCTGGTGCAGGGCCGCCACGGGAGGGAAATTCACCTCGGTTGCGTTCCACTGTTCGAGGATCCGGGTTTTTTCCGAGGCTGACAGCAGGTCCAGGGTCGCGATGGTTTTCTCGCAGTCGCCGACGACCGATTCCGCCAGGGTTTGAAACTGTGTGGCCAGGCGTTCGAGGGTGGCGGCGTCGAAGAGGTCGCAGTTGTATTCCCAGCGCAACTGATAGCCCTGGGCCGAGGGTGTCAGCTCCAGGCTCAGGTCGAACTTGGCCGTCGTGGCGCCAATGTCGAAAGCGCCGATAGCCAATCCGGGCAGTTGCAAGGCCTCGGGTGCGGTGTTCTGCAGGACGAACATCACCTGGAACAGCGGCGAGCGGCTCATGTCCCGGGGAACATCCAGGGCCTCGACGACTTTTTCGAACGGCAGGTCCTGGTGGGCGTAGGCGCCGAGGGTGGTGTTCCTGACCTGTTCCAGCAACTGGCGGAAGGTCGGGTTGCCCTCGAGGCGCGTGCGCAGGGCCAGGGTGTTGACGAACAGGCCGATCAAGGGCTCGACTTCGGCACGGGTCCGATTGGCGATGGGCGTGCCGACGACGATGTCGTGTTGACCGCTGTGGCGGCTCAACAGCAGGTTGAACAGGGCCAGCAGGGTCATGAACGGCGTCGCGCCGAGGCTCTGGCTCAAGCTGTCGATCTGCCGGGACAGGACCGGGTCCAACGTCCGGCTGATCACTTCGCCGCGATAGGTCTGGATCGCCGGGCGCGGTCGGTCGGTTGGCAGCTCGAGGCTGGTGGGGGCCTGGGCCAGTTGCTGACGCCAGTAACCGGTCTGTGCCGCGAATACGCTCGGTGCCTGGGTTTCCCGTTGCCAGAGGGCGTAGTCGCTGTACTGGATCTCCAGGGGCGGCAGGGGCGATGCCTGGCCCGTCGCGAAGGCCTGGTAGAGGGCCATGACTTCACGGGTGAGCACGGCGATCGACCAGCCATCGGCAACGATGTGATGCACGGTAAACAGCAGGATATGGTGCTGGTCGGCGACCCGCAGCAGCGAAACCCGCAGCAGTGGGCCGTCCTCCAGGGAGAACAGGTGCCGGGCGTCCCTGCGTGCCTGATCCCGGGCCAGTGACAGCGGCTGCGGGGCATGGCGCAGATCGGTATAGATCAGGGTGTCGGGCACCTGCGGGTGAACGAAGCTCACCACCTGACCGTCTTCTTCCAGGGCAAAGGTCGTGCGCAGGGGCTCGTGGCGCCGGATCAATTCGTTCAGGCAGTGTTGCAGCACCGACACGTCCAGCGGGCCGCGCAGTTCCAGGGCCAGGGGAATGTTGTAGGCGCTACTCGAACGATCCAGGCGGTTCAGGAAGAACAGACGTTCCTGGGCAAAGGACGCAGCTTTCACACCCGCTCCGCTGCCGGCGGCGACGATGGCCGGCAGGGCCGCGGCGGGGCTTGTATTCAGGCGCGGCAACAGTTGTTCGATTGTCGGCGCTTCAAACAGGGTGCGCAGCGCCAGGTCGACATTCAGTTGCTTGCGAATGCGCGAGACCACCTGGGTGGCGAGCAGGGAGTGCCCGCCGAGTTCGAAGAAGTCATCGGTGATGCCGACCCGGGGCAGGTTCAGGACATTCGCCCAGATCGTGGCGAGCTGTTTTTCGCTGTCGCTGCGGGGGGCGACATAGTGGTCTTCGAGGGCGTCGGCCTCCGGCTGCGGCAAGGAGCGTTTGTCGACCTTGCCGCTGGGGGTCAGGGGCAAGGATTCGAGGATGACGAAGGCGGTCGGGACCATATAGTCCGGGAGCGTGCGTTTCAGATGCTCCTTGATGTCCGCGATCACCAGGGCGCAATCGCCTTTGGCGACCAGATAGCCCACCAGCTTTTTCAGCCCCGGACGATCTTCCCTGACCACCGCGGCCGCGCTGGCCACCGTCTCCAGGGCCATCAGCGCCTGCTCGACCTCGGCCAGTTCGATACGGAAGCCGCGAATCTTGACCTGATGGTCCGAGCGCCCCAGGTATTCGATATTGCCGTCGGGCAGGTAGCGCGCGACGTCACCGGTCTTGTACATCCGTGCCCCCGGCGTGAAGCCGTGGGGATTGGGCACGAAGCGCTCGGCGGTAATGTCCGGGCGTTCCCAGTAGCAGCGGGCCAGGTGAATACCGGCAATGTAGAGGTCACCTCGGACCCCGACGGGAACCGGCTCCAGGCTGGCGTCGAGGACGTACATCTGCGAGTTGAACAGCGGTTTGCCGATAGGCGGCAGCGCCGGCCATTGCGTGGCGTCGCCACTGAGCCGGTAGCCGGTGACGAAATGCGATTCCGTCGGGCCGTACTGGTTGTGCAACAGGCCATCAGGCAACTTCTGGAACAGCTCGACGACTTCCTGGGTGACTTGCAGTTGCTCCCCGCCGCAGACGATCTCCTTCAGGCAGGCCAACTGATCGAGGTCCCGGGCGGCATCGGCGATGCCTTGCAGGGCCACGAAAGGGATAAACAGGCGGGCGATGTCCTGTTGCTGGATAAGCGCCAGCAGCAGTACCGGGTCGCGGCGGGTTTCTTCGCTGACCATGACCAGCGTGCCGCCGCTGGCCCAGGTGGAGAAGAACTCGTCGAAGCTGACGTCGAAACTCAGCGGCGAGAACTGCAGCGTGTTGTCGCCCTGGCCCAGGCGTGATTCGGTGAGTTGCCACTGGACCAGGTTGGTCAGCATTTCGTGGGTCAGGGCCGCGCCCTTGGGTTGGCCGGTCGAGCCCGAGGTGTAGATGACGTAACACAGGTCCAGCAGGTTCTGCGGCTTGGCCGGATTTACCGACGGCTCATCCCAGGCACTGGCGCACTGGTCCATGCAGACGATGGTGTTGCTGCACCCTTCGACACGGGGGCGCAGGTCGGTCTGGGTGACGATCAGGTCGGCGCGGGCATCCTGGGCCATGAAGCGCAGGCGTTCGGTCGGATAGCTCGGGTCCATGGGCACGCACACGGCACCGGCCTTGAGGATAGCGAGAATCGCCACGGGCACGTGCATCGAGCGTTCCAGGCAGATCCCCACCAGGGTGCCCGGGCGGACGCCCGAGCGCTGCAAGTAGTGGGCGAACTGGTTGGAGCGCGCTTCCAGTTGCTGGTAGGTCATCGACTCGCTGCCGAATACCACCGCGGGCAAGCCGGCACATTGCTCGCTCATTTCGGTGAAGAGCTGATGCACCGCCAGTGGACGATAGTCGCGCTGCGTTGCGTTCCAGTCGTGGAGGAGGCGTTGCTTTTCCTCCACGGTGATCATCGGCAAGCGTTGGATCGGCTGTTGTGCATTGTCCACCGCCGAACGGGCCAGGGTTTCGAAGTGGCTGGCCATGCGTTCGAGGGTGTCGGCGTCGAAGAGGTCGCAGTTGTATTCCCAGCGCATCTGGTAACCCTGGGCCGACGGGGTCAGTTCCAGGCTCAGGTCGAACTTGGCGGTGCTCGACTCGACGGCAAAGTGGCCGATCTCCAGGCCCGGCAGGACCAGTGCCTCGAGTGGGGTGTTCTGCAGGATGAACAGCACCTGGAACAGCGGTGAGCGACTCATGTCCCGGGGGATGGCCAGGGCCTCGACGACTTTCTCGAACGGCAGTTCCTGATGGGCGTAGGCGTTGAGGGTGGTGTCGCGAACCTGCTCCAGCAGTTCGCTGAAGGTCGGGTTGCCCTCCAGACGGGTACGCAGGGCCAGGGTGTTGACGAACAGGCCGATCAGCGGCTCGACCTCGGGACGGGTCCGATTGGCGATCGGGGTGCCGATCACGATGTCCTGCTGGCCGCTGTAGCGGTTCAACAGCACATTGAACAGCGCCAGCAGGGTCATGAACGGCGTGGCGCCGAGGGTCTGGCTCAACGCATCGATCCGGGCGGACAGCGTCTTGTCCAGCGCGCGGCTGATGACCTGGCCGCGGTAGGTCTGGATCGCCGGGCGCGGCCGATCGGTCGGCAGTTCCAGGGTGGTCGGGGCCTGGGCCAGGTGCCGGGACCAGTAGGTGACCTGTGAATCGAACTCGAAGGGCGCCTGCCACTGTCGTTGCCAGAAGGCATAGTCGCTGTACTGGATTTCCAGGGGCGGCAGCGGCGAGGGTTGACCCTGGGTGAAGGCCTGGTAGAGGGCCATGACTTCACGGGCGAGCACGGCGACCGACCAGCCATCACCGATGATGTGATGCAGGGTCAACAGCAGGATATGTTGCTGGTCGGCGACCTGCAGCAGCGAGGCCCGTAGCAACGGACCCTGCTCCAGGGAAAACAGCTGTTGCGCCTCGGCATTGGCCCGGGCCTGGGCGAGCAAAAGCGGCGTCGAGTGATGACGCAGATCGCTATGGACCAGTTGACCCAGGGCTTCGGGATGAACCCGGGCTTGTGGCTTTCCGTCCTCGTCGAGGGTGAAGGTGGTGCGCAGGGACTCATGGCGGCGGATCAGTTCATCCAGGGCCTTGTGCAGCGGCGCAATCTCCAGCCGCCCGTTCAGTTCAAGGGCCAGCGGAATGTTGTAGGCCGCGCTGGCCGGCTCGAAATGATTCAGGAAATACAGGCGTTCCTGGGCAAAAGACAGCGGCTGGGGTTTTTCCGGCAGCGAATACGGGACGATCGGCGGAGCCTGTCGAGCCGTCTCCGAGCCCAGGTGGGCGATCAGTTGCGCAATGGTCGGCGCTTCAAACAGTGCGCGTACCGAGAGCTCGACCTGCAGGGTCTTGCGCAGCCGGGAGACCACCTGGGTGGCGAGTATCGAGTGGCCGCCCAGTTCGAAGAAGTTATCGGTGATGCCGATGTTTTCCAGCTTGAGCACTTGTTGCCAGATGTCGGCCACGGCCTTTTCCATGGCCGTGCCGGGAAGAGCGCCGTGTGCGCTTTGTGGCGTTACGCTGGGGGCCGGCAAGCGCTTGCGGTCGATTTTGCCGTTGGGGGTGAGGGGCAGTTGCTCAAGGACCACGAAGTGATTCGGAATCATGTACCCCGGCAGGGTCTGTGCGAGGTGTTGGCGCAGTTGCGCCGAATCGGCCGAATACTGTTCGCCGACCAGCAGGTAAGCCACGATCTGCTGTTCGCCCGGCTGATCCTCCCGAACGATCACCACGCCCTGGCGCACATCGGGGTAGCTGACCAGTTGGGTTTCGATTTCCCCCAGTTCGATGCGGAAGCCGCGCACCTTGACCTGGTGATCGATGCGTCCGAGGAATTCGATTTCACCGTTGGGCAGCCACCTGACCAGGTCGCCGGTCTTGTAAAGACGTTCTCCCGACGCCGATCCATAGGGATCGGGCACGAACTTCTCGGCGGTCAGGTCCGCCCGATTGAGGTAACCCCGGGTGACGCCTTCGCCGCCGATATGCAGCTCGCCCGGACTGCCGATGGCACACAGGCGGGCGTTTCCATCAAGGACACGCAGCACGGTATTGGCAATCGGGCGGCCAATGGAACTGGTGTCGTCTGTCACGCGGCTGATGGCCGACCAGATGGTGGTTTCGGTCGGCCCGTACATATTCCACAGCGACTCGCTGCGTTGCAGCAGCTTGTGCGCCAGGGCCGGTGCCAGGGCTTCGCCACCGCAGAGCACCTTGAGCGCCAGGGTGCTGGGCCAGCCGGCTTCAAGCATCAGCCAATAGGTCGAGGGGGTGGCCTGGATCAGGGTGACATCCTGGTGGATGGCCAGCTTGATCAATGCCTGCCCGTCGGCGGCCGCTTCGCGTTCTGCCAGGACCAGGCTGGCGCCATTGATCAGCGGCAGGAAAAGTTCGAGGACGCTGATATCGAACGAAATCGAGGTGACTGCCAGCAGCCGGTCCTGGGCCGTGATGCCGGGCTGCGCCGTCATCGAGCGCAGGAAGTTGACGACCGCCCGGTGCGGCACCTGGACGCCCTTCGGCAAGCCGGTGGAGCCCGAGGTGTAAATCACATAGGCCGTGTTCAGGGCGGCGACGGGGTAGCGGATAGCGGAGGAGAGAGTCTCGGGTTCAGCGTTGTCGAGCAGGACAATGTGGAGCGCTTCGTCGCTGAACGCCTCGGCGTACGGACGCTCGCTGAGCAATACCTGCGCACGGGAATCCTGGAGCATGTGCAGCAGGCGGGCATGGGGGTAGCCGGGGTCCATCGGCACATAGGTCGCGCCGGCCATCCAGGTACCGAGCAAGGCTGCGACCATGGTGATCGAGCGGTCGAGGCAGACCGCCACGCAGGTCTCGGGACCCGCGCCCAGCGCCACCAGCCGTGCCGCGATGGCCCGTGCCTGCTGCTCAAGCTGGCGGTAGCTGACCTGTTGTCCGGCGCAGAGGATGGCGGGCGCGTCGGGGGTCAGTTGCGCCTGGGCCAGGAACAGGTCATGCACGCATTGATCGTCGCTGAGCAGGTAATTGGAGGTTGCCGCTGGCGCCAGTCGGGACAGCCGCTCTTCCTGGGGCAACAGTTCGAGGTCGCCGATACGGGTGTTGGTGTCGGCGACGATGGACTCCAGCAATACGCGGTAGTAGCCGCTCAGGCGCTCGATGGTGGCCTGGTCATAGAGTGCGGTCCGGTATTCGAAGAAGCCCCCCAGCAGGCCCTGGCTGGTGTTCATTTCGAGGGACAGGTCGAACTTCGCGAAGCGGCTGTTTTGCGCCAGTGCGCTGGCGGTCGTTCCGCTGAGTGTCAAGGCCTCGGCCACGTCCTGGTTGAAGAAGGAAAACAGGACCTGGAAGATCGGTGAGTGGTTGAGCTCCCGGGCAGGGCGCAGCGCCTCGACCAATCGTTCGAACGGGATGTCCTGGTTCAGGTCCGAATCGAGCAAGGTCGATTGGGCCTGTTGCAGGTAGTCGGCAAAGGGTTGCTCCGCGCGCATCTGGCTGCGCAGCACCAGGGTGTTGACGAAGAAGCCGATCAGCGGCTGGATTTCCGCGCGATTGCGATTGGCCACCGGGTAACCGACGCTGATGTCGGGCTGATTGCCCAGGCGGAACAGCAGCGTGTTGAAGGCGCAGATCAGCGTGGTGAACAGGGTCGTGTGGTGACGCTGGCTGAGTTGCTGGAGTTGTGTCGCCAACTCGGCGGGAAGGCTGAAATAGACGCGGTTGCCGGCGTAATCGAGCCGGGCCGGGCGGGGACGGTCGGTCGGCAGTTCGAGGACGCTTGGTGCATCCTTGAGCTGGGTTTCCCAGTAGTCCAGTTGTGGTTGCAGCACCTCGTCCTGCAGCCATTCCCGTTGCCAGACGGCGTAGTCGGCGTAATGCACTTCCAGTTCTTGCAGGTCCGCCGCGACGGCGTGCAATTCGGCGTTGTAGAGACGGCTCAGCTCGTTCAACAACACCGCCATGGACCAGCCATCGGCAACGATATGGTGCAGGGTCAGCAGCAGAATATGTTCGTCTGGCTGGACTTCGATGGCCGTGGCGCGGATCAGCGGGGCGCTTGTCAGGTCGAAGGGCTTGGCCGCTTCTTCATCCATGAACTGTTGCAGCGTGATGTTCTGTGCCAGGAGTGCCGCCAGCTGGACGGGCTCGATCTGCAACGCGGCCTTGCGGGCGACCACTTGCACGGGCAGGTCGTTGTCCACGGCGAAGGTGGTGCGTAGCGCTTCATGCCGCTGGATGACGGCGTTGAGGCTGCGCTCCAGGACGTCGAGCCGCAGCCCGCCCTTGATCCGGCAGGCCGCCGGAATGTTGTACAGGCCCGTGCCGGGTTCATATTGCTCAAGAAACCACAGGCGTTGTTGAGCAAAGGAGGTACTGAATTGATCGGCTGACATGACTCAAACTCTCTTTTTATTCCCTGTTCGAGGTTTCCCGGTTCTGGAGGCGGCGCCTGGCGTGGCGACATGCATCGAGAACAATCGATCCTGAACTGGGGCACTAGGGCATGCTTTTTAAGGGGGTGTGCCGACCCGTGATCGGCACTGGGCGAGTCGGGCGCTCACTCAACCGTCTGGTTTCGCGCCAGGCGCTTGATCGGCGGTGCCGATGCCCGTGGCATTCGGGCCGCCTGGTCCACATAAACCGCCATGGCCGCGATCGTCGGCGACTCGAACAACAGCTTCAGCGGCGGGCTGACCGAGAAGATCTCCTGGGTCCTGGCGAGAATCTGCGTGGCCAGCAACGAGTGCCCGCCCAGTTCGAAGAAGCTGCTGTTGATGCCGATGCGCGGGACCTTCAACGTCTCTTGCCAGAGGGCGACCAGGGTTTTTTCCGTGGCGGTGGTCGGCGCCAGGTATTCCTCGGCCGGTGCGTGGGCCTGATGCCCGTGGGTCGGCAGCGCCTGTCGATCGATCTTGCCGTTGGCACTCAGGGGCAACGCCGCGAGGCCGACGAAGAAACTCGGCAGCATGTAGTCGGGTAGCACTTTGCCGAGCTGTTTGCGCAGCTCCGTGCTGTTGATTTCGCCGCTACCGGAGGCGATGTAGGCCACCAGGCACTGGCCGCCAAAAGCATCGTCCCTGGGCACGACGACGGCTTCGCGCACGGATGG
>Ga0302156_10001943_pt1 | contig 17438 bp, 20 predicted proteins | sample I_Bog_N3_2_FD_193503 | JGI IMG/M metagenome (GOLD analysis project Ga0302156, IMG submission 193503) | Peat permafrost microbial communities from Stordalen Mire near Abisko, Sweden - I_Bog_N3_2 | ecosystem: Environmental > Terrestrial > Soil > Wetlands > Peat | place: Sweden: Abisko, Stordalen... | reverse complement strand
TGAGGAAGCGAAAGTAACTGTCGTCGAAGAATGCGCGCATCGCAACCCCCGCGGCCTCGTCGAGTTGGGCCCCCGTCAGGGGAGCGTCATCGAAGCGAAAGTCGTTGGCCACATGGCGAAGCCTAGGCACGTGACGTACGTGCGACAATAAGTAGATGGGCATGCGTGAAGAGTGCAAGCACTTTCAGAGTCGAACCTACAAGTCCGGCGAGGTGGCGCGGTTCTGCGTGCTCGGGGTCGCGCCGGACCAACCGTGGTCGTGCCCCGAGAACTGTTTGACCTACGAGCGTCGCCTCGTGGACATTGGCTGGGCGCACGGCTCGCTCGTCGACCGACCCGTGGAACCGGCACCGCCGGACGTTCCACTCGAAATACGCCGAGAGTTGCTCGACGCGGCGAGCGAGATCGTCAACGCGGTGGCACCAGAGTTAATCGAGGAGCGCAGGCGCCAAGTCGAGTCGGGCCAGAAGGGCCGTCGTCGCGGGGGCAAGAAGAAGAAAAAGGGCAGTTAGTCGCCGGTGAAGTCGGGCGCTCGGCGCTCGAGGAAGGCCGTCATCGCCTCGCGCAGGTCGTTGCTCTGGAGGTACATCGTGTTCCAGCGCGCCACGAAATCGAGCCCCTCTTCGACGGTGCGGCCGTCGTTCGCCGCGAGTACAGCTTTGGTGCCGCGCACCGCGATGGGTGAGTTGGCGGCGATCTCCTCAGCGAGCTGTGTCGCCGCCGCCAGTACCTCCTCGGCGCTGGTGCCGTGCAGGGAGTTCACCAGACCGATCGCTTCGGCGCGTACGGCGTCGATGTCCTTGCCCGTGAACGCCAGTTCGGCCACGTGGCCCGCGCTCACGATTCTCGGCAGGCGCTCGAGCGTTCCGAGGTCCGCGACGATTGCGACCTTGGTCTCGCGAACCGAAAAGATGGCGTCGCCTGACGCGAGTCGGATGTCACACGCGGTGATGAGATCGACGCCGCCGCCGATGCAGTAGCCGTGCACCGCCGCGATCACCGGGACGTCTAACGCAGCGAGGGAGGTGACTGAGTGTTGCATCGTGCGTACCGCCTGATACGTGCGCGCGTTCGCGGTCGCTTTTGATCCTTCGCCGCCGCCGGCGAGGAATCCGCCACCGTACTCTTTGAGATCGAGCCCGACGCTGAAGTGTGGGCCCTTAGCGGCGACCACGACGACGCGGACCGAAGGGTCGCTCGCCAGCGCCGCCGCCGCGAGCGGCAGATCTCGCCAGAAGGCGCTACCGAGGGCGTTGCGGGCCTCGGGACGATCAAGCCAGAGTGTCGCGACGTGGTCGTTGACGTCAAGGGTGAGTACGTCCGAGGAGAATTCCATGGTGACAGTTCTAACAGTGCGTCGTTGGTCCCCGTTGCGCCGCGGCGCCAACACCTCCCGGTACACTGCCTGAGTCCTTTATTGCTATGACCACCTTCGCTGATTCAGCCTCCCTCTTTATAAACGATCGGCCCGACGCGGCCGCGAGGCGTCTCGCCTGGTCGGTCTTTGAAACAACCGGCCTGCCCACCCCGAGTGACGAGGTGTGGCGATACGCCCCCCTGGGCGATCTCGGCCTCGAGCGATTCAACGTACCGAGTGCTCCCGCGAGCGTCCCCGACTCACCCTTCGCACTCGAACTCTCTCGGCGAGCTGGTCTCGTGATTCGTGTTGTCGACGGCTTCTGCGTCGACACTGGTTCGCCACTCGAGGGCGTCAGCGTCGAGGTCGACGAGACGAACGACTCTTTGGCCGGCGAGTCACTGCTCCAGCGTTATGAGAGTGACACGTTCGCACTGCTGAACGCCGCCTTGGCGCCGGGCGCGACGGTTATTCGTATTGCGGCCGGGGTCAACGTCGCCGAACCTATCGTCGTGCTCAACGAGTCGACGGCCGGTTCGTCGTTCCCGCGAACCCAGATCGTCCTCGGGCGCGGCTCGAGCGTGACGGTGGTGGAGTACTTCGAGGGTGGCACCAATGCGCTGGTCGTCCCGGTGAGTGAGTACCGGCTCGAGGACAACGCGTCGCTGCAACTCATCACGTACCAGCGATTGGACTCAACCGCGTGGCACGTCGCGCGCACGACCGGATTCTTGGGTCGGGACGCTCGTCTCCACCAAGCGGTGGTGGGACTTGGCGCGCACTACGACCGTTCGCGTAACGACGCTGAGCTCCTCGGGGCGGGGAGTTCGAACGAACTGCGAACGACGTTTCTCGGAAGTGGCACGCAAGTCCATGACTTTCGCACCCGTCAGTTTCACGTGGCGCCGCGCACGACCTCGACGCTGCTCTCCAAAGGCGCCGTCGCCGACGAGTCGCGTTGTGTCTACACCGGACTCATCGAGATCGAAAAGGGAGCCAAGCGCACCGACGCTCGTCAAACGAACCACAACCTTCTGCTTTCCCCGCACGCGCACGCCGACAGCGTGCCCAACCTCGACATAAGAGAGAACGACGTCATGTGCGCCCACGCCTCGAGCGTTGGACCACTCGATGAACTCCAGCGCTGGTACTTAGAGTCGCGCGGGGTGAGTCGCGAGGACGCCCAGCGACTCCTCATCCAGGGATTCTTCTACGAGATGCTGGCGGCCCTGCCGAGCGAGCTCGCCGAACTCGTTGGGGGCGACGTCGCCTTCGTGCTGGCGAGCGTTGCGGTGGGGGCGCCGTGAGCGCCGTCGACATCGGGACCTTGAGCGATTTCGAAGAAGGCGTGCCGCGCCAACTACACGTCGAAGGACGAACGCTGGTCGCCGTGCGCATCGATACGACGGTCTTCGTGCTGGACGACCGCTGCAGTCACGAAGAGTTCAGCCTCGCCGACGGCGAAGTCGACGTGGAAACCGAAGAGATCGAGTGCGCTCGTCACGGGGCGATGTTCCGTCTGAGTGACGGGGTGCCAGTGTCACTCCCGGCGACCAAGCCGGTTGCGCACTACGACGTGCGCGACGAGGGCGGACGAATCCAGGTCGTGCTCCCGTGAGTTCGACGCTCATTATTGCGGGACTTCGCGTGGAGGTCGGGGGACGTGAGGTCCTCAAGGGATTCGACCTGACGATGCACTCGGGCGAGGTACACGCCATCATGGGGCCCAACGGATCGGGAAAGTCGACGTTGGCTCACGCCCTCACCGGTCATCCGGGGTACAGGGTGCTCGACGGTTCGGTGACCATCGACGGCGTGGAGCTCTTGACGATGTCCCCGACCGATCGGGCGAGGGCGGGACTCATGCTCGTCCTCCAACAGCCCTTCGAGATACCGGGCGTGCGATCCTTTGATCTCTTAGAGGCCGCCGGCGCCGATCCGGCGACGTTGCGCGCTCGAATGCTCGAAGAAGCGAAGCGCATCGACCTCGCACCAGAGCTGCTCGAGCGATTCGTGAACGTTGATCTCTCCGGCGGCGAGCGCAAGCGCGCCGAGATGGTCCAGCTCGGTGTCCTTCGTCCGAGGTTCGCGATGCTCGACGAGATCGACTCGGGGCTCGACGTCGACGCCCTCGATGCCGTGGCGCATCGTCTCTCGGCGGCGACGAGGGAGTGGGACTGCGGCGTGCTCGCCATCACCCACTTTCGTCGTCTACTCCTGGAACTCACTCCCACGATGATTCACGTGGTCAGCGACGGTCGCGTGGTCGCCACCGGTGGGCCGGAAATGGCCGTCACCCTCGAACGCGACGGCTACGAGGTCTTTCGCGGCGCCGCGTTGAACTAGCCAGAATGGCTGAAGGCGGTACTCTTTTCTAATGCCTAGTGGACGTGACGACTCTCCCGGCGCGTCCACACCCGGGAGAAAAGCTCGCAAGGAACTCGCTAACCAGCAGCGCCTGCTCGCGCTCGGCGACGCGGTTGACCAGCAAAGTGGCGTCAGGCATCGCCGTCGCAAGGCGCACAAGCACCCCGTTGGTCGCTGGATTGGAATTTCCGCGGTCGTGATCGTCGTCGTCATCGCCGGCGTCGTCGGTGGTGGTTACCTCTACGCCCAGTACCGCTTCCACAAGATCCCCAAGATCACCGTCAAGGGCGAGGCACCACTGCCCATCTCGGGTCAGCCCTTTAACATCTTGATGATCGGCTCGGACTCGCGAGTGGGACTGAGTGGCCTCACGGCCCGTCAGACCGGCGCCACGTCAGGCCAGGCCGCCGGTCAACGCAGTGACGTCGTGAAGATCATCCACGTCGACCCCGACGCCGGGACGATCTCCATGGTCTCGATTCCCCGCGACACGATGGTGACATTGCTCGCAAACCAGTCGCTCTACGGACAGTTCAACCGAATCAACGTCAACTTCGGCAACGGTCCCTCACTGCTCGCCCAGACGATCACCGCCAACTTCGGCATCCCCATCCACCAGACCATCGTGGTGAGCTTCGCGGGACTCATCAACGCCGCCGACGCACTCGGTGGCGTCTACCTGGACTTCCCCTACCCGGCGTGGGATCCCAACTCCGGACTGCGAATCCTGCACCCGGGCTGTCAGTTGGTGCAGGGCTTCCAAGCCCTCGCCGTCACGCGAAGCCGGCATTTCTATTACAACGTCGACCACGCCAAGACCTTTCCCGACCTGAATGACTCCTACGATCAGCTCTACAACCTCGGCTGGATCTACGACGGCACGAGCGACTTCGGACGAATTGACCGTCAGGGCGACTTTTTGCGCGCGATGGTTGATCAGGCCAAGAAGCTCTACAACCCCTTCACGATCAACTCGTTCCTCTCCAAGTTGCCCGAGGGAATCACCCTGGACCAGAGTTTCTCGCTGAATGAACTGATTGGCTTAGCCGTGAGGTTCCACAGCATCAACGCGAACGCGATCCTCACCTACACCCTGCCAACCTTTGCTGCCAACAACACGGCCCTCGGCGACGTGCTCTTCGTCGACCAGCCCTACGCCCAACAACAGTTGGTCAGCATCTTCGGCAATGAGCTCGAGTCTCCGACGAACCCGCCGCCGAACGCCGCGCTGCAGTCCGTCGCTCCGCCCTACGTCGCGGTCACCCCGTCGACCACAACGACGACCACGGTTCCCTCGACGAAGAAGAAGCATTCGACCGGCACCACCACCACGACAACCACGACGCTGAATCCGACGCTGTCCCAGCCGAACTTCGATCCGCGGCCCTGCGAACCGAGCTAGGAAGTACTGACCTCTTCGAGTCCCTGGCGCAAGGTGTTCCACGCGAGCGTCGCGCACTTGATACGAACCGGGAACTTGACGACGCCCTGTAAGGCGGCGAGTTCGCCCAAGCGACGCAGGTCGACCTCGACGTCACTCTCATCTTTGAGCGCGGCTTCGTGACCGGTCATGAGATCCTTGAAGGTGTCGATGGTCGCCTGCACGTCCTCTAACGCCTTGCCCTTGACGGCCGCGCTCATGAGCGACGAGGAGGACTGGGAGATCGAGCAACCGTGCCCGGTCATCTTGATGTCCGCGAGGACGCCGTCACGCACGTCAAGGTAGAGCGTGACCTCGTCACCGCAAAGGGGGTTGAAGCCCTCGACCTTGTGGGCCGGGGGCGTCGCGAGCTCGCCGCGGTTTCGCGGCGAACGGTAGTGGTCGAGGATGATTTCGCGATAGAGGTTCTCGAGGTTCGACACGCGTTAGCCAAACATGGAGATCGCGGCCTCGAGGGCCTCGAGGAGGACGTCGGTGTCCGCCTTAAGTGAATAGGGGCCGAAGGACGCCCTCGCGGTCGCGGCGAGACCGAAGCGTCGCATGAGGGGCTTGGCGCAGTGGTGTCCCGGACGCACGCAGACGCCGAACTCGTCGAGCACCTGGGCGACGTCGTGGGGGTGCACGCCCTCGACGTCGAGGCTAATCACGCCGCCGCGGTCCTTCGTGTCGTGGGGTCCCACGATGCGCACGCGACCGGCGAAGTTCGATTCGAGCCGGGTGAGCGCGTCGACCGTGAGTTCGTGGTCGTGGTCGGCGATGTTATCCATGCCCAGACCCACTAAGTAGCGCACCGCGGCGTGCAGGCCGACGGTCTCGGCGATGGGTGGCGTGCCCGCTTCGAAGCGCGCGACGCCCTTGGCGGGGGTGAATCCGTCGAGGCGCACGTCAGCGATCATGCCGCCGCCGCCCAGGAAAGGCGGCATCGACTCGAGCACGCTCGCGCGCGTCCATAACACGCCGATGCCCGTTGGTCCGAGCATCTTGTGACCGGAAAAGGCGAGGAAGTCGACGTCGAGTTCACGTACGTCGGTGGGACCGTGGACGATCGACTGAGCCCCGTCCACGGCGATGAGCGCCCCCACTCCGTGGGCGGCTTGGGCGAGTTCGCCGATGGGGTTCTTGGTGCCGAGCACGTTGGACATCGCGGTCACCGACACCAGCTTGACGCCTTCTAGGAGTTCGTCGAGTTTGGTGAGATCGAGTCGGTAGTCGTCCGAAACCGGGATGAAACGGACCTCGATGCCGGTGGCGTCACGAAGTTGGAACCACGGCACGATGTTCGCGTGGTGCTCCATCTCCGAGACGAGCACGACGTCACCGCGAGTGAGCGTGCTCGCCCCCCACGAGTGCGCGAGCAGGTTGAACGACTCGGTGGTGTTCTTGGTGAAGACCACTTCGTCGGCGCCCCCGGGCGCGTTGATGAACGACGCGATTGCGGCGCGCGCGCCTTCGTATTCTTCGGTGGCTTCATTCGCGGTTTGGTAGACCCCGCGGTGCACGTTGGCGTGGTGAAGTTCGTAGTAGCGGCTCATCGCTTCGATGACGGCTCGTGGTTGGAGGGAACTCGCGCCGGAGTCGAGGTAGGTGATGGGTCGCCCGTTGACCATCCGTCGAAGCAGCGGCACGTCGGCGCGCACGCGGCGCGCGTTGAAGCTGGTCACGCGCGCACCGGTCGCCAGGCGTCGTAGCCGTCGCGGTCGATCTCGCGAGCGAGTTCGGCCCCGCCGCTGTGGACGATCTGGCCGTCGAAGAGCACGTGCACGTAGTTCGGCTGGATCTCGTCGAGCAACTTCACGTAGTGGGTGACGACCACCGCGCCCATGGAGGGGTGCTGTTCGCGCACGGTGGAGACGCCCTTGGCGACCACGCGCAGGGCGTCGATGTCGAGACCCGAGTCAGTTTCGTCGAGCAGTGCGATGACCGGCTCCAGTAGCGCCATCTGGAGAACCTCGTTGCGCTTGCGCTCACCACCGGAGAAGCCGTCGTTGAGGTGTCGTTCGGCGAACGCGGCGTCGATGCCGAGTCGGTCCATCCATTCGGCCAGGTCGAGGCGGACCTCGAGGACGCTGAGTTCCTCCAGTCCCTTACGCGCGGCGATCGCCTGGCGCAAGAACTGGATCACCGAGACGCCGCTGATCGCCTCGGGGTACTGAAAGGCGAGGAAGATGCCGGCGCGCGCGCGCACATCGGGGGTCCAGGTCGCGATGTCCTCGCCGTTGAGCAGGATTTCGCCGCTGGTGACGCGGTAGCCGGGATGTCCCATGATGACGCTCGCGAGCGTTGACTTACCCGCGCCGTTGGGGCCCATGAGCGCGTGCACTTCGCCCGCGTAGACCGCGAGGTCGACCCCACGCAGAATCGTCGCGTCGTCGGCCTCCGCGTGGAGGTTACGCAGCTCGAGAACTGGAATTGGCACGCAGCGAGCCTACTGGCGGAGACCGTCGCGACGACCGATTTTTACCAGCCGCGATCGATCCACTCATCGAGGTGCGGGCGCTCGGTCCCGATCGTCGAGGGCGCACCGTGACCGGGCCAGATCGTGGTCGCGGCGCCGTAGACGCGGAAGAGTCGCTCCTCAATCGAGGTGATGATCGTGGGGAAGCTGCCGCCCTCGGAGGCGGTGTTGCCCGGCCCCCCGGGGAAGAGGGTGTCGCCGGTGAAGAGCATCGGGGTGTTCTCCAACGCAAAGCAGATGCTGCCCGGCGTGTGACCGGGCGTGTGCACGCTGCGCAGGCGTAGGTGACCAACCTCGTGCACGGAGTCGTCTTCGATGACGTGGTCGTAGCTTGGCAGCATGGCCGCGTCCTCTGCTTGCACCCAGACGTCGATCCCGGCCGCGCGGACCTCTTCGACGGCGCCAATGTGGTCCCAGTGCCCGTGGGTCTCTAGGACCGAGGTGACCCCCAGACTGGTCGCCACGCGAAGGAGCCGCTCGTGCTCATTCGCGGCATCGATCAATGCCGCCACGCCGCTCCGCCGACAACGCACGACGTAGACGTTGTTGGCGATAGGCCCCACGACGAAGCGGTACACCTCGGCGCCCGCGTCGGACCAGACCAGTTCCACGTTGTCCACGACCCCAGACTGACACGAAATCCCCGCGGTGGAGAGTTGAGTAATCTCGGTCGTGGCGGTAGGCGCGGAGAATGAGGGTGCGATGAATTTTGGCTTCAGCGAAGAGCAAGACGAACTTCGCAAAATGGTGCGGCGCTTCTTAGAAGAGAAGTCGCCCGAGACCGAGGTCCGACGACTCATGGCGACCGAGGAGGGCTACGACCCCGCGGTGTGGTCGCAGATGGCGAACGAGCTCGCCCTCCAGGGACTCGGGATTCCTGAAGAGTTCGGCGGCCAGGGATACGGTCCGGTTGAGCTCTACGTGGTCTTTGAAGAGATGGGCGCCGCGCTGCTCTGCGCGCCGTACTTCTCGACCGTGGCGCTCGCCGCCAACGCGTTGCTCTTCGTTGGCAACGAGAAAGACCACGCCGCGTACTTGCCGGGGATCGCCTCGGGCGAGACGATTGCGACGGTGGCCCTGACCGACGACGCCGGGATGTGGGACCTTCGTTCCACCTCGACGACCGCGACGCGCGAGGGGGACCACTTCGTGATCAGCGGCGTACGCAGCTACGTGACCGACGGGTCAACCGCGACGCTGTTACTCGTGCCTGCCGTCACCGACAAGGGTCTCTCCCTCTTCGCCGTGGCCGGTGACGCCGAGGGTGTCACGCGCGAGGTCTTAGCGACGATGGACCAGACCCGCAAGCAGAGCCGCATCGAGTTCGCCAACGCACCCGCGACACTCGTGGGCGAGGAGGGCGCCGCGCTCGCCGGCCTCGAGACGACCGCCCAGGTGGCCGCCGCGGCGTTGGCGGCCGAGCAGGTGGGCGGCGCCCAGCGGGTGCTCGACGCGTCGGTTGAGTACGCGAAGAACCGCGTCCAATTCGGCCGGCCCATTGGTTCGTTCCAAGCGATCAAGCACAAGTGCGCCGACATGCTGCTCGACGTCGAGTCCGCGAAGTCGGCCGCGTACTACGCCGCCTGGGCCGCGCAGGAGCGCAACGAGGAACTCCCCATCGCCGCGTCCCTGGCCAAGTCCTTCTGCTCGGAGGCCTACTTCCACTGCGCGGCGGAGAATATCCAGATCCACGGGGGCATCGGCTTCACCTGGGAGCACCCGGCGCATCTCTACTTCAAGCGAGCCAAGAGTTCAGAACTGTTCCTCGGCGACCCGGCGTACCACCGAGAACTGCTGGCGCAGCGCCTGGGCATCTAGTCGCTCGTGCTCGTCCACGAGCAGATCAAGAGCGGACGGACGGTCCTCGACCTTCGTCTCTCTAACTCGAACGCACGTCCCCTCCCCGGGCACGTCCTCGTGCTGGTGCACGGACTGCCCCGTCTGGTGGGCATGGGCCGCCAAGCCGCGGGGCTCTTGCCCGAACTGGCCGAACACGTCGCCACCGAATCGGGGTGGCTGGTCGCCTCGGGCACGCTCTCGGGCGTCGGGGGCAGCACCGGCACGTTCTCGGCGTCCAAGTGGCTCGACGACCTGCGCGTCATCATCGATCGCGTCGCCGACGAAGAACAACGCGTCTCCCTCGCCGGATTCGGCTTCGGGGGATCGCTCGCCTTGGCGGTCGCGGCGAAGGACGAACGCGTGCGCGGGGTGGCGACCTTCGCCGCGCCCGCGCACCTGGCCGCGTGGGGCGGATCGCCCGAGGAGATCCACCGCGCCGTCCAGGTGGCGGGCGTCGTGGGGGACGAGAAGGACCTGCTCGACGCGGCGGCCTTGTATCAGGACCTGCTCGCCGTCGACCCGATGGGCGCCATCGCCAAGATCCCGCCGCGGCGACTGTTGATTGGACACGGGACCGACGATCTCGAAGTACCGGCCTCGGACGCGCGCGATCTTGTCGCCGCCGCCGACGGAAGGGCGGAACTGCGTCTGATCCAAGGGGCGGGTCATCAGCTTCGGGCCGATCCCCGGATGGTGGCGACGCTCCTAGGTTGGCTGGACCGTCACCGCTAGCAGCGCGTCGTCGAGCGCGCTCCTGATCGCTCGGGCCGCTCCTTCGGGGTCGTTTGATTCAGTGAGTGCCCGCACCACTACGAAGTGGCGTAGTCCCGCGTCGACGAGTCCAGCGACGTTGGCGGCGTTGACGCCGCCCGTTACGAACACTGGCCGAGGAGTACGCGTCTGGCTGGTCGTCGCGTACGCGACACCGGTGCCCGCGCGGCCCAACTTGGTAGGGGTGGGCACGATCGGCCCGGCGCTGAAGTACGTTGCGTCCTCATCGAGCGCTCGGTCGAACTCCTCGCTCGAGTGCGTCGAGAGCCCCACGATTGCGGCTCTGCCGAGTAACGCGCGACAGTGCGTCACGCTGACGTCGTCTTGACCAACGTGGACGCCATCGGCCCCTGCGGCGAGCGCCAACTCCGGAGAATCGTTCACAATGAAGGGCACGCCCGCGTCGTGGCATATCGAACGCATCAGTCGAGCCGCGTCGAGTTGTTCTTCGGGCGGCGCGACCTTTTCGCGCAGTTGCACGATGTCGACCCCACCGCGCAGCGCCGCCGGAAGGAACACACCTAGGTCGTCGCGCAGTCCCACGCAGAGGTAGAGCTGGCGGGTTGAGAGGTCGAACACGCCCCCACCCTAGAAGGGGGGCTCACGCGTCACTCCGGGAAGGTACGTGAGGCAGAATGGTTGGGTGCAGATTCCCGCCAAGGCCGAGTACGCGATTCGCGCACTCTTGACCCTGGCGGCGAGTGACGTGTCGGTGAGTGCCGACCACCTGGCCCACGAACAAGACCTACCGGCCAAGTTTCTCGGAGCGATCCTCTCCGACCTTCGCCGCGGGGGACTCGTCACCAGTCAGCGCGGCCCCGAGGGTGGCTTTAAATTGGCGCGCGACCCCGACACCATCATGATCGCCGACATCCTGCGCGTGGTCAGTGGTCCGATGGCGGGGGTGCGCGGCATGCGTCCAGAGACCTTGATCTACGAGGGTGAAGCCAAACACCTCCGCGACGTGTGGGTCGCGGTGCGCGGCACGCTGCGCGAAGTCCTCGAGCACGTCACCCTCGGTCAGGTGCTGCGCGGGGAGCTCCCCGTCGCCGTTACGAGGTTCACGAGCGATCCGGACGCCTGGATTACCCGAGTCATATGATTCGCATCTATACCGATGGCGCCTGCCGCGGTAACCCGGGACCGGGAGGCTGGGCGTGGGCGAGTGACGCGAGCGACTTCGCCAGCGGCGCCGAAGCCCACACGACGAACCAACGCATGGAAGTGCGCGCGGTCATCGAAGCGCTACTCGAACACTCCAGCGGCCCCATCCACATCGTCAGCGACTCGACCTACGTCGTCAAGTGCTTCCACGACAAGTGGTACGCGGGATGGAAGCGACGCGGTTGGAAGAACTCCAAGGGTGACCCTGTCGCGAACCGGGACCTCTGGGAGACGTTGATCCCCCTCGTGCTCGAGGGCGGTCGAGCGGTCACGTTTTCGTGGGTGAAGGGACATTCGGGGGACCGGATGAACGACTTCGTCGACGAACTCGCGACGTCCGCCGCCGACGCCCAGATCGGGCGACACTCCTAGTACCGGTGCTGATCGAGGTGCCTATCCTCGTCCTGGCCCGGGCGCCAAAACATTAGGCTTCCTCCGGGGGAGGTCGCCGTTCTACTGAAGGGAAATGCCGTGGCAAACGAGGTCCAACAGTTCGATGTGGTCGTGATCGGTGGAGGACCCGGAGGCTACGCCGCCGCCCTCTACGGTGCCGCCGCCGGACTCAATATCGCCATCGTCGAATTCGACAAGGTCGGTGGGACCTGCCTGCACCGCGGCTGCGTCCCGGCGAAGGAGTTCTTAGAGACCGCCCACGTGCGTCGCACCGTCGAGCACGCCTCGAACTTCGGGATCGAGGCGACCGGCGTGACGGTCGATTTCGCGGTCAGCCAGAATCGCAAGAACGAGATCGTCGACCGCCTCTTCAAGGGACTCTCAGGTCTCCTCAAGGGTCGCAAGGTGACAATCTTTTCGGGCACCGGTCGACTCGAGAAGGACCTGACGGTCACCGTGGTCGACGGCGCCGACGCCGGGGTCGTCGCAAAGGGAACCAACGTGATCTTGGCAGCGGGTTCGGTCCCGCGGACCATCCCCGGTTTTGACATCGACGGCACGCTCGTGCTGACTTCGGATGAGTTCTTGGACCTCAGCGCATTGCCCGAGCGCGCGACGGTGATCGGCGGCGGTGCGATTGGTTGTGAGTTCGCGTCGCTGCTTTCTGATATGGGCACCAAGGTGACGATCCTCGAGGGGTTGCCTTCGATCCTGGCGGGGTGTGACAGCGAAGTCGCCACCGTCGTACAGCGTTCGTTCAAGAAGCGCGGCATTGACATCCGCGTCGGTGTGAAGATCACCGGCCACACCCCCAAAAAGGGCACGACCACCATCGCCATCGAGGGCGAGGACGGCGTGGAGACGGACATGGTCGTGATGTCCGTTGGCCGACGTGCGCGCACCGAGGGCCTACTCGCGGACGGCACCGGTGTTGAGATCAACGCCGGTGGGTTCGTGGTGGCTGATTCCTTCATGCGCACTTCGGCGCCCAACGTCTTCGCCGTCGGTGACGTCGTCGCGGGCACCCCGCAACTCGCCCACGTCGGCTTCGCGGAAGCGATCGTCGCGATAAAGACCATCCTCGGCGAGCCCGCCGTTCCCGTCGACTACGACCGCGTGCCCTGGGCAATCTATTCCAACCCCGAGGTCGCCTTCTGTGGTCTCACCGAAGCTGCCGCCAAGGAAAAGGGTTACGACGTCGTCGTGAAGAAGGATCCCTTTGGTGGGAACTCCCGCGCCCAGATCATCGGCGACACCGAGGGCGTCGTCAAGATCATCGCCGAGAAGCGAGCCGACGGCTCGGGTGGCCAGATACTGGGCGTGCACATGGCGGGACCGTGGGTCACCGAACAACTCGGCGCCGGATACTTCGCCGTGAACTGGGAGGCGACCGCCGAGGAGGCGGCCGCGCTGATTCAGCCCCACCCGTCGCTTTCGGAGACCTTCGGCGAGACCCTGCTCGCACTGGCGGGACGAGGATTGCACCTTGCCTGACGTCACGCTGCCATCTTTGGGTGAGTCGGTCACCGAAGGGACCATTACCCAATGGTTCAAGAAGGTTGGCGACGTCGTCGCGCGAGACGAGCCACTCTTTGAGGTCTCAACCGACAAAGTTGACTCCGAGATGCCCTCGCCGGCGGCGGGTATCTTGACTGAGATCATCGCGGGCGAGGGCGACACGGTGCAGACCGGTTCACGCGTCGCGGTGATCGATGATTCGGGTGCACCCGCTGGCGCGCCGGTCGCGTCTGCGACGACAGAAGCGCCCCCTTCGCCCACGGCGAGTGCTCCCGTGGCCGAGGTTGCCACGAGTGCACCACCGGTGGCCGCAGCACCTGCTGCTCCAGTGCCAGAAGAGAGTTCGAATACCGGCGTGGTCGTCTCGCCCGTGGTGCGTCGCATCCTCAGTGACGGCGGCGTTGAAGCGTCGAGCGTCCAAGGCACCGGACCCGGCGGTTCAATCACCCGGCGCGACGCCGAACGAGCCGTGGCCCAGGGCCCGACCGAAGAGGTCGTCGTGCCGCTCTCCAACGGGAAACGGCGAATGGGCCAACACATGTCGGTCTCGAGCCAAAGCACGCCGCACGGTTTCGTCGCCATAGAAGTCGATGGGAGCATCTTCGCTCAGCTCGACAAACTCGGCCGCGTCACGCGCGACGGTGAAGCGATCACCGATGAGATGGTCGTGAGCCTGGCGGCGGTGCGGGCATTGGCCGAGTTCGAATCGCTAAACGCCACCTACGTTGGTGATGAGTTCGTTCTCCATCGCACCGTCAATCTCGGCGTGCTCCGCTCCATCGCCGATGACGGGATGCTGGTGCCAGTGGTGCACGCCGCGGCCGGTCTCACGTTGCGCGCACTGGCGCGACGAGTGAACGAGCTCGATGAGCGTCTCGCGTCTCGACAACTCACGACGGACGACCTCATGGGCGGTACGTTCACGATCGCGGGCTCGCCGAGTGAGCACACGCTATGGACGACGCCCATCATCATTCAGCCCGAAGTGGCGATTCTTTCAATGGGCGCGGTCCGTACGGTTCCAGTTGTCAAGACCAGCGGCAAGACGCCGAAGATCGAGGTCGGTCGTCGCTTGGTCCTAGGGCTCTCCTTCGACCACCGGGTCTGTGAGCCCGTCGGTGCGGCGAGCTACCTCGAACGCGTCGCCGAACTCCTCGCCGGGATGGACCTAGAGAGCGAGCGCTAGGTGCTTCGTCGCCGCCACTTGGGACGCGTCAGTTTCGTTGAGGCGAATGACTTACAACGCGCGTTACTCCAAGCCAGTGACGACTACGTCTTGCTCTTCGAGCACCCGCCGACCTACACCCGAGGCGTACGGACGCTCGAGGAGAACTTCCTCGTTCCGCCCTCGACCCTTCAGGCGGTCGTGGTCGACGCGGACCGCGGTGGCGACGTCACCTACCACGCGCCCGGACAAGTTGTGGCCTGGGCGATCGTGAACGTCACGGACGATCCCGCTGCGGGCAAGGCGCACGTTCGACGACTCGAGGACGCGGTCATCGCCACCGTTCGACGCACCGACCCCGACGGCCGTCTCGGCGACGTAGGACGCCTCGAGGGCTACCCCGGTGTCTGGGCCGATCTCGCGCGCGTGCCAAAGAAGATTGCGGCCATTGGGGTACGCACCGAGCGCAACGACGCGGGCCAGCGACGTACCCTCCACGGCGTCGCGCTCAACGTCGAGATCGACCTTTCGGGCTTCTCCTTCATCGTTCCCTGCGGTATACCCGACAAGCCCGTCGCGTCGCTTCGCTCACTGGGCCTCTCGGTGACGGCGCTCGAAGTAGAGAACATCTTGGGCGAGGAGCTCGATCGCGTGCTCGGCAGCGACGTGCGAGTAGCGCGCGTGGACCGCAGCGCCGCGACGACTTCAGACGAGCGGCCGCTCATCCGACGTTTGCGTAAGGCCGGTGTCGATCCCGACGCGGGGCTCTCGATCAACACGCGTAAGCCCGAATGGCTCCGCATCGAGGCGCACATGGGTGCGGAGTATCAGTCGCTGCGAAAATTGACCGAAGACCTTCGACTGGTGACGGTCTGTGAGGAAGCGGGCTGCCCCAACATCTTCGAGTGCTGGTCGGCCGGTACGGCGACGTTCATGGTGAATGGAGAACGGTGCACGAGAGCGTGTGGATTCTGTCTTGTCGACACGCGCAAGCCAATGCCCCTGGATCCGAGTGAACCGGAACGAGTCGCCGAAGCCGTCGTTCGACTGAAGTTAGCCCACGCGGTGATTACGTGTGTCGCGCGTGACGATCTCGCCGATGGCGGTGCGGGCGCCATCGCCGCCTGCGTGCGCGCAATCCGAGCGCGCGCGCCGGGCACCGACGTCGAAGTCCTCACGAGTGACCTCAAAGGAGACCCCGACGCGCTGCAGTTGATCATTGACGAGCGGCCCGACGTGTTAAATCACAACATCGAAACGGTGGCGCGCCTACAACGAGCCGTCCGACCGAGTGCGGGTTACCTTCGGTCGTTGACTGTCTTAGCGCGGAGCGCGCGCGCCGGACTCACTACCAAATCTGGCCTCATGGTCGGACTCGGTGAGACTGCCGATGAGGTGGAAGAGACTTTGGCGGACCTCTCAGCAGTCGGCGTGCAAATCGCGACCATTGGTCAGTACTTACGACCTACCGAGCGGCACTTGCCAGTCGCACGATTTTGGGAACCTTCGGAGTTCATCGATCTCGCGGAACGAGGAAAGCGATTAGGACTACGACACGTACAGTCTTCGCCGCTCACTCGATCCAGCTATCACGCTCGAGAAGCACTGAGCGACGCCACGCCAGTTGCAGCACCGGCACTCCGTCACTGACGACGTGTGAGTTTAAGTCGGGCCTCCGACACAGTTTGCGACCTCGTTAGAGAAAGCTTCCATTGAATTTCGCGTCTCCGCGGCCGAACTAGTCATAGCGGTGAAGTCCTGACGCTGGCGTGGTCATAGATTGAGGACGTGGCAGTAGCACTTACGTCCGAGCAGTTTCTCGAATCTCCGGGAGTGGGGGAGTGGGGCGTGACGGGGAACGCCGCGACAGCTACGTATTCGACGGGCTCATTTGCCCGAGGCGTCAAATTCATCGACGTCATTGGATCACTCGCCGACGCGGCTAATCATCATCCTGACGTTGATCTTCGGTATTCGTTCGTCACGATACGACTCACCACCCACGACGTTCGTGCATTGAGTGAGCTGGATGTCAATCTTGCGCGTCAAATCTCCGAGGCGGCGCGCGAACTTGGAATCGTCGCGAACGGCGCCACCGCACAGACCGAGTAGACCAATCCCGGTACGTGGGTTCTCGAAGCGAATAGTCTCCAACAGATCTTCCCAAGCAAGGTGCATCGCGCGAGTCGCCGTGTTTCAGAGATGGTGGCTCATTTTCCCGCACCCCATCAGACATCAATATCATCACCAACCTTGACGCGGCTTACTCGAGGCGCCACTGTAGGCTCGCATTCCGGTTACGCCGGGTCTCTAATAATGATGGTTGCCGTGTTGTCACTCGGAGGCGCAAAGATACCGATCCGTCTTATGATCGAGCCATGCACCATGATTGGGTGGACGGAGTAGTTCGAGAATACGACGACCGTGAAGGTTTCGGTGTCATCGATTCGCTTGACACACCTGAAGGATGTTGGTTCCACTTTTCGATGATTGAGGTCCCCGGTCATAAGACTCTGCTCGCTGACCAACTGGTTCGCTTCACTTTCGACAGCGAAGTGAAGCAGGACGGTTTTGTGTTCCGAGCCGTGCAAGTGCGGCCGTCTAGCTGAAGCACAAACCTTTCGTGCAAGAAGTCTTCAGTGCACGACGGACGATTCCTCACGTCGGGTCTCCGACATCCTGTGGACTAGATCCCGATCAGTGAAACAGAGTTTGAGGTGATGAGACCCATTTGCGTTGAAAGAAGATCCTCGTATCCGTTGGGTGATGTCCAACGCCTTAGCGGTCCAAGAGTGTTTCGATGACCGACCTATCTGATGCCTGGCGTTCGGAGTCGCTCGATGCATCAATACCAACGCCGCCACCGACTCGCCCAGTGAGCGCGGGTGCCCCTAAAGGTTCTGGATCGTCGAACACGTCGTGGAGCCAAAGGGTACGTTCGCTGCCCCAGTAGCGCATCATCGTGACA
>Ga0302156_10001933_pt1 | contig 17515 bp, 17 predicted proteins | sample I_Bog_N3_2_FD_193503 | JGI IMG/M metagenome (GOLD analysis project Ga0302156, IMG submission 193503) | Peat permafrost microbial communities from Stordalen Mire near Abisko, Sweden - I_Bog_N3_2 | ecosystem: Environmental > Terrestrial > Soil > Wetlands > Peat | place: Sweden: Abisko, Stordalen... | reverse complement strand
GCTCAAACTTATGGTCAAGCATAGCCACGTGCCGATCTCAAAATCACAGATCGGATTCTGAAGGATCACAACGCGAAACGGAAGATGGGGTCAAAACACCGCTTACAGATCGAACGGCAAGGCTGCGGCTGCGCGCTCACTCTGACCAACGCGGGGGCCAGCGCGGCCTACGCCGAACGCGTCCGCGACGGGTGGGCGCGCATTCTCGACGGCCTGCTGCCGGCTTACGAGGGACGCCATGCGGCGGGATGGGCGTGAGGGGAATTACAACAGGCGCCCCTACCTCTGCGCCTCCCGCCAGTTCGCCGCGACATGAAACGGCGCGTTCGAGGCGGGCAACGGACTTCGGCCCAGGATCATGTCGGACGCCTTCTCGCCGATCATGATCGTCGGCGCGTTGAGGTTGCCTGACGTAAGCGACGGCATGATCGAGGAATCGACGATTCGCAGGCTTTCCAGCCCGATGACGCGGGTCTCCGGGTCGACGACCGCCATCGGATCGTCCGGCGCGCCCATCTTGCAGGCGCCGCTGGGGTGGTAGGCGCTCTCCACATGGGCGCGGATGAAAGCGTCGATTTGCGCGTCGGTCTCGACGCCGGCGCCCGGCAGGATCTCGCGCCCGCGATAGGGGTCGAACGCGGCTTGCGCGAAAATCTCGCGCGTCAGCGTGACGCAGGCGCGCATTTCCGTCCAATCGTCGGGATGGCTCATGTAGTTGAAGTTTATCCGCGGCGCGTCCCTGGGGTCGGCGGATTTCAGCGTCACCGCGCCGCGGCTCCTCGAGCGCAACGGGCCGACATGGGCCTGAAAACCGTGCTCCGTCGCCAGCGTCGCGCCGTCGTAACTCACGGCGAGCGGCAGGAAATGGTATTGGATGTCGGGATGGCGCACCCCGGCGCGGGACCGGATGAAGCCGCCGGCCTCGAAGTGATTCGTCGAGCCGTCGCCATGATCGCGCAGCAGCCAGTAGAGGCCGACGAGGGCGCGGGAGATGAGGCCGGTCTTGCCATAGAGCGTGATCGGCTGTTTCGACGCCACCTGGAAATAAAATTCGAGGTGGTCCTGCAGGTTCTCGCCGACGCCGGGGAGGGAATGGACGACTTCGATGCCCAGCGCCCGCAACTCGTCCGCCGGTCCGACGCCGGAGAGTTTCAGCAGTTGCGGCGAGTTGATCGCGCCGCCGCAGAGGATCACCTCGCGATTGGCGCGGGCGACGCAAGGCCGGCCGGCGTACTCATAAGCGACGCCCACCGCCCGCCTGCCCTCGAACAGCACCTTTTGCGCCAGCGCATGGGTGACGACCCGCAGGTTCGGGCGCTTCATCGCCGGGCGCAAATAGGCCTTGGCGGTCGACCAGCGCACGCCGTTCTTGACCGTCATGTCGAACGCGCCAAAGCCCTCGCCGAACTCGCCGTTGAGATCGGGGCTGATTGGATAGCCGGCTTGTCGGCCGGCTTCGATGAAGGCCTGGTAGAGCGGATTGGGCCGCGAGCCGCGCCGCGTCGCCAACGGGCCGTCGCCGCCGCGATAGGCGTCCGCGCCCTCGCGCCGCGTTTCGGCGCGACGAAAATAGGGCAGCACGTCGTGAAACCCCCAACCGCGCGCGCCCTCCTGCTCCCAGCGCTCGTAGTCGAGCGCGTGGCCGCGCACGTAGACGAGGCCGTTGACGGAGGACGAGCCGCCGAGCGTTTTGCCACGCGGGCAGGAAATGCGGCGGTTGTCGAGGTTCGGCTCCGGCTCGCTCCAATAGCCCCAGTTGAACTTCTGCATATTCATCGGGATCGACAGCGCCGCCGGCATCTGTACGAACAGCGAGCGGTCCGAACCGCCGAATTCCAGCGCCAGCACACGATAGCGGCCGTCCTCGCTCAGACGGCTGGCGAGCACCGAGCCGGCCGAACCGGCGCCGACGATGACATAGTCGTAAATCTCTGTGCTCATCGACTCCGCAAGACTTTGGCCGCCCTCGCGCCACGATGTGCGACGTCGGGGCGCCGTCAAGCAAGCCGGAGTTTGCGGCGGCCGGATCGAATTTTGGCTTGCGCGCCCGCAATTCCTCGCGTTCGGGCTCCCGCCTCAGATCGGCTCCGGCCCGCGTGAAATCGCCGCAATGTTGGTCCAAATGCATTGACAATTGTTCTTGTTTTGTTCACAGACACTATTTAGAATTTCGTCCGATAGTGAGTGCGATATGCTGGAGCACAGTCAGCGATTTCGTCCGCACGCAGGTTGTGTGGAATGCGACGCGAGCGGAGCTCGCGTTGTGGGCGTCCCGCTGTTCGTGAAGCTTGAACGGGTCGGCTGGAGGCCGCGGCCGACGGCGGAAATAGAGGCCGCGCTGAGCGCGATATATGGCGCGCCCATAGAGGCCTCGACAAAGATACGGGGCCTCGGCGAAGTCGCCGAAGCGTTAAACGGCGGCGAAATCGCGAGAGCGCAAGGTGCGACCTTGCTGTTGAAGATTCCCAATCCGGTCGGGGTCAATGGCGAAGGCTGATTGCAAAAGGCGGCGTTCCTGTCGGAAGGCGGGTGAATCGCCAAAGATTGGGATCGCGCAAAACACCCGAGAACGGGTTCTCAACCCAATCCCGTTTGGTTCGCCCCGACAGAGGACGGCGCGGGAGCGGGTTCGGCGAAGCCGGTTGACGCTTCAGACCCTTCGACGGCCACACCGAACTCCAAACCGCCTCCCAAGAGCGAAGCGCCCGAAGTCAAACCCCTGCCAGCCGCTCCGGACGCAGCGGGCGACGCGAGGATCATTCCCGTAGCTGGGGGAGAAGAAGATGAGCGTTTCCCCTGGGAAGAGCGCGGACGATGAAGAGGGCGCGACTTATTTCAACCCGAAGACAGGCGAGATGGTCACACTCCGGCCCAGATCGGGAGTCGTGCTTGGCAGTCCCTGGATAAGGGTTCCTGACCTCGGGCAGACGTATTTGAGGGCGCCGGCGATGCAGATTTGGGCCAACCCAAGCACTTTCGACGAGCATTACGTCGATCATGCCGATGAATTCGGAGCGAAGGATGAGGAAGATTATGCCGCGCAGGCGAACGAATTCTATTTCGAAGCCGAAAACCAGGGTTATCGGCGAAAATTCGATTCGAATGGCGCCGAATATATATACGATCCGAAAACCAACATGTTTTGGGCGTATACGATCGACGGAAAGACGATCACTTTCTTCAAACCGACTTCCAACAGCTATTGGTATCGGCAGCCGGGATTTGTCGTCAAGCGTCAGGAAGAATTGCAGGTTACGAACACGGAGAGGGAAACCATGAACGGCCAGTCAGGATTCGTTTGTCCGATACGCGGCTACCCAGAAATGAACAGGTCAGCACGGTCGCAGGAGGGGTTTGCTTCGTTCGAGTATTGTCCTTGCTGCCTTTTCCAGTTTGGCTACCACGACGACGATAAAGGTATCTCGTACGACGAATAGCGCCGTCGTTGGGTGAGGAAGGGAATGACCTGGTCTTACCGCGGGGTCCGGCCGCCGCCCGACTGGAATCCGCTGGAACAATTGCGCAAATTGTCGCAAACGCAACATCTTGTCACTTCGCAAGAGTAGTTTCGTCGACTTTACGAGTAGCACCGCGACTCCGCGATTCTCGCGAAGTAGCGAACGGCGCTACCGGCTGTTCGCTTGAAAACCCTCGACTTTCATTCTCAGATCGGCTCCGGCCCGCGTGAAATAGCCGCAATGCCGGTGCGGGAGACTTCGACGAGGCCGATCGGGCGCATCAGGTCGACAAAATCGTCGATCTTGCGCGGTGCGCCGGTGAGTTCGAAAATGAAGCTCTCCGTGGTCGCGTCGATCACCTTGGCGCGGAACGCTTCGGCGAGTTGCAGCGCCTCGACCCGTGCGTCGCCCTTGCCGCGCACCTTCACCATGGCAAGCTCGCGCTCGATGGCGCGGGTCGTCAACGTCAGGTCAGTGACCGAATGGACGGGCACGAGGCGCTCAAGCTGGTGGCGCACCTGCTCGATCACTTCCGGCGTGCCCGAAGTGGCGATGGTGATGCGCGAAAGATGGGTCTCGTGCGCGACTTCGGCGACCGTCAGGCTCTCGATATTGAACGAGCGCGCGGAAAACAGGCCAACCACGCGAGCCAGCACTCCGGGTTCGTTGTCGACCAGCACCGAGAGCGTGTGGCTCTCGGCGTTGGCCTTGCCGAGCGGCGAGGAATAGGGAGACGGCGGATAGACGGGGGCTTTCATTTGCAAAGGTTCCTTGAAGTCCGTTTATGGGTTGGCGACGCTGGGTGTGGCGACCCAGCTCTGAAACAGCTCGAAGTCGATGTTGCCGCCCGAAAGCACGAGGCCGACCTTTTTGCCTCTGAGGCGGTCGCGTTCCTGCAAGGCGGCGGCGAGCGGCGCGGCGCCGGCGCCCTCGGCGAGATTGTGCGTGTCGCGCCAGTAGACGCGCACCGCCGCCGCGATTTCGTCGTCGGACACGAGGGTCACGCGCGCCGCGCCCTTGACGAGGACGGCCAGGGACTCCGCGTCGGGCGCGCGCGTCGCGACGCCGTCGGCAAGCGTCTCGGCGGCTTCGGTGTTGACGATGCGGCCGGCCGCGAACGAAAGCGCATAGGCGGGCGCGCCCTTGGCCTGCACGCCGACGATCTCCGTCTTCAGCCCCAGCGCGTCGCGCGCGGCGATGCAGCCGCAGACGCCCGAGCCCTGGCCGACCGAGACATAGAGCACGTCCAGGTCTGGATGTTCGCGTAAAAATTCGAGCGCGTAAGTCGACACCCCGCGCACGAGATCCCGGTGAAAGGCAGGCACAGGCTCCAAGCCGAGACTCTCTGCGATTCCCATCGCCTGCTCGCGCGCCTGCTGAAAGTCGTCGCCGAATTCGACGAGATTCGCGCCGAGCGCGCGCATAGCCGCGTTCTTTTCGGTCGAATTGCCGAGCGGAACATAGATCGTCACCGGCAGCCCAGAGCGCGCGCCGGCGAAGGCTAGGCTCTGACCGTGATTGCCGCGCGTCGCGGAGATCAGGCCCTTGACGCCGGGCTTTCGCGTTTTGAGCGCATCGACGAAGGTCAGGCCGCCGCGCACCTTGAACGCGCCGGTCGGGTTGTGGTTCTCGTGCTTGACGATCGCTGTCGCGCCGAGCCGGCTCGAGATCAGCGGCCAGGAAATCGCCGGCGTCGGCGGCAAAGCCGCGCGCACGATCTTCTCGGCTGCGCCGAGTTCGTCAAAGGTGAACATGAGGTTTCTCGCCTTCTGTCATCCCCGCGAAAGCGGGGATCCCGAGTCGTAGGGCGGTGCGGTTGCGCCAGATCCGCGCTTTCGCCGCGATGACAGGTCGTCAACGCTTATCGCGCTCACACCAGCATCTTGCCCTTTTCGTCGATGACCGAGCCGATGTCGACGCCGGCGTCATCGCCGAGTTCGGCGAGAATCATGTCGTTGTGCGCCTTGCCCGACGGGATCATCGGGAAGCAGTTTTCCTTCTGATCGACGAGGCAATCGAAGATCACCGCGCGCGGCGTATCGATCATTTCCAGGATCGCCCGGTCGAGATCGGCCGGGTCCGAGCAGCGGATGCCATGAGCGCCATAGGCGTCGGCGAGCTTGACGAAATCGGGCAGCGAATCCGTGTAGCTTTCCGAATAGCGGCTGCCATGCAGCAGTTCCTGCCACTGACGCACCATGCCCATATACTGATTGTTGAGGATGAAGATTTTCACTGGAAGCCGATATTGGATAGCGGTCGACATCTCCTGGATGTTCATCAGGATCGAGGCCTCGCCGGCGATGTCAATGACGAGCGACTTCGGATGCGCGATCTGCGCGCCGACGGCGGCTGGCAAGCCATAACCCATCGTGCCCAAGCCGCCCGAGGTCATCCAGCGGTTCGGCTCCTGGAAATGGAAGTGCTGGGCGGCCCACATCTGATGCTGGCCGACTTCCGTCGTGATGTAGACGTCGCGGTTCTTGGTCAGCTCATAGAGGCGCTTGACCGCGTGCTGCGGCTTGATCGTCTCCTTGGAATTGCGGAAGCCGAACGAATTGCGGGCGCGCCAATGGGCGATCGTCTCCCACCAATTGGCGATCGCCTTGGCGTCGGGACGGCGCGCGTCGGCGCGCCACAGGCGCACGATGTCCTCGAGCACGTGGGCGCAATCGCCGACGATGCCGATGTCGACCTTGACGTTCTTGTTGATCGAGGACGGATCGATGTCGATGTGGATCTTCTTCGACTGCGGAGAGAAGGCGTCGAGCCGGCCGGTGATGCGGTCGTCGAAGCGGGCGCCGACACAGATCATCAAGTCGCAATCGTGCATGGCGTTGTTGGCTTCGAACGAGCCGTGCATGCCGAGCATGCCCAGCCATTGCTTGTCGGCGGCCGGATAGGCGCCCAGGCCCATCAGGGTCGAAGTGATCGGGAAGCCGGTCAGGCGCACCAGTTCGCGCAGCAGCGTCGAGGCGTTGGGGCCGGAATTGATCACGCCGCCACCGGTGTAGAAGATCGGTTTCCTGGCCTTGGTCATCAGTTCGATGGCGCCCTTGATCTTCTCGAGATCGCCCTTCAGCCGGGGCTGATAGGTCTTGTGCTGGATATTGCGCGGGAACACGTAGGTTCCGGTCGCGAACTGGATGTCCTTGGGGATGTCGATGACGACGGGCCCCGGCCGACCGGCGGAGGCGACATAGAACGCCTCGTGCAGGATGCGCGGCAGGTCTTCGATGTGGCGCACAAGGTAATTGTGCTTGGTGCAGCTGCGGGTGATGCCGGTCGTGTCGCATTCCTGGAACGCGTCCGAGCCGATGAGATGCGTCGGCACCTGCCCGGTAATGCAGACCAAGGGAATCGAGTCCATCAGCGCGTCGGTCAAGCCGGTGATGGCGTTGGTGGCGCCGGGCCCCGAGGTGACGAGCAGCACGCCCACCTTGCCGGTCGAGCGCGCATAGCCCTCGGCCGCGTGGGCGGCGCCGCCCTCCTGGCGGACGAGAATGTGGCGGACCTTGTTCTGGCCAAACAGCGCGTCGTAAATCGGCAGCACCGCGCCGCCGGGATAGCCGAAAATATTCTCCACCCCTTGGTCCTTGAGCGCCTCGACCACCATCTCGGCGCCGGTCATCTGCTTCGCCATCGCGTTCTCTCCGTCTGTCTTTGCCGCGACGCCGGGACGTCGGGAACTTTTGGGCAATAAAAAAGGCCCGCGAGGGGCCTGGGTATGCGCCGTCAAGGGATGACCGGGATTAAACCCGTTCCCTTCGCGGCGCGCATCGTACGATAAGGATCTGGCCCACCTGGGGCTCCCTAAGCTGAAAAAGTTCGGCGACAATATTTAAGCGTCGAGACGGCGTCAAGGGTCGATTTGGAGCAAATCGCGGCAACTGGGTGGCCGCTTTGTCGCGGTCACGCCGCTTCAAGTCGTTTTGAGATCTGGCTCGATAGATTCCGGAGCCGAGGCGGCGCCTTCGCCGGCCTTCTTTACCCGGCCGGCCATGCGCGCCCGAAGGCGCGCGGCTTCGTTGGGAATGTCCTGTCGCGGCCCCTTGGGCGACTTGTTGCGGGGGGCTCTGTTGGGCTGCATCTGTCTCACGCCCCTCGTATAGCTGATAATGGGACAACGTACGAGTGGCAAGTGTCTGGCTGCGACAAGCTGGGCCTCGGCGCACGGCGGGTTCTACAACAGTGTCGACCGTCGCGATGTGATCAAATATTGCGGCCAGCGTGGGCGCGTTGTCAATGTGAAGGTATACGTCCATACGGTCCCCTAAGTCGCAACCGGGGAAGGAATCTCCTTTTCAGGAACGGAAGACTCCTGAGATCGGTCATTTCCTCGACGCCGAGGAACAATCTTTCGTTGAATCCTTCGAGGCGGGCTTCGAACCGCGCGAGGGCGAATTGACGAAGCAGCGCAGGTCGCAACTCGAAGCGACGGCGCGCGCCATGATGAGCGAGGAACGCGCCAACATCTCCTCGCGCGTCCCCCGCATCTGAAATCGCGCGCGCTGCGCGGCAAGAATCCCTATCAGACCTAATTAAATCGCCAATGGCGCTTTCGCGGCCGCCCGCCCTTGGCGCCGTTGGCGCGCGCGGCGATCGTCTTGGCCGCGCTCTTGGCCGCGCCGCCCTGGCGCGCAAGCCAGGAGCGGGTTCCGAACACGCCGACAAGCAGGCTGGGAACGTGCAGATCGACGCCGAGTTTCTCCCAGCGAAGGCCGGAACCCAGACCGAGCACTTCGATCGCCGAAAGCGGGTCTTCGCTCGCCTCGCCGAGTCCTTCGGCTAGCCCGGGCGGAAAGGCGAACACGCAACCGTTGGCCAGATCGACGACGACCCTGCCCCGCCGGCGGCATTCGCGCCAGGATAACGATTTTGGGCGTTCATCATCGGGCTTTCCAGGATGGGGAGGTCCGTGCAACGGAACTCCCGGGAGTGGCGAGCCCCTGTTTTTTCTTTCTGATTTAGAGAAATCATGCTATTCTGGAAATTCCGCTTCCGGGCGGCAACCAGGGTCCGCCCATGGCGTCACTCAACCTTCCCGCCCGTTTCGCCAATCGGCGCGAAAACCGCTGGATTTGGGGCGCCGGAATGGCGCGATCCTGGTTTCTCCCCTGCGGCGGAACGCGGAAGGCGAAGTCGATCCCAGCGACCTCAACGGGCGAAAAGTTTGGAGAAAACGAAATCGGGCTTGGCGGACTTGCAAGATCTTGAAATCGCTCAAAACCGTCACAGAAATGTTTGGATCGGCTTGGAGAAAAAAGGACGGAATTGGAAAAAGCTTGGCGAAAAGTTTGGAAAACATAAAATTTGCCGGAGAGCGTCAGGCCTAACCTAGCGCCTATGCCCGCCAGCGGTCAAACCGCGCCGAGACGGCGCGAGGTTCCAAGGCCTGCGCCCGCCGTCCGCGCCTGCGCGCGACATCGATTTCGACTTGCATCAGTTCAGCCATGGATTGCCCGCCCAACGCGCAAGGAACTCAGTCCCTCATCGCCCCCGGCCCCGGAATCGCGCCGGGGGGACATTTGCCGAGGATGATCATGCCGAGCACTTCGTCCTTGGTCACGTCGGAAACCTTGGCGGTGCCGACGATCTGACCGTTCTTCATCACGGCGACGCGATCGGCGAGGTCGAAGACGTCGTGGATGTCGTGGCTGATGAGGAAGATGCCGATGCCGTCGGCCTTGAGTTGTTTGATGAGTTGGCCGACCTGCGCCGTTTCGGCCGGGCCGAGCGCAGCGGTCGGCTCATCCATGATCAGGATGCGGGCGTTGAAGTGGATCGCGCGCGCGATCGCGACCGATTGCCGCTGACCACCCGAAAGCGCGGTCACCGGCTCCTTGAAACGACGGAAATTCGGGTTGAGCCTCCCCATCACCTTTCGGGCTTCCGACTCCATCGCCGAATCGTCGAGCGTGCCCCAGCGGGTCAGGATTTCGCGGCCGAGATAGAGGTTGGAAGCGGCGTCGACATTGTCGGCGAGCGCCAGCGCCTGATAGACCGTCTCGATGCCATATTTCTTGGCGTCGCGCGGGTTGTTGATGTGCGCTTCTTCGCCATTGATGAAAATCTTGCCGCCGTCCCTGGGATAGGCGCCTGACAGCACCTTGATCAGGCAGGACTTGCCGGCGCCGTTATGGCCCAACAGGCCCACGACTTCGCCGGGATAAAGATCGATCGAGGCATGGTCGACGGCCTTGAGGCCGCCGAACGCCAGCGAAATGTTCGTCATTTCGACGAGAGGGGTCGCGGTTCCGGCTTCCATGGCTCAACCCTTCGCGGTTCTGCGGCGGTAATAGGTGTCGAGGCCGACCGCGCCCACCAGCACGATGCCGACGACCATCTGCTGGAAAGCCGAGTCGAAACCCAGCAGCACCATTCCCGATTGCAGCGATTGGATCACCACCGCGCCAATCAGGGCGCCGTAAATCGTGCCCACGCCGCCTGCGAGCGAGGTGCCGCCGATGACCGCCGCCGCGATGACATAGAGTTCCTCGAACTGGCCGAGCACATTGGTCGCCGAGTCGAGGCGCGCCGATTCGATGCAGGCGGAAATGCCGGCCAACAAGCCCATGAGCGCGAACACCAGTACGGTGATCGTCTTGGTGTTGATGCCGGCCAGTTCCGCCGCGTCCGGGTTGCCGCCGATGGCGTACACGTAGCGGCCGAAGCGCGTGCGCGTCGACATGAAGGTCATCACGACGCCGGCGACCAGCGCGATCAGCACGGGGATCGCGTAGCCGGTCGGGATGAACAGGCCGGCCTCAGGAACCACGATGTTATGCGCTTCGGCGTAGCGCGCCGCGACGCGTTCCGGCCAGGGGTAGGCGTTGACGACCGCTGTCGCGCCGAGAGAGACGAAACAGCCGACGGCGGCGATCGTGATTTCCGCCCACATCGGCCGTTGCGGGAAATTGTAGCGCGCGCGTCGCCGCCGACCGGAATAGAGACCGAATATGATACCGGCGCAGGCGATCAGACCCAGCGCCCAACTTGCCAAGGCGCCGATCGAGCCCAGCGGACCGCCGCCGATCAGCGCGAAGCGGTCGTCGAGGGGCGCGATGGTCTGCCCTGTCGTCACCCACCACGCCGCTCCGCGCCAGAACAACTGGCCGCCGAGCGTGACGATGAAGGCGGGGATGCCGAGATAGGCGACCAGCGAGCCATGAAAAGCGCCAATCGCGGCGCCAATGAAGAGACCGAGAATGACGGTGATGATCCAGATGAACGGATTATCGAGCCCTATGAATTGCGGCAATAAATGAACCTGAGTCACGCCGACGATCGTCGAGACGAAGCCGACGATGGCGCCGACCGACAGATCGATGTGGCGCATGACGATGATCAGCACCATGCCCGTCGCCATGACCGCGACGGACGATGTCTGCACCATCAGATTCCAAAGGTTGCGCGGCGTGAGGAACAGGCCCTCGCCGTCGGCGATCACCGTGTAGATGTGAAAACCGACCCAGATGAGCGCCAGGGCGGCGATCATCCCGATCATGCGCGTGTCGACCTCGGTCGCGCGCATCAATCGACGCAAGAGGGGTTCGTCTGGAGCGCTCGACATCGAGCTAGGGGCCCCTGTTGCGGACATGATTCCTCCCACGCATTATCGAGTCTCGGCGCCCCGGCGGATCGGGTTCGCCCAAATCTTGGGTTCGATCGAAGACAGACCACGCCGCCCTGGGCGGCGTGGTCCTCGACTGCCGTTATAGACGTCTATCGAGCAGGTCGGATCAGCCGCAGAACTTGACCGTGCCGGGCTTCACGCCGGCGCAGACTTCGTCCTTCTTGATCCAGCCCTTGGCAACGATGACGTCGAGATTGTCGCGCGTGATGGGGAGCGGGGTCAACAGGACGCTGTTGACGGTCACGTGCTTGGCGCCGCCCGAGAACGGCTTCACGTTCGGCAGGTCGGCCGCCTTCTTGCCCTGAGCCAGCGCGACGGCGGATTCGCCGGCGAGCGTGCCGAGGTCGCGGCTGTCCTTCCAGATCGAGACGGTCTGCGTGCCGAGCGCGATGCGGTTGATCGCCGCGTGGTCGCCGTCCTGGCCGGAAACCGGCACGGAACCGGCGAGACCCTGCGCGGTGAGCGCCGCCACGACGCCGCCCGCCATGCCGTCGTTCTCGGCGACGACCGCGTCGACCTTGTTGTTGTTCTTGGTGAGGATCTGCTCCATGTTCTTCTGGGCGTTGTCGGGCTTCCAGCCGTCGGAATAGCTTTCGCCGACGTTCTTGATCTTGCCGGCGTCCATCGCCGACTTCAGGACTTCCGTGATGCCGGAGAACAGGAAGTTGGCGTTCGGGTCGCCCTTGTCACCCTTGATGAAGGCGTAGTTGCCGGCGGGCTTGGCGGCGAGGATTACCTTGGCCATCAAGCGGCCGACGCCGATGTTGTCGAAGGTGAGATAGAGCGCGTTCGGGCTCTCGATCTCGCGGTCATAAGCGATGACAGGAATGCCTTCGTCATTGGCCTTCTTGACCGCCGGCAGGATCGCGTCGGCGTCCATCGCCAGGATGATCAGGACGTTCGCGCCCTTGGAGATCAAGCTCTCGACGTCGGCGAGCTGCTTGGTCGGCGAAGCCTGCGCGTCGGCGGAAATGTACTTGGCGCCCGAGGGAGCCAGCGCGGCCTTGATGGCGGCCTCGTCCGTCTTCCAACGCTCTTCCTGGAAGTTCGACCAGGAGACGCCGACGACGATGTCCTTCGCCATGGCCTGGATCGAGGTCACGCTTGCCGACGCTAGCAGCGCCGCGCCGATCATAAGAGTCTTTACGGACTTCATTCACTTTCCTCCATAGAGGTCCTTTAGGGACCGTTCAGCTTTGCAACCGCGGTTCTGCGACGCGTTTCGGCGCGGGGACTTTAGCCCTCGCTTCCACGCCACGCAACGCTCGCCGCGGATCGACGCGCCGGCGACGAGGCCGAGCGCGAAGATCTCCTTCTCGGGTCCCAGCGCGTTTCGCACCGGGTCTGCGACTTCGAGACGCGGAGTCTCTCCTTCATGGCAGATTGTCCCGCATGATGATGTCGATTCGAATTTTCTCCTGTTCCGGGAGCATCGGTTCGCCGCGCCCGAGGGCCATCAGAACGCGGATCGCCGAGCGCGCCTCGTGACCGGCGTCCTGAGAAATGATCGCGTCGATCACGCCTTTGAGCAGGCTGCGCCGCGTGAAGGGCGTGAGGTCATGCGCGACGAAAACGATCTGGCTCTCGCGCCCGGCGTCCGTGATCGCCTTGGCGACTCCGGAGGTGCCGGCGCCGACGTTGTAAACGCCGACCAAATCCGGATGGTCCGCAAGCCATCTGGTCACGAGGGCTTCGTTGAGGTCGTCTCGATCGCCCCCCTCAACGACGCCCAGCAAAGGAAACCGGGCATGTTCCAACCCCATCACCTGTTGGAAACCGAAGATCCGTTCCGCGTGATCGCGCAGCAATTGTGAACCGGCGACCACGCCGATCTTGCCGGCGCGGGACTGCGAGAGACGCCCGACCAGCGTTCCGGCGGTGCGTCCGGCCGCGACGTTGTCGATGCCGACATAATGGTGGCGGCGTGAGCCCGGCACATCGGAAACCAAGGTGACGACGAACGTGCCGCCGGCGACGAGATCGTCGATGGCGGCGCGGACGCTCTGATGATCGAGCGCGACCACGGCGACCCCATCAAAGCGCCCCGCCAGAGATTCCAAGGTTTCCGAGAGTTTTGGCGCGCTGAAGACGTCGGTCAGGATCGTCTCGACCGAGACTTTGCGCAGCGACAGCCATTCGGACATTTCCACGACATTGTCGCGAACCATCTGCATGAAAATGTTGGCGCCCTCGGGCATCACGAACGCGAATTTCATCGCCCGCGCGCGATAGGTGGACTCTCTTCCCGAGCCGCGGGAATGGCGCGCGATCGCTTCCCGAACCCGACGCGCGGTTTCCTCGCGCACGCCGCTGCGCCCATGCATGACACGGTCGATCGTGGCGACGCTGACGCCAGCTTCGCGCGCGATCTCCTTCAAGGTGACGTGTCCTGAGGGCGTTTCCATGTTCATTGCCGTCAGCTTTACCCATCATTTTTGACGTCCACAACTCAATTTTTAGAGCAAGAGCTCAAAAAATGCGTGTCGCTAAATCTCCGCTCTTGCGGCGCGAGGGTGTTGCTGACAGACTGGGCGCACTTCGTCGGACCGCGATGAGGGAAACGAATGGGGGAATCGCATCCAAGGCCTGGGACGCCGCCTCGTTCCGGCGGCGGGCGGCGCGCTCTGACGAAAAATCTTCGCCGGCGGCCGGCCTTCGGGGGCGCATCCAAAGAACGAATCCCAAGAAAGCCAACGGGAACGGGAAGCGCAATGTGTTGGAGGATTTGGGCTAGGGTTCTGTTTCCACTCCTGGCCATGCAACTCATTATCGGCGGATTCTCCGCGCTCGCTCTCGCGGACGCCGTCCGCCCGACGCCCGAAGCGGTTCTGGACACGCGCTACCGGCTCGTGCTGGATCTCGTTCGCCATACGGCGACCTATTCGCCGCCGGTAGCGAGTCGCGCTTTCGCCTATTTCGGCACGATCGGCTATGAGGCGACCGCGAGCGGGCGGACGGACTTGGTCACGCTCGCCGGCCAGCTTCACGGGTTGCAAAGTTTGCCGAAACGCGAGCCGGGCGCGGCGTATGACTTGGCGGTCGTGCTCGACGCGGCGCTGTCGTCCGCTACGCGACGTTTCTTCGACAACACGGGTCCGACCGGTCAGCGCGCCATGAATTCGATTGACGCAAAGTTCACGCCGACCGTGATCGAGGGCCTGCCGTCGGACGTCGTCGAGCGTTCTCAAGCCTTCGGCCGCGACCTGACGGCGGCGGTGAGCAACTGGGCCGACGGCGACGGCCGAAATGAAATCCCCAACATGGGCTTTCCGCTGGAATACAAGCTGAAAGAGGGCCCGGAGCACTGGCGCCCGACCAGCACGATCGCTCAGCAGCAGGCCCCGTTGCTGCCGGACTGGGGACAGACCCGCACTTTCGCCATGCCAACGGGCGCGACCTGCGCTCTGCCGCCGCCGCAAACCTTCGCCACCGATAAGAATTCCGCTTTCTTCAAGGAAGCGCAGGAGGTCGAAGACACCGTCCTCCATCTGACGCCTGCGCAGAAGGAAATTGCGCGCTTCTGGTCCGACGATCCGATGTTGTCGACCACGCCGCCCGGCCACTGGATTCAAATCGCGCTCTCCATCTCGGACAAGCTCGAGCTGCCCATCGACAAGCGCGCAGATCTGCTGGTCAGGCTGGGCGTGGCGACCGCCGACGCCTTTATCGGGTGCTGGCAAACCAAATTCGAATACGAGACCGTGCGACCTTTAAACTACATTCGCGCCAACATTGACCCGAACTTCACCCCGCTTCTCATAACGCCGCCTTTCCCTGAATATCCGAGCGGACATTCGACGCAGTCCGGCGCGGCGGCGGCGGTGTTGACCCGGTTCTTCGGCGACAATTTCGCTTATGAGGATTCTGCGCATGTCAACGACGGATTGCCGCCGCGCAAATTTGATAGTTTTTGGGCGGCGGCGGACGAGGCGGCTGTATCGCGGCTGTACGGAGGCATCCATTTCCGCACCGCTATCGAGCGGGGGCTGGATCAGGGCCGCTGCGTCGGCCGCTACGCCAATGCGTTGATCACGGCAAAATAATGCGCCTACTGGTCGTAATTCTAATGGCGCTGGCTTACGCGGCCAGTGCGCGCGCGGCGGACGATCCCCCGCCGCCACATTTTACTGACTTCAAAGCCGCATCTGGCATTGCCGCGAGTTATGACGGCGATTGGCAGTTCATGGTGGGCGGCGGCGTTGCCGCATTCGATTGCGCCCATGACGGGCGCCCGAGCGTGCTGATCGCGGGCGGCCAGAGCAAGGCGAAATTTTTCCGCAACCTTTCGAAGCCGGGCGGCGTCCCGAAATTCGAGCTTCAGGCGAGCGGGCTCGAACTCGAATCCGTGATTGGGGCCTATCCCATCGATATCGACGGCGACGGCGAGGTTGATCTGGTCGTGCTTCGGATCGGGGAAATCGACCTGATGCGGGGTCTGGGGAACTGCCGCTTCGAGAATGCCAATGGCCTCTGGGGCTTCCAGAGTCAGGACGCCTGGTGGACGGCATTTTCGGCGACTTGGGAGAAGGGGCAGAAATGGCCGACGCTCGCCTTCGGTTCGTATATCGATCGCTCCAAAGACGAGCCCTGGGGGACCTGCACACAGAACCTTCTCTATCGGCCGGCTGAGGACAAGGGCGAACCGCAGCGGCGCTTCACGACTCCCATTCCGCTCGCGCCAAGCTATTGTCCGCTCTCGATGCTGTTTACCGATTGGAACCGTTCGGGCGCGCCTTCGCTGCGCGTGACCAATGATCGCGAATATTACGAGGGCGGGCAGGAGCAGATGTGGCGCGTGCCGCCGGGTGAGCCGCCCCGCCTCTACACGGAGGCGGAAGGCTGGAAATATCTTCGCATTTGGGGCATGGGGATCGCGAGCTATGACCTCAGCGGCTCCGGCTATCCCGATTATTTCCTCACTTCCATGGCGGACCAGAAGCTGCAGCGGGTCGATCGCCCTGGCGGCGGGGCGCCGGGCAAACCCGGCTTCACCGACATCGCCTTTCCCAAGGGCGTCACCGCGGCAAGGCCTTATGCCGGCGGCGATATGAGGCCCAGCACCGGTTGGCACGCGCAATTCGAGGACGTCACCAATTCAGGCCTGGTCGATCTGTTCGTGGCCAAGGGCAATGTCGCAGAGATGAAGGACTTCGCGGCGAAGGACCCCAGCAATCTGCTCATGCAGCGCGCGGACGGGAGCTTCGTCGAAATGGGGGAGAAAGCGGGCCTCGTGAGCTTTGGGCAGGCGCGCGGCGCGGCTCTGGCCGATTTCAATCTCAGCGGCAGGGTTGATGTTCTGGTCGTCAATCGCAATTCGCCGGCGCAGTTTTGGCTCAACGACACCCCGGCTTTGGGTCATTGGATCGAATTGCAGGCCGTGCAGGATGGCGCCAACCGCAACGCGATCAGCGGATGGATCGAGTTGAAAGTCGGCGACCGTGTTCAGCGCCGAGAACTGACAATCGGCGGCGGGCACGCCGGCGGACAATTAACCTGGGTCCATTTCGGACTCGGAGAGGCGCGGCAAGCCGAGGCGCGCGTCATCTGGCCGGACGGGACGGCCGAGGATTGGCGGCCGGTCGAAAGCGACGCTTTCTACTGGATGCGCCGAGGCGAAGGGCCTGTGCGCTGGACGCCGAGGCCGGATTGAGAGCGGGGGCGCGATGAGACATGAACGCCAAAACGATCCCTGACAGGTTTCCGCGCATAAAAACCTGCCTGTCCACTTGAGCCCTTTGCCTCCCCGTCTCGATCAAGGTGGAGGTCGAGACGCTAGCGAAGGAGGACGGAGTCGCATCGATTTCGATGTCGCGACTCGGCGCGCTCCTACGAATTCAAAAGATCGGATAGACGAATTCGGATAGACGAATTCGGGAAGCGCGGCTGCCTCGTCCTGCGTCTTGGCGACTTGCGGCTCAAGAATGGCGCGGCGCAGGTCGACGAGAAGCGGCGCTAGCTTCGGCAGAAGCTTGTCGCCTTCCGACGCCCAAAAGCGACCGAGTTGATCGAGCAGGGCTTCGCCGTTCGCCTGCGAGGCGGGGATCTTCGTCAATCCTCCGGTGCGCGACGCCGCGGGCCGCTAGCCGCTCCCGGACCCGCGCTGCCTATTCAGGTAGCGGACGCCGAGCCTGAGATTGGCCCGGCTCAGAGGACGGATCACGTCGGCGAAGAACGAATCGGAGTTGACGCCGTCAGTCGGGTTCATGCTCCACGCTCCCCACGATGGCTCTGAGTTCGGCCGACTGCTGACGCTTGAACGCGAGTTGGGAGCCGATCGAAAGCAGCTCGATCCCGGCGTTGAGAAAACAACGGGTCGCGTCCGCCGGAGTGCAGACGATCGGTTCGCCGCGGACATTGAAAGAAGTGTTGATGAGCACCGGACAGCCGGTGATTTCGTCAAATTTCGTAACTGCCCAGGTAC
>Ga0302156_10001925_pt1 | contig 17572 bp, 12 predicted proteins | sample I_Bog_N3_2_FD_193503 | JGI IMG/M metagenome (GOLD analysis project Ga0302156, IMG submission 193503) | Peat permafrost microbial communities from Stordalen Mire near Abisko, Sweden - I_Bog_N3_2 | ecosystem: Environmental > Terrestrial > Soil > Wetlands > Peat | place: Sweden: Abisko, Stordalen... | reverse complement strand
TGATAACGCCTGATGGTTCTGTGTCCTTCCTCCGTTGGCGCAGAATCGGACCCCCCACCTCTCGAAGCCAGGCTGCCGTTCATCCTGTTGCATAGGTCCGCGGAAATGACCAGCGTCACTTCCAGTCCTAGTGCTTCCGTTTGCGGGAGCAACCACCTCATAGTTCAGGCGATAGAATCCCCCGCGGTCGCGAATCGCATACTTGCACGCGCTCAGGGTGCGGAGGATGCGGTAGATAGTGCTTCGGGAATATCCGGTCCTGACCCGAAAATCCTCAACGCGCATGCCCGCTCGCGCCTCTCGAAGTGCCTCGATCATCTGAACCGCCTTGAATACACAGGGAACGAGATAATTCGGGTTCCTGCGGATAGCCGATCCCTCGAGCATGGCGTCTACGTCCAATTGTTCATCTCCCTTTGAATCCATCGCTCACTCTCTCGATACGGACTACACGCCGGAGATTGAAGCTCGGATGCTGTTGCGTCAAGAAACGCCGCCAGCATCCGAGCGAAGTACCTCGGCGAGCTAGAAGGTGATGTGCCCGGCAAACTGCCAGTCCCGAGGACTGCCGCTTGCGCTGGTGACCTGACCGAACGTAGTCGTCGACCCCCAACCTGAATTGGGACCGCCGAAGGTCACCTTGTTCCAAACGTTTGTGCAATCCGCCTCAAAGACAAAGACCGCTTTCTCCCCGGGCAGATTGAACGAACGATGGATGGCGGCGTTCAGATTCTGATTGCCCGGATTCCTGAGGCCGTAAGCCGCGGAACGAGCAATGTTGCCAATCAAGTATTGATGAGTGCCGCTAACCGTGGAAATATCCGTCGGAGCCTTGAACGCGTTGGTGTCGACGTAGTTCCGCGCGGTGCATCCCGACCCGATGCCGATATTGCAGGCGGTGAACCCGCTGGGCCCGCTGCCGTAGCTTCCATTGATCCGGGGAGAACCGGTGTACCCCGGGGCGTACGACACCTGGCACTGACCCGCATTCGGCGCGGCATTGGCGCAGTTGCCGCCGGTGCTCCAGGTGACGGTCATGGGGCCGCCTGAGCTATAGGTATAAACACCCGATAGCTGCCATCCGCCCAACAGTTGACGGCCGAGAAATGAATTGCCGCCGAACTGGCCCGCCCCGCCGAACGGCAACTTGTAGACGCCGTACGCGTTGAGGAGTTGCGGCAGTGAAACGCTCGTCCACGAGCGGTCGATGCGGTTCTGATGCCAGCTCTGTCCGTTGCCGTCCAGCGCCCCGGCTGGAATGTTGTAACCGCTGCGGAAGGTCCCGTCGTCTCCGATGTTCTTGGAGTAGGTGTAGTTCACGTTGAAGGTCAATCCATGCGCGGTGCGCTGGCTCAGCGTGATCTGCAGCGCGTTGTAGGAGAAATTATCCGTGTACGCTCCGCCCAATCCATCCTGAACGGTGCTGTACTGCGGAAATGCGGTCAGCATCTGGGCAATCGAAACTCCGGCTTGCGTGGGGAAGGCGTTCGCAGCAGCGATAAAGGATGCAGGATTTGACGAGCCCGGTAACGCCGTATTCAGAATGGCTACGTTTGCCGACGTCGCTGGTGCAGTCAGCAGGGGAACGGTCGATCCCCCGGCATTCTTTCCCGTGACAGAACCTAAAGCTGCGAGGTAAATAGGATTCAACTGGTTGTTCCAATAGCCGCGGGCATTCTGTGAGTTGCCGTCGAATGCATGATGCGATTCGTCTCCAACATAGTTGACTTGCAGCGTCATGTCCTTGGTGATTGTCCGCTCAAACCCTGCATTCCAGAAGGTGTACATAGGGGCGCGGCCGGCGAAATACGGGTCTTCATATCCCATGGACGAAGCCGTTACAAACGACCCGGTCGAGCTGATGTAGTTGCCCGAATCCAGAATCGTGCTTGCCGTGCCAAACGCGGGAGCGGCAGGGTAGCTATAACCCGGACCGAACAGCGAAGTATTCGCGTTGGCTCCGAGGTACCCATTGTTGCTGCTCAGCCAGAAGGATGGTCCGGCAGTAGCTCCCGTTATCACGTCATTATTCGAGATCGCAGTCGTATTGAAACCAAGTGCCTGCCCAGCTCCATTCGAGCCTCCGTTGCCGCTCACACGCCCACCGCCCGTGCCTCCGCCCTGCGAGTAGACGATAGCCATGGCAGCCCGAAAGACGGTCTTGTCGTCGATCGAATAGTCGATACCAAGTCTCGGTCCAAAGTTCTTATAGTAGGTGTTCGCCGGCGTCTTGCAACCGCAACTGACAGACGATCCCCCGTAACTGCCGGCAAACTCCAGCGCCCCAGGTGTCCCTGTAGCCGAATTCGTAGCAGCCGGATTCAGGAAGGTGAAGTGGTTGAACTTCTCGTGCAGCGGCGGAAGGTAGTCCCAGCGAAGCCCAAAGTCGACCACCAGCTTCTGGGTGACCTTGAAGCTGTCCTCAACAAAAGGCGCGATTGTCTTGATCCGGCTGTAGATCGTGGCTACGTTTTGCAAGGGAAGGCTGATCGGATCCACGGCGCCGAGCAGGAAACTCGCATAGCCATAGCCGGTGAGCGATGTGTCGATCGCGCTGCTGCACCCCTGCACCCCGGGGCACGAAGAGGACGCCGACCCTACGGTGTAGCCTGCCGTCGGCGACTGGTTGAAAGGCAGAGAGAGGACGCCAGTAAAGGTGGCTGGATTTGCGTTGTTCAGCCCCTCGAACTGATAGGTCATGCCGAAGGTGATGACATGCTTGTCCTTCAGCCACTGCAAGTTGTCGACGAGCGCATAGTTATTGGGGATGGTGAGCTGCGTGGACGCCGAATTACTGTTGGTCGTCCAGGTTGCGGGGCCGGTGCTGGCGTCCTTCGACGTTCCAAACGAGACTCCGGGAAACTCCGTAGCCGCCTGTCCTCCGGGCAGATTGGTGATACCAAATGCGCCAATCGTCTGCGACGCGACGCCATAACCGGCCGCCGTATCGGTGGGATTGATGATGGGCATGTAGAACCGCGTATAGCCCAACTTGAACTGGTTGGTTAGACGCGGCGTAATCGTGAACGCGTCCTCCACGTCAAACTGCTTGGGCACGATCACCGCATAGTCGCCAACTTCGTACGGAGGGGGCAGATATGGGGAACCGAAGTTATTGATATAGACGACGTGCCCCATCGCTCCTACTGCGGAGATGCGGTTCTTCGAACTGAGGTCGACGTCCACGCGAAAGTCATACAGATGATTGTTGCGCCCGCCAATGCCGGTGCTCAGGTAGTTGTTCGATATGGTGGCTGAGTTGTAGTTGGCTGCCGCCGCGTTGTTGTAGTTGGGCATAAACGATTCCATCGCCTTGGTGATCGGCGAAATATCGCCGGCGGGAATCACGTTGTTGGTCGGGACGCCGTTCTTGATTCCCTGGAACGGCTGCCTGGTGCAGCCGCTGCTGGTACAACTGTTGGTCATTGGATCGAAGAGGAATGCAGGATTGCCAGCAGTTCCGGTCAGTCCGGTTCCCGGCGATCCATTCACTTCGGTGAAGTCACCATTCATCATCAGCGTGGTGGGAATCGTGGTGAGCGAAGGGTTCTGCCCAAACGCGGAGTGGTATCGGTCATACGCGAAGAAGAAAAAAACTTTGTGCGCAGCGTGAGGAACATAGCCCCCAATTGACCCGGAGATCTCGTCCGGATGTTCGGGAGCCTTCGGCGCAGGCACATTCTGGCCGGCAGAATTCTTGATTGTTGTTGCCTTCTGACTGAACGTCCATGCTTCAAAAACGGTGTTCTTCAGGAATCCCGACACCTGGCCGTGATACTTCAGCCCGCCTGACTTCATGGTGAAGTTCATGGAACCAGCACCCATATATTCCGCGGGGGGCACGCTCGTGTTGACCTGAAACTGATCGACCGCTTCAAGGCTCACATTCAGCGCAACCGTCCGATTGTCGCCCTGCTGGTTGATCGTCTCCGACGGCACGCCGTCCAGATAGAGGTAGCCGTTGTAATTAGCTGTGCCCCCAATAACGGGCGTGCGGGAGCCGCCCTGCGCTCCTGGAACCAAGGTCGCGAATGCGGTTGGGTCGCGTTGCTGGGTGGTGGACTGAACGATGGGAAGATTAGAGTAGGCCTCATTCTCCATGACCGCGCCCAGGTTGGCGCTTTCCGTGTCCAGCACGGGAGGAGCGGCGGTGACATCGACGGTCTCCGTTGCCGTGCCGATCGCCAGACTCGGGTTGAAGGCCAGCACGCCCAGTCCGACGACATCCAGATTCTCCTGCTTCAGAATCTTGAATCCCTTAGCCTCCACGGTGACACTGTAAGTCCCGGGAGGCAGCGGGGCAATCGTGTATAGACCATCCCTCGAAGTCTTGCGTGAGGTGGTTGCGCTGCTCGCCGCGTTCGTGGCGGTAACCGTTGCATCGCCGATAACGGCGCCGGTGCTGTCCGTGACCGTTCCCGTGATCGAGCCTTCACCGGCAGTCTGCGCCTGCATGACGGCTGGATAGACGCTGATGAAAAGAACGAGCGCGCCCACAACAAGGTGCCGAAAATTGACGGCGCGGAGAAGGCGATGAATCTGCTGCGACATGATGGTGCCTCCAAAAAGGATGTTGTGGAAGGGCGCACAGGATCTCCGCCTGGCTCTCCCTCCACGGCTGAATCGGATTCGATTGGGGGACTGTAGCCGTGCCGATAATGGGATGTCAAGAGAAAAGTGTAGCGTTACCGGTAGCGTTACCGATCTAGACAAATTTCAATTACTTAGCGGTGTCATTTGGGGCACAAATCATGCCCAGCTCCAGGCGTTTCTTGGGGATCCGGCACCAGCAGCGTCAGTCGCGATGGTTGCGGTTGCCCGCCGCCGGACCGTGGCGCAGCGAGGACTCGCGGATTACCAGTGACGGCTGCAACAGTACCTGGCGTGCGGTTTTGGAGGTCCTGTCCTTTAGCCGGCTCAGCAGCATCTTTGCAGCACGTTCACCAATCTGACTGCTGTGGTGGTCCACGCTGGAGAGAGGGGATTTCAGGCTGTCGTCGTAATGGAGGTTGTCGCATCCGATGAAGGCAATGTCCTTGGGAATCCGCAGACCCGCTTCCAGCGCGACATCCACCGCGGCGATCGCCATCGGGTCGTTGTAGCAGAAGACGCCGTCAGGACGCTTGCCCGCGAGCAGGTTGCGCATGGCAAGAACACTTTGTTGCCAGTCGCGTCCATCGGCGGTCATGTACGGACTTGCCAAGTCGGGATTGAATTTCATGCCATGGCTTTCCAAGGCGAGTTTGTAGCCTTCGAAACGGCCAACACCGGTTGTAAACGGAAGCCCGCGAATGTGAGCAATCCGCTTGCATCCCATCGCAATTAAGTGCTCTGTCGCGATGCGGCCAACAGCACGATCGTCGACGCCCACAAAATCGGTGCGGAACTCAGGAAAGAAGCGATCGATCAGAACGAAGGGAATCCCCTGCGCCTTGAGTTGCTTGAACTTTGTCGGAGAGAAGCTGCAGGATGCAATGATCAACCCATCCATTCGATGACCCAGAAGCTGCTCGATAGCCGCCTCTTCGATCACAGGATCCTCCATCGATGAGGAGATCATGACGGCATATCCGGCCTGCTTCATGGCAGAAGAAAGCCCTTCCAGCACTTCGGCAAAGAAGGGATGGAGGAGCGTCGGCACGATGACGCCTACCTGGGAACTTCTGCCCGTTACCAGACTGCGCGCCGTCAAGTTTGGCCGGTAGCCAAGTTCCTGAGCCTTGGCGAGCACACGTTTGCGTGTCTCTGCAGCAACGTCCGGTTGATTTCGCATGACTTTGGAAACGGTGATAACCGAGACACCCAAGGCCCGCGCAATGTCTTTAAGAATTACCGGCATACTGTAGTTTTATCGTCTTTCGACCACCAGGGTTCCAGCGAGGTGCGAAAACATTTGGGTTGGAGCAGAGTTGTGCGACGACATCGGCATCATGCTCCGAATGGTATGCCGAGTTCCTGCGTCATGATCGGATCGAACGGCTTGTCCAGGCTTGAAGCGTCATAGCGCAGTTGCCACTCCAACCGCATTCCGTAGTACAAGGCAGTAAAGCCCCAGAAGCGCGTTTGTCCCAGCCCCAGTCCGGTTTCCGCGTCGTAGTACTCGCGCAGCACCGGATTCTTCTCAACCGCCATTTCCAGTAATCGGTCCGAAAGAATCTTCGCCTCGTCTTTGAATCCGTACCGCATCAGACCCTGGAAGATCATGTAGTTGGTCGGAGCCCACGTCGGGCCGCGCCAGTTGCACTCGTTGTGCGAGCCCTGATAGTAGTCCGGCTCGGTCTTCGCGTAACTCGCCACAGGATACGCGAGCCAGAATTCCTTCTCGTTGAGCAGATGTTCTCGCACCATCCTCTTCGCGCGAGGTTCCGTTGCGGCACCCGCAAACAACGGCATGAAGCACGTCGCCGACTTCACCTTCACCAGTTTCCCTGTCTTCTCGTTGCGGTCGTAGTACATGCCATCCGTCTCGTCCCAGAAGGTTGCATTGATGAGTCGGATAAGGCTGTCGGCGCGAACATTGTAGTTCTTAGCATCGCTTGCCAGTCCCAGCCGCTGGGCAATCTCCGCCATTGCGCGCAACTCCCGCACCAGGTACGAGGCGAGGTCCACACCCTCAACCTCAAACGAAGACAACGCCCCACCGCGACTCCACTGGTTGTCGGTGCCGGCTGCATCCGCCGAGTTCCATACCGGGAGGCCATTCTTGTCGCCGTCATAGGAAAACCATTTTGTCAGGTATTTATCCAGGCGCTGATAGTAATTGCCGCGCACCCACTCGTAATCATTCTTGTTCTGCTTGCAGCCGAGAACTGTCAACTGCGCCAGGAACGGTTTGAATTGCTGGCGGTCGCGCTGCTTGATCAGGCTGCGGTTTACATAACCGTCGGGTTGTTCGCGGTCGAGAAACTCCCGCAGGTTGGTAAAACAATATTGAAAAACGCCGTAGTACGAGAGATACAAATTTTCGAAATACAAATCCCAGTCATAGAACTCGTTGTACGGATAGCCGGTCAGCAGCGTCGCATTGACACCGGGAATTGTGCGCAACCCCTGCGCTCGAATGTCGGCATTGACCGCGCCGAGCCGCGACGGCAGATCACTCCAAATCTTCTCGCCAATGGCGGCCGCAAATGCCTTGCCCGCCGCGGTGGGAGGACTGACCGAGCCCGGCAAGGCCACGTCTGCCCACCCTGTGCGCGCCGTTGCGGCCACTCCCAGCGCGCTCGCTGCTCCCCCTACAAACCACCGTCTCGTTAGCGACATATGCCTTCCTGCTCCTCGTGCGATCTGCGCAACAGAACCAAACGCTAGCACACGCTTGCCCTCTTCGCCTACTGGAATTGGGCCAATTGTGTGGCGTTCATCCAAATACTCGAGCGAATTGCCAGATGTGACACTTTCGCAAACCAATATCGCATCGGCCGAAACGTTGTCGCTCTCTGGGCCGATCTGTCATCCTATTGCCCAGGGCCTAAGCCGCAACGTAAACAGTGGACCGACATCCAATCAACTATGAGTTCACCAGATGCTTCCGCGATCGTATCGCCAGCAGCTTTGCACACCGATCGCGGCGCCGTCCGTTTCGGCTTCGATAACACGTATGCGCGGCTGCCTCAGCGCTTCTACGCGCGGGTGGACCCGACACCCGTCGCAGCTCCGCGGCTGGTTAGGATAAACGCAAAACTGGCCCTTCAACTGGGGATCGATCCAGAGGCGCTGGCAAGCGCGCGAGGCGTCGAGATACTGGCAGGCAACCGCGTGGCCGATGGGTCCGAGCCTCTGGCGGAGGCATACGCCGGGTCCCAGTTCGGACATTTTGTCCCTCAACTCGGCGACGGCCGCGCCAACCTGCTGGGCGAGGTGGTGGGGCGCGACGGCATGCGCTACGACATCCAGCTCAAAGGCTCCGGCCCAACCCCTTTCTCCCGTCGCGGTGACGGCAGGGCGGCGCTCGGTCCGGTCCTGCGCGAGTACCTCGTGAGCGAGGCCATGGCGGCGCTCGGCGTGCCAACCACGCGCGCGCTGGCCGCTGTGACGACCGGACAACAGGTGGTGCGCGAGACGCTGCTGCCTGGAGCGGTGCTGACTCGGGTTGCGGCGAGCCATCTGCGCGTGGGGACGTTTCAATACTTCGCCGTGCGGGGCGATGTGGACGGCACGCGCACGCTGGCGGATTATGCAATCGCGCGTCACTATCCCGAGGCGGCCCAGGCCAAGCAGCCGTACCGCGCTCTGCTGGATGGCGTAATCGCGCGGCAGGCGCGGCTGATCGCTCAGTGGATGCTCCTCGGCTTCATCCACGGCGTGATGAATACCGACAACATGTCCATCTCCGGCGAGACTATCGATTACGGCCCGTGCGCGTTCATGGAGGCATTCGATCCGGACAAGGTTTTCAGCTCCATCGATCAGCAGGGACGTTACGCCTATAGCAATCAGCCGAACGCCGCACACTGGAACCTGACACGGCTCGCCGAAGCACTGCTGCCGGTTCTGGAGAATGAGGCGGGAAGCCAGGAGGCTGCGCTGGCCTCGGCTTACGAGGCGCTCGCCGCCTTCGGCCCGCAGTTCGAGGCGGCCCACATCGGCGGCCTGCGACGCAAGCTTGGCCTCTCGACGGAACGCGAGGGCGATGCTGCGCTGGCTCAGGACTTGCTGAAGCGCATGGCGGATAACCGCGCTGACTTCACGCTAACCTTCCGCCGACTGTGCGATGTCGCTGCCGGGCCGGAAGGCGATGAGAATGTCCGTGCGCTGTTCGCAGATCCTGCCGCTTATGACCCGTGGGTCGTTGGATGGCGCCAGCGCCTCGCGCAAGAGTCCGTCCCAGCGCATATGCGCGCTGCAAGGATGCGGACGGCAAGTCCGGCGTTCGTCCCGCGCAACCATATGGTGGAAGCAGCGCTGAATGCCGCTGCGGGGCAGCAGGACTTCCTGCCGTTTGAGGAATTGCTGGAGGTCGTGTCGCGTCCATACGAAGACCGGCCTGGCCTGGAACGATACGCCACACCAGCGCGGCCCGAGGAGTGCGTCACTGCGACCTTCTGCGGGACGTGATGCGCAAAAAAGAGCAGCAAGACGATGGCAGGCGCCTTGCTGCTTACGGAAGAGAGTCCCTCCAGGAGAAGCGGGAACACTCAAATTCAATCCAGCCCGCTGAACTGCCACGGATCGGCGATGGCGCCCTAGAGAGCGACGTCGCCGCGCTGCCGATTGCGGATGCGGATGGCGTCCTCGGCCTTGTAGAGGAAGATCTTGCCGTCACCGATCTCGCCGGTGAAAGCACTTTGGATGATTGCGTCGATGACCGGCTCAACGCGGTCGTCCGTGACGACAATCTCCACCTTCAGCTTGGGGAGAAGGTTGATGTCGTACTCGCGGCCGCGGTAGGTTTCCGTCTGGCCTTTTTGGCGGCCGTGCCCGCGAACCTCGGAGACGGTCATGCCGTCGACGCCGAGCGCGCCGAGCGCTTCCTTTACCTGGTCAAACCGGTTGGGCCGGATAATCGCTTCCAATTTCGTCATGAGACGCTCCTTGTGATCTGTTCGCAGTGTGCGGAAATTGTTGGAGTTCGTCGCGAAGAGAGCGGCAGCGGAGATGACGCGGTAAGGCGGCGCCACCTCCGCAGCAAGCTACTTCTCCACCAACGAGCCCGACGGCGAACCGAGTGCGGTGATCACGTACTCGGGGTAGGCGGAGATGCCGTGCTCGTGCAGATCGAGTCCGTGCAGTTCGCCTTCACGCGAGACACGCAGCAGGCCCATCGCGTTGACTGCGTACATCAGCGCCAACGAAACGCCAAAAGTGGCCAGCGTGATGGTCGCGCTGCCGATGAACTGGGCCTTGAGCAACGTCATGCCGCCGCCGTAGAAGAGACCGGTGAGCGGCGCACTGTTGTCCGGACCAGTGGGACCGGTAGCGCCATACTTGCCCACGGCGAAGAGGCCGAGCGACAGCGTTCCCCAGATGCCGCAGATGCCGTGAACCGGAACCGCGCCGATGGGATCGTCGATGCGGAGCCACTCCAGCAGCTCGACCCCCGCGACCACGATGACTCCGGCAACGCCGCCGAGAAGGATGGAGCCGGTCGGGCTGACCCAGTAGCAGGGGCACGTAATCGCGACCAGCCCAGCAAGGAATCCGTTGACCGTGAAGCTGACGTCCCACGTCTTGTTCAGAATATAGGCCGCAAACATCGCAGTTAGCCCAGCCGCGCACGCAGCCAGCGTCGTGTTGGCGGAGATGCGGCCGATGCCCTCGAAGTCCATTGCAGAGAGTGTGCTGCCCGGATTGAAGCCGTACCAGCCGAACCATAGCAGCAGCCCGCCGGATGCGGCGATGGTGAGATCGTGCGGCAGCATTGGACCTCCGCCGTCGCGCTTGAACTTGCGTCCGAGCCTCGGCCCAAGAACGATAGCGCCTGCGAGCGCGACCATGCCGCCGATGGTATGGACAACCGTTGATCCGGCGAAATCGTGGAAGCTCTGACCGAGGTTCGGCAGGAAGAAGCCGGGAGCGCCCATGGTGGCTAGGAAGCCGTCCGGGCCCCATGCCCAGTGGCCAATGATGGGATAGATGAAGCCGGAAACGCCGACTGAGTAGATCAGATCACCGACGAATCCGGTGCGGCCAATCATGGCACCCGACGTAATCGTCGAACAGGTATCGGCGAACGCGAACTGGAAGATCCAGAGTGCAAGGAAGGCGACGCCGCTGGTCTCGTACGTTGCGGGCACGCCCTGCAGGAAGAACCAGTGGTAGCCGATAAAGCCGTTGCCGTGGCTGAACATGAACGAGAAGCCGATGGCGTAGAAGAGAATCCCGCAAAGACAGGTGTCGACGATGCACTCCATCAGCACGTTGACCGTCTCACGCGAGCGGCAGAAGCCCGCCTCCAGCATGGTGAAGCCGACCTGCATTCCGAAAACGAGGAAGGCGGCGACCAGTGTCCATGCGGTGTTCACAGGATTGACGATGTCGTTGCCCCGGAGCACCGCATCGGCAGCAAACACTTTATGTCCGAACAACCCGGGATTGAAGTAGTAGACGACTCCGGCGAGCAGAGCCAGGCCGGCAAACTTACCGGCGAAGAGGACAACGCCGTAGCGGCGCCACTCCGGACTTTTCAGCCGCAACATCCAGCGCGAAAGCCTGCCGCCGGCGGGCACGAGGACCGCTCGCTTTTGCACGATGAATCGCCGCATGGTCATGAAGATGAAACAGACCGCGGCCATGCTCAGAAATAAGGTTGTGGTGGCGCTTATGCTCATTCGTCGTCTCCTTGAGGTGTGGTCAGAGGCCTACGATTCCGGCTGCTGGTGCGTTGATTGAAGCTGCATCTACGAACTGGCGTGGAGGCCGGCGTTTCGTTCTGCGGGAGCAATCCGCTCCAGCACTCCTCCGGTGAGTGAGAACCGAAATCCGTATAGCTTGGCGCGCATCACCAACGACGCCACCTCGCGCAGGCCGCGGGTTTCCCGCTCTACGTCGCCAATCATCATCAACTCTGGCTCCGTGCCCTCCTGTTCGCGATACATGCGCAGTCCAGCGTTCCGGACATGGGGGAAGCCGCGGAAGATGAGCGCGCGAATCTTGAGTGCGTCGAGTAACGCCTGCTCGGTTAGGTGTTCCTGTTGCCTTCGCTGCGGCAGACTGGTGTCCCACGGATCTGGAGGACGCATGAACCATTCACATTCCGCCGAGTCTTCGGCGATTTCGAAGCGGCGCACGCGGATCGGCAACCGCGAAAATTCCCCGAAGCGCATCTGGCTTCGCATCGCGTGAAAGAACTCGATCGTATCGAGGATTGGCCTCATGCGCCGATCACCGCCTGCGAGCGAAGAGTGATACGTTGGGATTTCACGGACACCTCCTCCCGGACGTCGGCAGCATGCCTCTGAAACGCCCGTGCGTTGGGTTTGTTGTCGATGGAGCCGACGATTCGTGCAGGTATTGCGAGATCGTAAAGGGTTCGCAGAATGAAAACAATCTATACCTTGGTATAGTGCGCCGCCGGGGCAAGCTACCAGGTTCGAGTCGTGCGAATCCGCTCAGCCATCTTCACCAGGTCAGCGAGCGATTCGGCCTGCATCTTATCGAGCAGATGTCGGCGGTGCAGCTTAACCGTAATCTCGCTGAGGTTCAGTTCCGCGGCGATCTGTTTATTCAGTAGCCCGGAGGTCACCAGGCTCATCACTTCGCGCTCCCGCGGCGTCAGCAGATCCAGACGCGACTGGATCGCGTTCAACTCGCGCCGCTCCTGGCGGCGGGCGCTGTCCATCGCAAACGCGTGATGGATCGCGGCAAGCAGTTCCTCTTTCTCAAAGGGCTTAGTCAGGAATTCGACTGCGCCTGCCTTCATGACTTTTCGCACCATCGGAACATCGCCGTGGGCGGTCATGAAAATGATCGGAATCCGAGTGCCAGCCTGGATGAGTCTCTCCTGGAACTCGACTCCGGTCATGCCCGGCAGGCGAGCATCCAGCAGCAGACAGCCCGGACGATCCTCCAACGATCTCGCAAGAAATGCTTCCGCAGATCCGAATCGCTCCGCGTCGATGCCAACCGACTCCAGCAGGTTGCAGAGGCCGTCGCAGATCGCGTCGTCATCATCGACGATGAAGACCGTTGGAACCGTCGCGCCTGCGGAGGCCGCACTCACGAGCGCACCGGAATGGTGAAATAGAAAGAACTGCCGCGCGACGTCTCTGATTCCATCCAGATTCTTCCGTCATGAGCTTCAATGATCGTTCGGCTGATTGCGAGGCCCATACCAATGCCCTCTGCCTTGGTCGTAAAAAATGGGTCGAAGATCTTTCCGCCGATCTCGGGATCGATTCCAGCACCATGATCTCTGACGTGAATCTGAATCTCGTCCGCACCATTACGCCGCGAACCGATCAATAGATCCCTGTGAGTCTCCTGCAAAATCATCGCGTCCATGCCGTTGGTGGCGAGGTTCAGGAGCACCTGCTGTATCTGAACTGGATCGACGGATACCCGGGGCAGGTCCGGCGCGAGATCGACATGGATCGAAACCCGGCGCCGGATTGCATCGTCGTGCAGCAGGCGCACCAGGTCCTGGATCAGGCGATTGAGGTCGACTGCTCCACGTGAATCGATCTCTTTGCGAAACAGCGCCCGCACCCGCGCTACCACGTCGCTCGCACGCTTACTTTCTTGAATAATCTTCTGCGCGGTGGAGGATGCGCGATCCAGGTTAGGTGGCGTGGCATGGAGCCATTCGCGACACGCATAGGCATTCGTCACGACCGCCGTCAGCGGCTGATTGAGTTCGTGGGCAATGGACGCGGCCAGTTCTCCCATCCCCAATCTGTGCGAGAGATTCGAAAGCTCGGTTTGCGCCTGCATCAAGGCCTGCTCAGCCCGGCGACGCTCCTCTATATCGATGTGTGTGCCATACCAGCGATCGATCCGTCCGTCCGGGGACATCTGCGGCACGCTGCGGATAAGGAACCACCGATAGGTTCCATCCGCGCCGCGAACGCGCCACTCCCCTTCGAACTCGCGCCCCAACTCGCGACTCTTGCCCCACGATTCCCGGAACATCTGCTCATCTTCCGGATGCAGGATGCGCAGGAACTCCTCGCCCTTCAAGTCCTCGATTCCGTAGCCGACGTACTCCAGCAGGTGGTTGTTGCAATAGTCGATGCGGCCATCCAGTCCGGCACTCCAGATCTGCTGCGGGATCGCCTCAGTGAGTGTCCTCAGCCGGCGTTCACTTTCCTGTATCTCAGCGTTCGAGCGCTGAAGTTCGGCCGTCCGCTCCAGCACCCTCTGCTCAAGCAGGTCGCGAGCGTCCTTGATTGCATTCTCGCTTCGCTTCTGCGTGGAGGTGACCCAGCTCATGGCAATCGCGCACACAATAAACGCAGCCCAATAGTTCTGCGCCACGCCATTGACGTGAAACGAATAAAACGGCGGAACAAAGAAGAAGTCGATAAGCGCGGTCGAAAGCAGGACGGAGATCAGCCCCGCAATCCTCCCACCGAACCAGGCGCTCCCCATCACCGCGCCCAGAAATAGAAAAAGAAATGGATAGGCGAAGAGGTGTTGCAGAGGGAACGTCCACAGGAAGGCAACGAGAACGAAGAATCCCGCCGTAGCGCATGGCCGGACGACATACTCCATCATTCTGTGCGAGAAGCTTTGTGTGCTGTCCGCGGCCATGAATCAAATCATACGGGCAATGCCTGGTTCCTTTTAATCGACACGGCAATTGGAATCCGCGTGCGAATGCTTCATCTTTCGTAGCGCTTCTCACCTGCCGGCACGGCGATAGGCAGTCGGGCCTCGCGGGGTGCAAGCGGGCAGGTGGCGAAGGGCGAATAGGCACAGGGCGGGTTGACGGCCTCGTTGAAGTCGAGAATCACCGTGCCGGGATGGTCCAGACCGTTGGACGGCACATCGGTGGTGAGAAAGCGGCCGCCACCGTAGGTGGTCTGGAGGTAGGTCTCGTCGCGGAAGACAAACCACAGCCCATCCTTGCCGGCCTCGATGGGGATAAATGTCTGCTTGGTTCCGTTCAGTTCAAACTCCACGTGCCCTGGGATGGTGACGCTCGAGACTTGCCCAATCTCGTTCGTCACATGCAGCAGGTGCGGCGGCGTGTCCGGAATCCAGCGGGCCTGCACGCGAAAGTGTTCGTCTGGCGCATACCAGCGAAGCCCGTGGAACTTTTTGAGCGTGGGCGCCTCAGGGTCCTTGACGCGAAGGTAGCGCTGGCCGCTGCGGTCGATGACCCACATCCGCAGCCTGCCGCTAGCCAACGCGGAATCGTCGTCTTCGCCCGCAGCAATAACCGCGCCCACCCCCAGCGGGTGGCCGTGCAGCGTAAGCGACGGCGCTGCCGCAACGACGGTCACCTTGCCGCTCTTCTGCTCAAACGTGGCGAGATGGGCCGGTACGCCCGCAAGAACCACGGTGTTGCCGGGTGCGGAGCCAACTGTGGTGACGCCGGGCTTGAGACCTTCGAGCGCCGTCAACGACAGCCATCCGTAGGGTTGAGTGAGTGACTTGACGCGGGCGGCGCGATCCGCCGCGTAGTCGGGCCACTCGCCGCCGGACGCGGGAGCGCAGAACGATGTTGCGCGCGCGATGACCAGGCATGCAAACAGCACGGCGATTCGTCTTGAATTATTCATGCGTTTCCTGCTCTTAGGCAGCGTCCGAAGACGCACCCGCGAAGTGCCAGCTACTGCTAACTATCCTAGCTCGAAGCGCAGAACCGCGCGCCAGGGAAACTCCCTCGCACACGGATCTGGAAGGCATGACGGCCAGTCGATTGTCTGTGATTCAGTAACCCGGGTCTTTGTCCGGGGCGTCTAATTCGTGTTGTTGGGAATCAGGCGCGGAAGTGAGAGCGACGTCGCGATGTCCGTGAAGATCTGGTTCATATTGCTCGTCGGCTGCGACGCGGAGGTGCAGGAATTCGAGCCTCCAGTTGCGGTGTAGTCGGAGTAGAAATCCTGTGTGTCGGATGCCATATTCTTCATGGTGTCGCAGGGGGTGATGCTGGGGCTGTCAGTCCCGCAACCTGAAGACGTCGCGCCATAGGCCACCGTAATCACTTTGGTCCCAGCCGTCACCGCAGCCTGGGCCGCCGTAACCGCCTGAGCACACTGGTTCTTGGTGGAAGGGTATACTCCCGACGTTGTGGAGGCGCCTGCCATGGCGCCTGAGGTGGTCGTACCTGCATCGCCATCGCTGATGATCACCAACACGTTCTGCGATCCCGGATTCGCGGCTTTTTCCGCCACCAGCGACGCCTGCGCCGCGTAGATTACGCCAGCGTAGTAGGTCCCTTCACCGCCTGGGGCGGCCATGCCATTGCAACCGCTCTTCCCACCCGCCGCGATGGTGATGTCGGAAACGGCGTTCAAAGCGCTTGCCGTATCCGACGTGCGGTAGTCACTTCCGTAGCCAACAATCTGGTAGGTCGGGGTGGTCGATCCCGAGGGAGCGTAGGTCGTTCCGGTCGCCGATGGGAACGTATACGGCTCGTGCGTTGGGTTGCTGGTGGGGCAGGTCCAATCCTTCGATACCGTGCCTAGCTGCACATTTGGAAAGGCGAACAGGGAAACCCGGTCCACCGAATTCGCGACGTTTGCGCCGCCGGGGAAGATGCCGGGTGATCCAACGTTCGCATTGTTGGTGGCGGAGCCGCACGATGCCAATTGAGCGGAGCAGGGATACAGGTCATGCAGCAATACCTGCACCCCGGACAGCGCGCAGCTAAGCCGTGAGGCGCTGCATTGACTGTCGCTGTCGGTATCGTTCATCGATGCCGTCGTATCGACGACGATGGCCACGTTGTATGGGCTTGTGATTGCCCCCGCCATGGCCGCGGTCGCCGTGGCCGTCAGCGTCAGCGTCTTCTTGCCGAAGATCGGTGCGAAGTACAGGTTGACAACCATCTGCTCCTGCACCTGAACGGCGTTTCCGTTCCCCGGGGCCACGCACGACATTCCGTTGTTGCTCAAGGTGGTCAGACACAGCACCTTCGGGTAGCCGGTCACCATGGTCACGTTCGACATATTGCCCTGGGCATTCTTGTCTCCGGAGAGGGCACTGTAGTTGGTAGCTGAGGTTGCGGCGCCCGAATTGGGCAGCACGTACGCACCTGCCATCGCCGCCGCATTGGTGGATGCCTGCAACTCGCGATAGCCGTAGAAGCAGCGGCCGAGGTCGATCGACAAAGCGGCAGCCGCCACGGTCGCGACCAGCAGAGCCGCCATCATCGGCAGCACTTGTCCACGTTCATCCTTGATCAAGCGGGAGATGCGCGATTTGAGGTTGATTTTCATTGGACTAGCTCCGATGATTTTGCGGTGAGAACACAGCTGGGAAAGTTGTTGGCGTTGTAAACCGTCAGATTGCAGGGGTAGGTGACGGTTACCGTGGCCGCCTGGCCCTGCACAAGGTTCGCGGCAGCGCCGGTGGTTTGCGAAGTGCTGGTGCAAGACAAGCTGGCGGCAGGCGTCCCACCGGTGGGATAGGTGGTACCGTTCAGGACGACGACGAACTTCATGCTGCCAGCCGTAAGGGATGGCGCAGCAGATTGCACGGCGGAAACGGCGGTCGCACAGGGGTCGTAGTTCGGAGACGAGAGTTGCCCGCGGCTGATGGCGAGTTGCATCGACCCGGCGCTGCATGCGTTGGTCAGCTCTACATAGTTGGCGATGGCGATGCCAAAGGCGAAGATGCCGGTCATCAGAAGCAGCAGCGGTGGAAGGCACAAAGCAAACTCGATGAGCGACGAGCCATCCTCACCGTGTCGATGATCTTTGCGCATAGATTTTCCTCTAAATGGGAACTCTCGAGCCATGCTTGGCGATCCTTCCATTTCCTTCATGGCGAGCGGGCCTATTAAAACCTCTTGTGGGATCGTATCGAAGGGGTATTCACGGGAATATCCCATATTGGTGCTATTAACTCCCCAGTCAACAAGCCGAGTTCGAGTTGGCACCAGCGAGGCTAAATGCACCTGTTGCCAATGTGCATGGAGTGAGCTATGGCTTGGTGCCGAGAGTGTTGTTCTTCACTCCAACTG
>Ga0302156_10001916_pt1 | contig 17606 bp, 16 predicted proteins | sample I_Bog_N3_2_FD_193503 | JGI IMG/M metagenome (GOLD analysis project Ga0302156, IMG submission 193503) | Peat permafrost microbial communities from Stordalen Mire near Abisko, Sweden - I_Bog_N3_2 | ecosystem: Environmental > Terrestrial > Soil > Wetlands > Peat | place: Sweden: Abisko, Stordalen... | reverse complement strand
GCCATTTACTAATTTCCCCGGTAGGTGATTATCCCCCTATTGAGGTGTACGGATTCATTAGACCACTACAGCCTTCAGCTTCCTTCGGATTCCACCTCGCGATGGACACCCTTGCTGTTCGGCTAACACTTCCCCTTGCCGGGTGTGTAGAGGACTTGCACCTCCAAGTCACCGGGCTGGCCACCACAGCCAGTCCAGTTGCGCTTGCGCGCAACGCGCCCTGCCGGGCGCACCAACAAAAAAACCCCGGAAGGCTTATTTTCCGGGGTTCTTATCACGGGACGGTCCGTGATGTACTGCTTGTTTGGTGGTGGAACGGCACCCGGCACGTAACGACCATTGAAAGTACGCAATACCGAGATTTTGGCAAGTTGCGAAAGCCTGCGAAAACAAGCAAAAGCAGGGGATTGACAGGCCAAAAGCTGCGGACGCTCGATACCGTTGTGATCTCCGATTGGTTGGCAATGTCGCCATAAAACCGCGCCTGATTCAATCCCCGTTTGCGGAATCAAACCCGCGTCCGTCAATGCCCATGAACCGCCTTCCAGGCCGTGAATTCGGACGGTCGCAATCCGTAGCGCGCCAGCCCCCCTTCATGCAGCCTGCGCAATTCTTCAACAATCAGTGCCTGCACAGCGGCTTGCTCGTCCTCGGGGACACGTTCTGCCACGGCTCGCTGAACGCAGGAAAGTGGGTCAACTCTTGGCTGCGTGATCACTTCGCGGATGGCCTGCTTGATGAAGTCACGCCAAGCCAAGCGGAGGGGATCGGGTTCCGCCAGGTCTTGCTTGATGGCCAGATATTCCTGTGTTGATCGTTCATAGGCCCAAACGTACAGGTCGCGCAGCAGCTCCACGCGGGTCATTTCGTAGACGCCGAGGGTGGCCCGACTGTAGGCCTGCTCCGGTACATCCAGAAAAGTCAGCGGACACAAGTTGGCGCGGAACAGCGGCAAATTCGCGGCCAGGCGTGAGGTGCGTTTATTGATGTCGGCAAACGGCTGCAGATAGGGCAAATGCACCATCATGAAGAAGGATTGCTCGAACGGATCTTCAATCTGGTTAGCTTTGCCCAGAAGCAGTTCCAGCGCGTCTTCGATTTGTTGTGGTGTTGAGAGCGGGCGATAAACGCTTTTGCCGATATCGACGGCGTGCTGGCGGATACGTCCTTCATCCGATGGATTGGGCAACAAGTTTTCCGCCAAGGCGCTGTGCAAGTTCATCAGCGTGTAGCGATTAAATTCCGCACTGTCGATGTTTTCGACCAGCAGTTCGATCGCTGTCTTGTGGTTCAGAATCATCTGCGTTTCGATGGCGGCCTTGCCCCGTGCTGCCTTTCCGTGCTCGATAAGTTCGCGCGTATCGAGACGTGAGTAGGTGTTGCCTTCCAGATGGCTTGATGCCCAAGACAAGTCGATTAGTAAGCGATTCAGAATGGCACGGCTGTATGTGCCGGCGGGCTCATTAACGTCAGCGGTTCTTCCCATCTTGTGCAATTGACGGCGAAGTGACTCGGACAAGTACCAAGTTTCATTGGGGCGGTAGGCGTCCAAAAAATCACGCTGGTAGCCCACCGGCTTGCGCGCCTCTGGAGGCTGGTCGATATAGGTAAGGATGTCCTGGCTGTCGGCAGACAGGGGAATAAAAGAAGGGAAGCTATCTACACCGGTGGCGAATACAGCGCCGCTAGGTTGGGCATCCACCCGAAAATAGCGACGAGCCCTGCCTTCCCCCAGCGCTGCAATTTGGCCGCTATCGATCAGCCGCGCGATCACACGCTGTGCGGTGCGCCTGGCAACGTCAGGGTGCGCAGCCAGCAGTTCGGCCAGGGTCAATCCGCTCTCGGATGCCCGGATGCTGTTCAGTAGATCTGCAGTGGATGACATGGCAGTGTTGGCACCGTTCAAAGTGGGCTTGGCGCAATTATGGCGCAGTTTTCAAAACGGCGCCAGATTTAGCCCAAAAATTGGCGCAGTTCGTGCCAATCTGCGCCACATGGCGATGGAAGGCAAGCGCCCTGCCGTAATGCTGCACCCGATATCACACCCATTTATACCCAATATGGCGCGGTTCTAGAAACTGTGCCAAGAGGCCCCGCGTGACTTGACTCGTGCGCCGAACGAAGCGTTCATGGGCTCCTGCCAACTCATTCGTAAGGAGACCAAGATGAATGTTGTACACCTCGACCAAAAACAACTAGCCGCCCGATGGAGAATAAGCGAAACCACGCTTGAGCGCTGGCGCTGCGAAGGGATCGGCCCCAAATATCTCAAACTCTGCGGCCGGGTAATCTATCGACAGGTCGACATTGATGCCATTGAGGAAACGTGCCTGGCAACGTCGACCAAGACGGCTCCGGCTCAGGCCAACACCGCTTGAAGAATGTTCGGAGCCACAGCACGAATTGCCATCACTTCAATCGTCCGCAGTCCGCAAGCAGGAGCCGAACAGGCGGATCCTTCAAAATCAATGACTTGCCATCAGGCGGTACGAACAAATGAGGACTTCTGCGGGTTCCTGCGTACTGGTTCGTGCTCCTGCGGGTTTGGGGTGGGGCGCAATCCCGCGCCAAACCGCGCCAGTTCAGGCCATTATGACCGCTGCCAACTGCTTTTGCGCAATGGATTCTGCACGAAGCCCGGGGCTTAGCGTCTTAATGCTTTGATGGGAGGCGGCCTTCGAGTCAAAAGAAATACCGTCACCACTGACGGTATGTCCGCGCACGGCGGCGCACGTCATGGACAACAAAAAAACCCCGGAAGGCTTATTTTCCGGGGCTCTTATCACGGGACGGTCCGTGATGTACTGCTTGTTTGGTGGAGGCGGCGGGAATCGAACCCGCGTCCGAAAGTCCTCTACAGTGAGATCTACATACTTAGCCAAGCCAATTGAATTTAATCCTCAACACGCCGACTGGCAGGCTTGTCTTAGACGAGTTACCTTAATTTAACCCAGAACCAAGTAACCCGATTCTAGGCGGTCTGACGTAGTATAACGCTGCTGGGGTTACCCCCACGGCCCATCAGCGAACCGTTGCAGCGTCCAACTTAAGCCGCTGCTAGAGCGGAGTGGTCGGAGAACGTTTTATCGTTTGCGATTATAACAAGTTCAGTGTTTTACGGGAAACTGAGATCCCGGTATGCCCCCATCTGCTTCGCAACCCCCGTCGAAACCTGGTCGCCCCCAGATGAACTATAAGTATACAGGCAATCCGCCACGACGACTAGTTCGCTTTACGTCACTGTTTTAACGAAAAAGCACGCCGAACTTTGCCTGCCTCGAGAGCACTAACCCTGCGCGTCAGGCAGCGCGAAGAACTGCCTAACGTCAGGGAGATCAACCGGCTTGCCACCAGCAGGCCGCCCGTCCACTGGTCCATCTACCGAGCAAGGATCCAGCATGACACATCGTTCATGGCACCTTCTACCACTAGCCCTTTCGGCCACTCTCTCATCCGCAGCCACCGGCAGCGAACATGCCTACAGCACCGATTGTTCGCCCACGGCTTTACAGGCTAATAGCCTCAGTGCCCAGCAGGCATTACAACAGGGCAAGAGCTTACGCACAGAGACCCTGGTTGCCGCATTTTGCGCCCGGCGCGGGCACAGTTTAAGTTCAGACACCGCCGGGCAAGAGAATGACGAAGACGTTGATGTTGGCGTTTCCATACGTTAAGTTCTCCCTCTTGGCCACGGCCGCCAGGTTCTCGCTAACCGCGGCTTAAACCTCCATCGCCCGCGCCGCTTTGATCAATGCAGAATACGGCAGTGCGGGTGTTCCCCTGATTGATCAACGCTCGGCACATCACCAAACTTTTCTCATAGTCGTATAGCAATCACCCTGTTACACTGCTGCGCTTGCTTTAAGCTTTGGCTTTGCGGGGTGTGTTTTTTCGCACCGTTCATCGACCCAGACAACCCGTGGCGGGCCTGACCGACAATGATTAAACCTGTCCGCATTTTTTCGGGCTTGCTCCTTAGCGCCTATCTTGCGCCAGCGGTTGCTGGCGGCTCTCTCGCTGAAATCGTGGGCAATGCCAGCTATTGGCAAACCATGGACTGGGACAACGCCGCGGCCAGCACCGCATGGCAGGATCACAACTGGGTCAGCTATCTGGGCAAACAAGATGGCAGCGAGAAACGCGCCAGAATTCAGGACTTCGTACTCGCGGGTGGCGAATGGCAGGCCACGTTATCGCAGCGAGTGGGCAACAGTAACGCACCCGACCAACTGACGGTTTACACGCCGGCGGAAGACACACAAAAAGATCAGTGCGATGCGCTCTACCACTGGTCGTTTCAGCACTTTGGCGCCCCCCATATCGCGATGGACGGCAGTTATCGCCTGCCAGCTAGCGCGGGCTCGCCCGAACATCGCTATACCGACCGTCACTATCAGTGGGATTTGGGAAACTCCCGAATCACTCAAGACTGCATTGGACAGATGGCGGTCACGCCTGACGCGGACAGCCAGCACCTCTATGCGGTAAGCAGCTTGCGCTTTACCGCCAAGGACGCAACCCCGGAATTACCGCCTCTGGTCAACGCAAAATGCACGCGTACGCTGCACTTAAGCGATTCTAGCGATATTCCGCTTAAGATGAGCGATATTGCTTTTGTTATCGATGAAAAAAATGGTTCGATTCGCAGGCCCGATCTGGTACCGATTCGCGTGCGCAATGTATTGGTCACCCACGACCAAGTCCGTTTCAGCCTGACACTAGACAAGTCGAATAACGACTATCAAATTGAGCGGCCAAGTGGCCAGCTTAACGCCACCATGTCAATTGCCGGCATTCGCGCCGGCGCGGTCAGTGGTTTATGCACTCTCACCCCGATACTGACAGCGCAACCAGAGTAAGTTCTGCCGGGCGTACATCGAGCAGGAGGCGGGCTCACGCCCGCCGTCCTCTCGCACCACCGTACGTACGGTTTAAGCGCCGAACCTCGCGCCCGATTTTCTGATAGACCTTGCTTCTGTAGCATGCGGATTCTGGTGAGAGGGCGCTTCCACTGACGCCATAGAATGCGGCGCAGCTCCCTGCGTATCCACCCATCCAGTTCCTGCAATACCCCGCGCGCTTCGGTCAGCCGGTAGTACGACATCCATCCACGCAGCACAGGGGCCAACGCATCAATCGTCGTGACAATATTCCGCCCTCGTCCGATGCGCATCAGCTCCCGAACCCGTGCTTTCAGCCGCTCCAGGCTGCTCGGCGCGATCTTCACCCTCGGTTGCTTGTGTCGCGTGAAGCTGTACCCCAGAAACTTGCGATCCCAAGGTCGTGCGACCGCGCTTTTCTCGCGGTTCACCTTCAGACGCAGTTTGCCTTCGAGAAAGGCGGTCAGCTCAGTCATCAGATGTTCGCCCGCGCGGAAACTCGGCACATACACGTTGCAATCGTCGGCATAACGGCGGAAGCACTGCCCGCGACGCTCCAACTCTCGGTCGAGGTCGGTCAACAGGATGTTCGACATCAGGGGCGAAAGCGGCCCACCCTGCGACGGCCTGCTGCAAGGTATTGCTTTGCCTGAGTCACCGCTTGCCAGGCATTACGACCTGGTCGAAATCCGAAGCTCGACTCGGAGAATCCCGGCTCGAACAACGGTTGCAGGATTTGCAGCAGCGCTTGCTGGATCAGACGATCCAGTACGGTCGGAATTCCCAGGGTTCGCACCCCGCCATTCGGCTTGGGAATCTCAACTTTCAAAAAAAGCCCGGAGACGATCTCCGGGCTTTTTTTGTTGGTGCCTTAGGCTTACTTGTCGCTCAAACGTGTAGCCACCTTGGTGAGCACCGGATTGAGCATAGGGTTAGGATGCTGTTCCGAGCGGGCACTAGACGACAGGTTTACAATTTCTTGATGCGCCGACTTCGGGCTCACGGTTTCACGATTACTGGCGGCCATGGCGGAACCGGTTGCAGTCAGCAGAGCAATCATCATCAGAGTGGTTTTCATGATTTAACAATCCTTTAGTGTTGTTTGGCTCAACGTCGCTGAGCGGCGCTGTATGACCACACTATAATCGCTCGCTTTACAACAATAAATACCATTACATTCCACCAACTATTTACTTTTAGTAAACAATATCACACCGCACCGGTGCCGGTCGGTGCCGGCCGGTGCGGATTAGGCAGCAAGCAGGTCAACAAACCAATCAGCGGTAGATACGAACACAGGTGGTAGACAAAGAAAATACTGGTCCTATCGGCCAAGCTTCCCAGCGCCGCGGCACCCAGCCCACCCATACCAAAGGCAAAACCAAAGAACACGCCAGAGATCATCCCAACTTTGCCCGGCACCAGTTCTTGCGCAAAAACCAAAATCGCCGAGAAAGCCGAAGCCAAAACCAAGCCAATCACGACCGATAGCACTTCGGTCCAGAACAAGTTGGCGTAGGGCAGCATCAGGGTAAACGGCGCGACACCCAATATCGACACCCAGATCACCAGCTTGCGGCCAATCCGGTCACCTACAGGGCCACCCACAATGGTGCCGACCGCGACCGCAAACAAGAACAGGAACAAATGCATTTGCGCCGAGCCGACGCTCAAATGGAATTTACTCATCAAGTAAAAGGTGTAGTAGCTGGTCAGGCTCGACAGATAGAAGTACTTGGAAAAAATCAGCACTACCAGGATCAACAAAGAAAACGCCACGCGCCGCTGCGACAGTACCTGACCATTAAATGCGCCAAACACCTTGGTTTTTTTGACCATGCGCGCTTGTTGCCGGCGATACCACGCCCCGACACGCGACAACACCAGCATGGCCAGCATGGCCGCTAGCGAAAACCAGGCAACGCTACCCTGCCCGCGCGGCAAAATAATCCAGGCCGCAAGCAAGGGTCCAAGCGACGAACCCAAGTTGCCGCCGACTTGAAAGATGGATTGCGCCAAGCCATGCCGTCCACCCGAGGCCATGCGCGCCACGCGCGAGGCTTCGGGATGAAACACCGAAGACCCCATGCCGACCATCGAAGAGGCCAACAGCAGTAGCGGCAAAGTATCGGCAGTGGACAGCAGCAACAAACCTATCAGCGTGCACCCCATGCCAATGGCGAGAGAATAAGGCGTGGGCCGACGGTCGGTATAGATCCCAACCACCGGCTGCAGCAAGGACGCGGTAATTTGATAGGTCAGGGTAATCAAACCAATTTGAGAAAAACTTAGGTGGTGAGCCACCTTGAGCATGGGATACAGCGCAAAGATCAACGACTGCATCATGTCGTTGAGTAAATGCGAGAAACTGATCGCCAGCAAGATCGCCATAGCAGCCCCCTCTGCCGGGCTGACCGCAGAGGCGCTGGGAATGGAGTCAACTTTACTATTCATAGTCGTTAGTCCCGGGTCCACCCAGCCCTGCCAAGCCGTGCGGAACAATAGTTTGAGTGCGAAATAGCATTAGTTCTCATTCTACGATGTCAGCACACAGGCTACGCGCCAACATTTATCGCCAATCAGCCAACTTTTACCAGAGCAACGCAAAACAACGACAACGCGGGCCGCAACCAGAATCTGGCGACGGCCCGCGCGTGAGCACGACTTTGAACGTTTAGCGTGACTTCACAAATGGAATACCAATGGCTTTAGGCGCCACCGCTTTACCCACAAAGCCAGCGAGCAGCAACACAGTCAACACATAGGGAATCACTTGAATAAACTGCGAGGGTATCTCGCCGATCAACGGCAAGGACACACCTTCCAGACGAATCTGCACCGCATCGGCAAAGGCAAACAGCAGGCAACCCAGCACGGCATACACCGGGCGCCATTTACCAAAGATCAGCGCCGCCAAAGCCAGAAAACCCTTGCCGGCGGTCATTTCCTTGATAAATGAACCGGTTTGGTACACCGACAAGAAAGTACCGGCCATGCCACACAGCAGGCCATTGCACATCAACGCCAGGTAGCGCACCCGCGCCACCGATATCCCGGCGGTGTCAGCGGCATGAGGGTTTTCACCCACGGCGCGCAGACGCAAGCCAAAGCGGCTGCGATAGACCACCCAAGTCACCAGAGGCAGCACCAGCAAGAAAGTGAGATAGACCAGAATACAGTGACCGGAGATCAGGTTGCTATAGATCGGGCCGATTACCGGCACATCACTCAAACGGTCGGCAAACGGCAGGGTCAGTTCCTGAAACCGAGCCGAATCATCCAGCGGCGGGGTATTTCCTCCCTGCTGAAACCAGGCCAACGCCAGTACCGGGGTAATGCCAGAAGCAATGGTATTCACCGCCATGCCAGAAATTAGCTGGTTGCCGTTATAGGTCACTGACACCAGCGCATGCAGCATCGACAGGACCATCGAGGCGGCCATGCCGGCCATCAGTCCCAGCCAGGGATTGCCGGTCAGATATGCAACCGAGGCGCTGGCAAAGGCCGCGGTCAGCATTTTCCCCTCAAGCCCAATATCCACCACTCCAGAGCGTTCGGAAAACAAGCCGGCAAGCGCGGCCAGAATCAAAGGCGTCGATACTCGGATGGTGGAATCGAGCAGGCTGATCAACTGTTCCATGTCACTTTCCTCGCTTGAAGAGTCCGGCCAGCATCGGCTCAAACAGGTTTTCCAGCCCGCCGCAGAACAAGATCACCAGCCCCTCGATCAACAGCACCATCTCGCGGGTAATCAGCGGCTTGGCAAACGACAGATCAAGCCCACCCTGGGTTAGAGCGCCAAACAATAGCGCGGAGAGAATAATGCCCACCGGATGGTTGCGCCCCATCAACGCCACCGCCACGCCGACAAAACCAATCCCATTGGTAAAGTCGACATTCATGCGGTGCGTGGACCCCAAAAGCTCATTGACCGCCGCCAGGCCGGCCAGCGCGCCTGAAGCGCACATCGCCACGATGATCACCTTGGGAACATTCATACCGGCATAGCGCGCGGCGTCGCCATTGGTGCCGACGGTGCGCAGTTCATAACCCCAACGGGTATGCCACACCACCAGATAGAACACACCACAGGCAATCAAAGCCAGGAAAAAGCTGGCATTCAATGGGGTATTGGGTAGATGGACACCGATTGCCGCCGCCATACCCTGCATCGCCGGCATCCACGAGTTAGCGCCGAACTCCCGGGTGGTCGGGTTTTGCGAACCGGCCTCAATCAGGTGATGACCAATCAGATACAACATCACCGAATACGAAATGAAGTTGAACATAATGGTGGTCACCACGATATGGCTACCACGCCTGGCCTGCAGCCAGGCCGGGATATAGGCCCAGGCAGCGCCAAAGATCATCGCGGCCATCAGGCATAGCGGCATCAACAACCAAAATGGCAAGATTTTATCGAACGCCAGTACCGTCAGCGTGATCCCCAGCCCGCCGAGGTAGGCCTGCCCCTCTCCGCCAATATTGAACAGCCCCGCATGGTAGGCGGCGGCGACCGCCAGACCGGTAAAGATAAAATCAGTGGTATAGAACAAGGTGTAGCCAATACCCTCGCCATAACCAAACGCGCCATGAATCAGCAACTTCAGGCATTCCAGCGGGTTTTCACCGATCAACCAGGTTACAACCCCGGTCACCAGCAGCGCGGCAACCAAATTGAGCACCGGCAAAATCGTCAACTGCGCCCAACGCGGCAGTGTGGATGGTTGTCCTAACTTCAATGTTTCTCTCCCCCGCCCATCAGCAGACCCAGTGCCATTGCCGATGCATCCTTACCCGCCACCTCGCCACTGATGCGCCCACAGGACATCACCAGAATGCGATCGGACAGCGACATAATTTCATCCAACTCAACCGAGACCAACAAAATCGCCTTGCCTGCATCACGCAACGCCACCAGGCGGCGATGAATAAATTCGATAGCACCGATATCCACGCCGCGAGTCGGCTGTCCGATCAACAGCAGATCCGGGTCGGCGTGAATCTCACGCGCCAACACGACTTTTTGCTGATTACCACCAGACAATAATCCGGCGCGCAGTAGTGGATTATCCGGACGGATATCAAACTGTGCGATCAGCTGCGCTGTGCGCGCCACCAGCTCGCGGCGCTTGTAGAACGGGCCTCGACGGATACTGCGGTCACACTGATAACCGAGAATCACGTTTTCATACAGTGAGAACGCCTTGACCAACCCTTCCCGCGAACGGTCTTCCGGCACATGGGCAATCCCCAATTTACGCAGGGCCGCGGCCTTGGGCTCGCGATACTTGCGGCGCACCAGATCCAGATCCTTGTAGCTAATCTCGCCCGAGGTCGCCTCGGACATGCCAGCCAGCACTTCAAGTAACTCGGATTGCCCGTTGCCGGCAACGCCGGCCAGGCCAACAATTTCGCCGGCACGAATCTGAAAATTCACGTCCTGCAGCACGCGCACGCCACGCGCATCAACCAGATTCAAGCCCTTGACCGACAACACCACCGCGCCCGGTTCGTGCTCCGGCTTGTCCACACGCAAATTCACTTTGCGCCCCACCATCAGATCGGCCAATTGCGCGCGATCGACGTCGCTGGTGCGGACATTACCCACCACTTGCCCCGCGCGCATCACAGTCACGGCATCGGTGATATCCATCACCTCGCGTAACTTATGGGTAATCAGAATCACCGTCTTGCCCTGCGCCTTGAGCGTGCGCAAGATGCGGAACAGGTGGTCGGCCTCTTGCGGCGTCAACACCGCGGTCGGTTCATCCAGTATCAATACATCGGCGCCACGATAGAGCGCCTTAAGAATTTCAACCCGTTGCTGCAGCCCTACCCCGAGTTTGCCGACAATCGCGTCCGGATCGACTTCCAGCCCGTACTCTTGATTCAATTGTTTCAGATGCGTGCGCGCCGCGCCCAATGCGCGACTCAACAACACGCCACCTTCGGCGCCGAGCACAATGTTTTCCAGCACACTGAAGGTATCCACCAGCATAAAGTGCTGATGGACCATGCCAATACCCAGGCGTATGGCTTCCTGGCTATTGCGAATTCTGACTTCCACGTCGTTCACGCGGATCGTGCCGGCATCGGCCTGATAGTAGCCATACAGGATACTCATCAGGGTGGATTTGCCAGCGCCATTCTCGCCGATAATGCCGTGAATCGAGCCTTTGGCCACGTTCATTTCCACGTCGCGATTGGCGGCAACCGCACCAAAGCTCTTACAAATGCCGCTTAACTCGATGGCAAAGTCGGTCATACTCACTCATCTCCCGATTCAACGATTCCTCTGACACACTCCCCGCTCACCGTCTGCCATGGCAACACGCATTGCGCGCGCGCTGGAGCGACACTCAGAACTAAACGGACACACTGCATAGGCTAGCGTGTCCGTCAGGAAGAACAGTCGAATCCGTCGTTCTTAAACTTTATTGCGCCGACCAGCCTGCCGAGCGCCCAAGCTCAACAGGCTCATCGCCATTACTGCACCGGGCAGCTATTGTTGCTACGGTAGTCAACCACCTTGATCTTGCCCGAGATAATCTCTTGGCGCGCAAGGTTAATGCGTTTTTCCATATCAGGGGTAATCAGCTTGCGGTTATTGGCATCCAGCGCCCAATCCACACCATTATCCTTCAAGCCCATCACTTCAACATCAGGTTTCCAAGTGCCATTTTTGGCCGACTTGAACGCTTGATACACTGCGTTATCCACGCGTTTGACCATCGAGGTCAGCACCGAACCCGGGAACAGGTAGTTTTGGTTGCTATCCACGCCAATCGAATATTTCTTGGCGCCCTTGGCGGCCTGCAAAACCCCCATGCCGGTGCCGCCAGCAGCGGAGAACACCACGTCAACACCACGATCAAACTGGCTCTTGGCCAACTCGGTGCCGCGCGCAGGATCATTGAACGCGGCAGGGGTCGAGCCCGTCATGTTCTGAATCACTTGGTCGTTCTTGTTGATGTATTTTACGCCCTGAACATAGCCGCAGCCGAAGGCGCGGATCAGCGGTACGTCCATGCCGCCGATAAAGCCGACAGTGCCGGACTTGGACTTCATGGCGGCGGCCATGCCGACCAGGAACGAGCCTTCTTGCTCTCTAAACAGAATGCTCTGCACGTTCGGGCCCTTGGCGACCGAATCGATAATGGTGAACTTCACCTTGGGAAATTCTTTGGCGACCGTCTCAACCGCTTGGGTATACGAGAAGCCAACGGCCACGATCAAATCAGAGTGATTGCGCGCCAGGTTGCGCAGCAGCTGTTCTTTCTGCGCATCGGAAGAAATTTGCGCATCGTGATAATCGACATGGAAGTCTTTTTTGAAGCGCTCGGCACCGTTGTATGCCGCTTCATTAAAGCTCTTGTCAAACTTACCAGCCTGGTCGTAAATCACGGCCGGGGTAAAGCTCTGGGCAAAGGAGGAAGAAGCCAGCAGAGCGGCCGCAACGGCCAGGCTCACACGTTTCAGTTCGATCTTCATCTTTATCAACTCGTGTCGTTGGTGGTTTAGAAACGCAGGTTTCCGCCGTCAATCGGCAGCAACCCATTCAGCCAGAAGTCGCGATCAAGCTCGGGCAGTGGCGCGAAGAGCGCCCCTTGGGCACAAGCAACGGATCAAACCGAGCTCATTACCTACTCCACACACCCGCTTAGCCACAAGCAAAAAGACAGCGCGCTGCATTGTAGTTTCGCCAGCCCACCATGTAAATATCCGACGACAAACAAGCATTTTCGCTCATTAATAGTGATATAAACCAACATGATGAACAGACAATCCCGGCAAGAGGCGCCATTGTCTTCCGTTGGAGAGATCGCTGCAACATAATTGCCATACCAAATGACCACCAATGGGGTTTTTTTGATACGGATCAGTCACAAAACCCGCGCCACCTAGCACGGCCTGCAACATAAGCCACGCATCGCGTCATACGCGGCGAAAGATTCCGCTACAATTGCCGACTCCGAGATCGAGAACGTCACCCATGCTGAGCTACCGTCACGCCTTCCACGCGGGCAACCACGCCGATGTACTGAAACACTTCATTCAGGTTCTGCTGTTGCAACACCTCAACCAGAAAGACAAACCTTACTGGTATATCGACACGCATGCCGGAGCCGGGCTATACGCCCTGACTGAGGGTTACGCCGCCAAGAATGCCGAATTTCAAAACGGAATCGCCAAGTTGTGGAACCGCCCTGACCTGCCGAGCGCGCTGCATGACTATATGCAGGTGGTGCGTGACCTTAACCCGGATGGCGAATTACGCTTCTACCCCGGTTCGCCCTATTGCGCCGAACAGTTGATCCCCGCCAACGGCAAGCTGCGCCTGTTTGAGCTGCACCCCAGTGACAGCCGGATTCTGGAGCAGAATTTCAGCCACTTGCAGCGACGCGTGCAGATTAAGAGTAGCGATGGTTTCGAGGGGATCAAAGCACTACTGCCGCCGCCACCGCGACGCGCGCTGGTGATGATCGATCCACCGTATGAAGACAAACGGGATTACCAACATGTCGAACACGCACTACGCGAAGGTTTGAAACGCTTTGCCACCGGCGTTTACGCGTTGTGGTACCCGTTACTGCAGCGCGAGGAAGCGCGTGAATTGCCGCGCAGACTAAAGAAGCTGCCGGTCGACAGCTGGCTGAATGTCACCTTGACGGTGCAGGGTCCATCCAGCGACGGTTTTGGCATGCACGGCAGCGGCATGTTTATCCTTAACCCGCCCTGGACGCTTGCCGACACCCTAAAGCAAACCCTTCCCTGGCTCACCGACGCACTACGATTGGATCGCGGCGCCGGCTTCACCCTGGACCTGCACGAAAACTAAGTGCGGACCTAACCCAGCAGCTGACGGATATCGCGCGCGCCCCAATGCGGGAAATGCTTACGCACCAATGCGTTCAATTCCAGCTCAAAGGCTCGCAGATTCGCCAGTTCATCATGCGCCACGGCGCTAGCACCCACCTCGGTCGCTGCGCTGATCATGCCACAGGCGGCGGTTGCATTGGTCAAACGATCAATCACAATAAAGCTGCCGGTATGGCGACACTGGCGATAGGGGTCAAAAATCACCGGCGCATCCAGCGCTACCCGGCATAGACCAATTTCATTCAGCGCCAGGGTTTCGGCGACAAGCGACGCATAGCTATTCACATCGATGCGATGCGCAATGTGCTCAACCCGCCCGGGCACGGTGCGCCCGGCCAATTTGAACAGATAGTCCTTGCCCGGCGATAGGGCGTCTTGCGCCATCCAAACAATATGCGCTTCGAAACCAGCACTGACCGCGGGCGCCGCATCGCCTGACTTCACCAGCATATCACCGCGTGAAATGTCGATCTCATCGTCCAAGGTCAAGGTAATCGCCTGTCCCGCCTGAGCGCGCTCCAGACAGCCATCCGCGGTCACAATCGCCTTCACCCGACTCTGCTTACCCGAAGGCAAGGCGGTCACCAAGTCCCCTGGCAGGATGGCGCCTGAAGCCACGGTGCCGCAGAAACCGCGAAACTCGGCATTCGGCCGATTCACGTACTGAACCGGCAAGCGGAAAGGATGCGTGGACACCTGGTCATCCAGGCCAACCGACTCAAGCAACCCCATCAAGGTCGGCCCCTGATACCAAGGCATGCGTTCACTGACAGCGACCACATTGTCGCCGCGCAACGCTGAGATCGGCACAAAGTCCAGGGTTTCAAAGCCCAGATTTTCGGCCAACTCTAGATACTGACGGTGAATTTCGGCATACGCAGCCTGATCGTAGGCCATCAAATCCATCTTATTCACCGCCACGATCACGTGACGCACGCCTAGCAGGCTGACAATAAAGCTATGGCGTCGAGTTTGCGTCTGTACCCCGCGCTTGGCATCCACCAGAATAATCGCCAGATCACAAGTCGAAGCCCCGGTCGCCATATTGCGCGTGTACTGCTCATGCCCGGGACAGTCGGCAATAATGAACTTGCGTTTATCGGTTGAGAAATAGCGATAGGCCACATCGATGGTAATACCCTGCTCACGCTCGGCTTGTAGCCCATCCACCAGCAAGGCCAGGTCGATCTCGTCGTCGGTGGTGTTATAACGCTGCGAGTCTTTTTGAATCGCAGCCAGTTGATCTTCGAAAATCAATTTCGAATCGTGCAGCAAGCGTCCGATCAAGGTCGATTTACCATCATCGACGCTGCCACAGGTAATAAAACGCAACAAATCTTTGTTTTCATGCTGCTTCAGATACTCGTGAATATTTTCGGCAATTAAATCTGACTGGTGTGACATGGCGCTCTCGTATTGGTCTGCGTAACACGGCCTCTGGGGCTAGAAGTAGCCGGCGATCTTTTTCTTTTCCATCGAGCCGGACTGATCATGGTCGATCAAGCGCCCCTGGCGCTCCGAGGTGCGGGTAAGCAGCATCTCGCGAATGATCTCGGGCAAGGTAGTAGCGCTGGATTCAACCGCGCCGGTCAGCGGGTAACAGCCCAAGGTACGGAAACGCACCTCGCGTTGCTCGATCTTCTCACCAGGCAACAACTTCATACGATCATCATCCACCATCAATAACATGCCATCGCGCTCAACCACTGGGCGCGGCGCGGCGAAGTAAAGCGGGACGATCTCGATATTTTCCAGATAGATATACTGCCAGATATCCAGCTCGGTCCAATTCGACAGCGGAAACACGCGAATACTCTCGCCTTTGTGAATGCGAGCGTTATACAGATTCCACAACTCAGGACGTTGGTTTTTAGGGTCCCAGCGATGATTACGGTCGCGGAACGAATAAACCCGTTCCTTGGCGCGCGACTTCTCTTCGTCGCGGCGTGCGCCGCCGAAAGCCGCATCAAAACGATATTGATCCAATGCCTGTTTCAGTCCTTCGGTTTTCATCACATCGGTGTGCACCGCGCTGCCATGCACAAATGGGCTGATGCCCGCGTCAACCCCCTCTTGATTGACGTGCACCAGCAGCTTCAGCCCGTGCTTGGCCACCATCTGGTCGCGAAAAGCGATCATCTCACGAAATTTCCAGGTGGTATCGACATGCAGCAAGGGGAACGGCGGCTTACCGGGATAAAACGCCTTCAATGCCAAATGCAACATCACGGCAGAATCTTTGCCGATCGAATACAACATCACCGGATTATCGAACTCCGCGACCACTTCGCGCAAAATATGAATCGACTCGGCTTCCAACTGTTTCAGATGCGTCAGCCTGACTTCATTGATCATTGATTGATTCCCACCTGAATAAATTTTCTTGTACACCGCCGAAAAAGGCGCTGCAGTTCAATTTACCCCAGCGGGAGCGCGCGAGCAAAACCATTTAGATATATCAATATAAGTCGGTACCCGCTCGGAGAGTCAGACCGTTACTTGAGCAGAGAACGCCTCGGCCCGCGACTGGCTACCAACCATACCTGGCGGCACACCAAAATAACCTTTAAATGCCGCAATAAACGCGGAGGCCGAGGTATATCCCACCGAGTGCGCCACCCGCGCCACCGCATGCCCCTCCCCCAGCAACAGCAACGCGCGCTGCAAGCGCAGTCGCTGGCGCCAGGCGCGAAACCCCATCCCCGTCTCGGCCTCAAACAAACGGGTCAAAGTTCGGGTCGAAGCGCCAGCACGCTGCGCCCACACATCAAGGCTATGCGCACAGGCAGGGTCATCGATCAAGTGGCGGCAAATTTTGGTCAAACGCACATCTCGCGGCATCGGCAGCAACACATCGCGCGCGGCGAGGCTTTCCAACTGATCCAGCAGCACGGCAACCAAGCGCCCCGGCGCTCCGCTTTCATCGTATTCCACGGGCAGCAAGGACGCGGCATGAATCAACTCGCGCACCAGCGGGGTCATCGTCACTACCCGTCCTCCGGCAGCCAGGCGCGCGCCCAGGTACCCATCGACATACAGGCTCTCCTGATAAATCCGCTGCACCATCTCCACCGAATGTTCAACCCCGGGTGGAATCCACAAAGCCATATCGGGCGTCAGAACATAATTCCCCATTTCGGTACGCACGGACATGACCCCATGGCTGCCATAGAGAAATTGCGCCCAAGGATGGCGATGAGCCGCCACAAAGGTATTTCGATCCCGCCGCTCAACACGCATATAAACCTGTCGTGGCAACTCGGTTAACGCGGGCAGAGCCAGGCCAGGCATTTGATCGCGATTCATCATCACTCACTAAATAACATAAAAATAAAAATTATTACACACCTTGAAAACATTCAACTGTCCAATAGCACATCAAAAAATATAGCTTGAACAATTAAAAAACATCTCATTGATTTACATAGATATTTAAATAAAATAAATCAAAAGATTTTTTTAAAATACGACGCATGAAAATTTTATATTACCATTTAGCAGTAAATGTCATATTAATGTTTATACCACTAACATTGATAAAAAAATAACCACCTATGGATAATTACAATGTCCTGTACTAGAAATTCGGCAACTGTCCACTTAGACAGTTAGCATTTATTGTATTCATACAATAAAAATCAATCTCACTATTTATTCAAAAACAGCCACAGTTGGAGGTTATATATGCAACAGCAATTAAGCACCCAAGTCCGTGCTCAATGGAGAACCGCAAAGCTCATTGCTCTCACTCTCTGCCTGGTGCCAGCCGCGCATGCCAATAGCAGCTGGGTCAACACTCAAACCCACGGCTTTAAACTCAAAAACCAACTAATGAGCAGCGAG
>Ga0302156_10001895_pt1 | contig 17742 bp, 19 predicted proteins | sample I_Bog_N3_2_FD_193503 | JGI IMG/M metagenome (GOLD analysis project Ga0302156, IMG submission 193503) | Peat permafrost microbial communities from Stordalen Mire near Abisko, Sweden - I_Bog_N3_2 | ecosystem: Environmental > Terrestrial > Soil > Wetlands > Peat | place: Sweden: Abisko, Stordalen... | reverse complement strand
CGGTGATTACGCCGGGCTATTACTTCACACCCACCATGCTGATGCTGCACGGTTTCGACTTTCGCCGTGGCTATGGCAACGTGGTCATCACCTATACGGCGGGGCTGCCCAGCATTCCGCCCGATCTGGAGCAGGCCTGCATCGAACTGGTGGGCTTGCGTTTTCGCGAATCCGACCGCATCGGCATCACCTCCAAGGGCATGGCCGGGGAAAGCACGGCCTTCTTGCAAAAGGACATGCCGCCTTCGGTGCAGACGGTGCTGCAAACTTACAAGCGGATATTGCCCCTATGACGACGGTGAACGTCGATTCCAGCCGGCTGGACGCCCGGTTGGAGGGGGCGTGCCAAGGCATTCCCGGTGCCTTGGCGGCCGCCGCCGAAAGCCTGGGGGAGCAGTTTCTCGGTGCTGTGCGCTCCAACATGCCGTCGGGGCCGCTGGCGGACGCCTATGCGGTTCAGGTTCAGGCAGAAGGCAACGCCGTCGAAGTGGCGCTCTCCAACAGCCTGCCCTATGCCGCCTTTTATGAGTTCGGCTTTCAGGGCAGCGAGCAGGTTTCCGAGCATCTGCGTCAAATGACCGAGGCCTTCGGTAAGCCCGTCGCCACGCCGCACGAGGTGCTGGTGCGGAGCTATTCCCGTCAGGTGGATGCCCCCGCCCATGGGGCGGTGGCTCAGGCCATGGAGGGGATGGCGCCGCAGATCACCGACAGCTTTACCCAGGCCGTTCTCGAGGAGCTTTCGCCATGAGCCGTGAACCCGTCTATGCCGCCCTCTTCACCCTGTTGCAAGGACTGAAGACGGCGGGGCAGGTCAGAGTCTGCGACCGCCGCGTGCGGTTCTTGGAAGAAATGGCGGCGTCGGAGCTGCCGGCCCTGTTCATGGCGGTCAGCCATCAGCAGACGGCGGTGCAGCCCGGTTTGCCGGCCAAACGCACCTTGGCGGCCAAGATTTACCTTTATGCCGCCAATCCTGACCGCCACAGCCCGGCGGGCGTGGTGTTGAACGGCCTTCTGGATGCCGTCGATCAGATTTTGCTGCCGCCGCCCGGGTCGGACTTCCTGACCCTGGGCGGGCTGGTCCGCCATGCCTGGATCGACGGGCCCATCGAGGTCTTTGAAGGTCCCCAGGGCGAGCGGGCGGCGGCGGTGCTGACCGTCTCCATGCTGCTGCCCTGATTCTTCCTATCTCCCTTTTTCCTAAAACCGTAAGGAGTTTTATCCGATGGCGATCTATAGCTTCGGTTCCGGCACCCTGTGGGGCGTGCGCACCGACATCAGCAATTCCACCCCCATCAAGTTCGGCACCCTGAACGATGTCAGCCTGGAGTTCTCGGCGACCTCGAAGCAGTTGTTCGGCCAGTACCAGTTCCCGGTGGCGGTGGCCCGCGGCACCTCGAAGATCAGCGGCAAGGCCAAATTCGCCCAGCTTCAGGGCCGTACTTTCTCTGATCTGTTCTTCGGTCAGCCGCTGCAAAGCGGAATGATCTATACCAGCAACTCTGAAGTCTCGGCCATTCCCGACGCCGCGCCCTATAGCGCCACCGTGGTCAATGCCGCCAATTTCATCGAGGACTTTGGCGTGATCAATGCCGCCACCGGCCTACCTTTCATCAAGGTGGCCAGCGCCCCCGCCCAGGGCCAGTACAGCGTGGCTTCCGGCGTCTACGGCTTCAATCTGGCCGACGCCGGCACCGGCCTTTTGATCAGCTACACCTATTCGGTCAGCGGTTCGGGCGAGAAGCTGGTGGTCAGCAATCAGCTTCTGGGTACCCAGCCGGTGTTCCAGGTGGCCCTGGAGACCAACTACAACGCCCCCGGCGGCCTGAAGAAAGCCGTGCTGACCTTGAATGCCTGCGTCTCCAGCAAGCTGTCCTTCGCCACCAAGCAGGATGACTTCTCGGTGCCGGAAATGGACTTCGAGGCCTTTGCCGATCAGGCCGGCAACGTCTTTACCTGGTCCTTCAACGAGGTGTCGTGATGAGCCATGCCTCCGAGCAGGGCGAGATCAGCCTGGGCGGGCGGAGCTTCGCTGTCTCAGCCTTCACCTTCGATCAGCTGCAGCGGATGATGCCGGCCTTTGGCCGGCTTGAGCTGGGACTGGCCGAGGGGGGGCTGGCAGCGGCCCGCGACATCATCGCCGCCGCCCTTTCCGACGCGGTGCCGGCCGATGAGCTGGCCGCTATTCGCACCACCGTCCCAGAGATCCTGGCGGCGGTGCCGGTGGTGGCCCGAGTCTCGGGGCTGGTGCAGCTGGGGGAAGCCCTGGCGGGGAAGAAGAGCCAGTAGAACTGGATTGGGACGACCTTTACGCCCAGGTCATAGCCGCTACCGGCTGGACCTGGGCCGAGGTGGGTCGTCTGACTCTTCCCCGCTTCAAGGCCTTGGCCGACCACTGGCGTCGCCATCCCCCCACCCACCGCCTGCTGGCGGCCTGGCTGGGGGTGGAGGCGGAGTCCAAAGCCAAACCGGCGAAACAGGACTTCGACAGTTTCTTCAAGGAGCTGACCGGACAAATGCCGCCGTCCTGAAAGGGGCGGCGGTTGCCTCCCGCGCTAACTTATGAGAGCATTTCGCGGGAAATCAGAGGAGGCTTGCATGAAGAGGTTGTTGAGCGTTGGGCTGGCTTTGCTGCTGGCGGGGTGTGTGACGACGGGGGATTCCGGTACGAGTGGTTCTGCAGGCACTGGTAATGATGCGGCGTATCAGAAAGATCTTGAGCGGGTAGGAAAAACATATTGGATTGATAAGTACAAATCTGTTTCGGCGTGCTTGGTTCCAGATAATATTGTTTTCTGTAAACAGCCAAAAGAACTTGGCATTGAGACCGGGCCGATTAAATTTGAAAGTTTGCAGAAGGGAAATTATTTTAACATTTATTATATTACATGGGGTGGTGGTGCTGGCTGGGCTTTGTCGTCAGCTGTTCATGATTACACACTTCTCGATAAACCTCGCAATGAAAAACACGTCGGTGGTCCGGTCAAAATAGGAATGACGAAACAGCAGGTCATCGACAGCGATTTGGGCCTGCCTGACGCTATTAAGTCATGGACGGGGAAAGATCACGTTATTGATCATTGGTCTTATAGAGGTACGGATCACAAAGTTATTTTCTTTGAAGATGGTCGCGTAACCGTAATTAAGCAAGACTAGTCGGTTAATCAATTCCTGAGAGTAAGAATAGCGCCAGCAATGGCGCTATTTTTTTTGGATTGCGGAGGCGGTTATGAGTGATGACGTGATCGTGCGCTTTGGCGCCGACGCCAGCGAACTGGAAGCATCCCTGGCAAAGGTTTCAGGGCAAATGGGCGTGCTGGGAAGTGCCGCCAGCCAGGCCAACGGGCAGGCGGCTTCATCGGCGGACAATGCGACTGATGCGGCAAAAAAGCAGGTTGATAGTCAGGCTCAACTTGTTGAGTTGACGAAGCAACAGGCGATCGCCCAGGAAAAACTTGAATCCTTGAAAGGCAGCCTGGGACTCATTGATTCGGAAACAAAATTGAAGGATTCCATCGATGCCGTGTATTCGGCGATGGAAGCTGAAAGTGCGAAGCTGAAAGATTTAGGTGCCGCTGGAGATCAGACTAATGCCGCTCTTCAGAGGTTGAAAACCACAAAGCTGGAGTTGGCCAAGGACAGTGGGGCCAAGGAGATGGCGGAAGATTATGAAAAAAATCTTCGCCCGATGGGGACTGCTTTTGCCAGCACCATCAACGGCATGTTGTTCCATCAAAAAAGCCTGAAACAGGCTGCGGCTGCTGCGGCTTCGTCGATGCTGCAGTCTTACATTTCCATGGAAGCGGGAAAGCTTGCCCATGCTCTTGCCACGAAACTGGGGATCATAACCGCCGACAAGGTCGCCACGACAGAGGCCGAAGCCGAAGCCACCAAGCGAGCCGCTGCCGAGCAAGGGTCGCAGACGACTCAGACCACAGCGGTAGAGGCGGGCAATGCCGCCCGTTCAGCCTCGGGCACGGCGGCGGCGGCGACGGATGCCTCGACGCAGGATACGGGAATTCTCAAACATGCCGGATCGGCGGCGGCGGCGGTTTATGACGACGTCTCGCAGATCCCCTATGTGGGCTGGCTGCTGGCTCCTCCGGCGGCGGCGGCGGCTTTTGCCGCCGTGGCGGCCTTTTCGGCGGAAGGCGGTTGGGAACGGGTGCCCTTCGACGGCGCTTTGACCGAGCTGCATAAGGACGAAATGGTGCTGCCGGCCGGCGTGGCCAATACGGTGCGCGCCGCGTCATCGGCGGTGGGGGCCTATGGCCTGCCCAGCCAGTCGGCGGGATGGGCCAATCCGGCCCAGCCTCAGGTGGCCTCCACCGCTGCCGCCAGTTCGGGCAGCGGGGCCATGACCATGCATTACAGCCCCAACATCAGCGCTATCGACACCCGAGGCGCTCGGGACTTCCTGGACCAGCACGGGCGCTACATGGTCGATGTGCTGTCGCGTCAGCAACGCAATTTCGCACAGGTGAAAAAATGAGCAACGTCGTCTTTCCAGCGCTGCCCGGCCTGGCTTGGTCGGTCGGCAAAAGCCCGGAATTTTCCTCCATCGTCAAGACGGCGGTGAATGGGGCCGAGACCCGCATCGCCCTGTGGTCGGCTCCGCGCTGGCACTTCAAGCTGAAGTACGAACTGCTGCGCGATGACGCCACCGACGAGTTGAAGACCCTGGCCGGCTTCTTTTTGCAGCGCCAGGGGCAGTTCGACAGCTTTCTCTATCTCGACCCAGACGACAATGCTGTCGTCGGGCAGACATTGGGGCAGGGCGACGGCACCACCACCAGCTTCACCTGCCTGCGCAATTTCGGCGGCTTTCTGGAGCCGGTGGGGATGGTCAATGCCTCCCAGCCCATGTCCTTCGCGGTGGGCGGGCAGACCTTGGCGTCCAATGCTTATACGGTCAGCGGCAATCAGGTGATCTTCACCCAGGCTCCGGCCTCGGGCCAGGCGGTGACGGGAAGCTTCAACTTCTATTTCCGCGTGCGCTTCGCCGCCGATACCGCCGAGTTCGAACAATTCATGCATCAGCTCTGGCAATTGCAGAGCTGTGAATTGGTGAGCGTGAAATGATCAGCGTCTCGACACAGCTACAGGCCTTGTTGACCAATGGCAGTTATGGCCGGGCCGATCTCTATACCATCACGCCCGTGGGGCTGCCGGTCTTGACCTTGACCTCGGGCGATCAGGACGTGGTCTATGACGGCGTGACCTACAGCCACGGCCTGCTGCGGATCACCCGCGACAATCTGCGCACCGTGGCCGGGTTGGAAACCGACACCTTCGGCCTGACCATGACCGTCGATCCCGCCAACGAGATGACCATCAACGGCGTGCCCTTCCGTCAGGCGGCCCAGTGGGGCTTATTGGATGGGGCGCAGATCGAGCTGGACTGGGCCTATATCGACACCTGGGGCCCGCCGCCCGATGTCGTGGGGACTTTGACCCGCTTCGTCGGTCTGGCCGCCGATATCGCCATCGACCGCACCGGCGTCAAGATTTCCTGCAAGTCGTGGCTGTCGCTGCTGGATACCCAGGTGCCCAGTCAGGTTTATCAGGCCCATTGTCGCTTCATGCTGGGGGATTCCCACTGCGGCGTGAACGTCTCGGCCTATGCCAAGACCGCCACGGTGACGGCCATGGGGACCGTTTCCCAGGTCGCCACCTCTCTTGCCGATGCCGATGGCACCTGGAACCAGGGCTGGATCAGCTTTTCCAGTGGCCTGAATAATGGCGTCAGTCAGGGCGTGCGCACTCAGGTGGGCGGCTTGCTGACCTTGACCGGCCCCTTGCCCTGGTCGCCCTCGGTCGGGGATGCCTTCACGGTCTATCCCGGCTGCGACAAAACCATGCCGAGCTTTGTCACAGCGTCCTTGGCCGAGACGGTGCCGAATGCGGCGCCCTATACGATCACTGTCGCCAGTTTCGTTGAAGATTACGGCGTGTCTCGGCAGGTACAGGTGTCCGACGGCCTCAATGATGGCGGAACCATTGCCAGCACCCACGCCATGACCCTCTGCACCGGCTCATCTCTGACCCAGGGCGAGTACGCGGTCAGCACTGCCGGGGTCTATAGCTTCGCCGCCGCCGATACCGGCAGCAGCGTGACCATCTCTTATCGCAGCGTCGCCTCGGGCTGTTTGGCCAGCTGCTGGACGGCCTTCCACAATCCGCAACGCTTCGGCGGAATGCCCTTCATCCCCGCCGCGGAAACCGCGACTTAATACTGCCACGCCACTGATGTGGCTTGGCCTATTGTCCCTCGCCGGGCGCGGCTCCTCGCCGCTCGGCGGCATAAGGTTTTTTCCTCATGACAGAGCTGGAAGATAAGCAACGCCGGGCCGTGGTGGCCGAGGCGCGAAGCTGGCTGGGTACGCCCTACCACCATATGGGCCGCGTCAAGGGAGCCGGTGTCGATTGCGCCATGCTCCCCGCCGAGGTCTATGCCGCCTGCGGGATGATCCCTCGCCAGGAGGTTTCCTTTTATCCCATGGATTGGAACATGCACCGGAGCGGCGAACGCTATCTCGTCCAGGTGCTGGAGCATGCGGTCGAGGTTGAAGAGGCTCCCCAGCCCGGCGATCTGGTGCTGTGGCGCTATGGCCGCTGTCTGGCCCATGGCGCCATCGTCCTGGAATGGCCTCGGATCATTCATGCCGTCGTGCGCCTGGGCGTGGTGCTGGACGACGGCCTATCCCCGTCGCTGATGCGCGAGCGCCGCGACGGTCGTCCGCGCGAGCGGCATGTCTATAGTCTTTGGAGAGCGCGGCCATGAGCATGCTGACCGGCGGGGGCAAGAAACCCCAGGCCCAGACCATAAGTTCCGTCAGTGATCTTGACGTCCAGACTTCGACCCAGGGCGCCGTGGTGCCCGTGGTCTATGGCACCCAGCGGGTGACCGGCAATATGATCTGGTACGGCGACTTCAAGGCCATCCCGCAATATTCCAATAGCGGCTCGGGAGGCGGCGGCAAGGGTGGTGGCGGCGGGAGTTCGACCATCAGCGATTACGACTATCAGTGCGCCTTCGCCTTTGCCGTCGCGGCGGGCTCGGCGGTGGATATGGGGCGGATCTGGTGGGATAAAACTCTCTACACTCTGTCCAGTCTGCCGGGCAGCGCCACTTTGTTCCAAGGCGGTTTGGACCAGTCGCCCTGGAGCTATCTGTCCTCTTATCACGCCGGCGAGGACCTGAATTATCCCGGCCTGGTCTATGTGGGCATGAGCGGCGTCGATCTGGGGGACAGCTATGATACGCCCAATATCGCCTACGAACTGTTGGGCAAGGGGCCGGCGGCCAGCATCTATGCCCTGACCGATCTGGGCTATTCCATCAACCTTGCGCCGCTGACGGCGGCTCCGTCCACCGCCGCCGAGCAGGCCATTGCCGCCCAGTTGGGCTCGACCTCGGTTTTGACCGGCAATCAGGCCTTCGATACCTCGCCGGCCTATTGCCTCTATGACCTGATCACCAACGACATCTATGGCGCCAGCTTCCCGGCGGCCCGGGTTGCCGATCTGTCCAATTATGCCCTGTGGTGCGAAGCTCAGGGCATCACCATGTCGGTGGTTCTCGATCAGGCTCAGGATGCCCGCTCGGTGCTTCAGGGCTGGCTGGCGATGACTCAGGCCGAGGCGGTGTGGTCGGCCGGTATGCTGCGGATCGTGCCCTATGCCGACGCCACGGTCAGCGGCACCCGCATGGATGGCACCACCGCCACCTATACCCCCAACCTGACCCCGGTGATGAGCATCGATGATTCCATCATGCTGCAGACCCAAGAGGGCGAGCCGCCGCTGACCACTACCCGCAAAGATCCGGCGGACGCCAATAACCGCATCACTTTGGAATATACCGACCGCTCCAACGCCTATGCCCTGACGGTGGTGACCAGCGAAGATTCGGCTCATATCGCCCGCTATGGCCTGAGAGCGGATTCCAGCGAGACGGCCCATCAGTTCACCTCGGGCACGGTGGCCCAGACGGTGTCCGATCTGCTGCTGGCCCGCAGCACCAACATTGTGGCCACCTATGAATGGCGCATGGGTGGGCTGGCGGCCCTGCTGGAGCCCATGGACATCATCGCCCTAACCGATGTGGACCAGGGATTGAACGCCACCCCGGTGCGCGTGCTGGAGATCGAGGAAGAGGACGACACCGTCTTTCGCGTCAAGGCCGAAGCGGTGCCGGGCGCCATCGCCATCACGGTGGAACGCCCGCTTCAGCCCTCGCTGGGTTATGCCGCTGATCATGGCGCCGACCCTGGCGACGTCAATCCGCCGGTTCTGTTCGAGCCTCCTGCCGCTCTGACCGGAGGTGATCTGGAGCTTTGGGTGGCGACGTCCGGTGGGACCAATTGGGGCGGGGCCAATGTTTGGGTTTCCGAGGACGGCAGCAGCTATTCCCGCATCGGCACGGTGACGGTGCCCTCGCGCCATGGCCTGCTGTCGGCAGATTTGGCCGAGGGCAGTCCGCTGGATGTGGTCAATGGCCTGTCGGTCGATCTGTCCATATCCCGCGCCCAATTGGGCAGCGGCACGGCCTTGGACGCCGCCAATTACAATACCCTTTGCTATGTGGATGGCGAATATCTGGCCTATCAGGACGCCCTGCTGACAGGGTCCAATCTTTACACTCTGACCACCCTTTACCGCGGCCTTTACAGCAGCGATGCCTCGGGTCATGCCGCCGGGACGGCTTTCGCCCGGCTGGATGACGGCATCTTCAAATATTCCTTCAGTTCCAGCCAGATCGGTCGGCCTCTGACCGTCAAATTCACCTCGTACAATCTCTTCGGTTCGGCCGAGCAGGATTTGTCGGCGGTGACGGCCTATGACATCACCGTGGTGGGCAACGCCAAGGCGGCGGCTCTGCCCGAGGTCACAGGGCTGACCACGGCCTATGTCTCGGGGATCTCGCAGCTGTCGTGGGACGCCGTCAGCGACAGCCGCAATCCCGACTTCGAGGTCCGCAAGGGCGGAAGCTGGGGTAGCGGCATCTTCGTTTGTCGCACGACCATCCCCCAGACTCCTTCGGTGGGGGACGGCACTTATTGGGTGGCGACCCATTACACCGTGGCCGCCGGCTACGAGCTTTATTCCAAGACTCCGGCCTCGGTCAGCATCTCGGGTTCGCAGATCGTCAGCAATGTGGTCGCCAGTTATGACGAGGCGGCTTTGGGCTGGGGTGGGAGCATGTGCTCGCTGGTCCCTGTCGGCGGCACCTTGCAGATGGATGCCGGCGACGATCTGCGCGCTACCGACAATGTCTTGACCCAGGGCAATCTTATCTATGGCAGCGGAGCGGCGGCGGCGGGCAGCTATAGCATCCCGGCTTCGCATCGCATCGATGTGGGGCGGGTGGCAACCTGTCCGGTGGTCATGGCCGTTCATGCCATCGCCCAGCCCTGTCTGCAGGACTTGCGGACCTTCGTCGATATCCTGCAGCAGGCCGATCTCTGCGCCGCCAATCTGGGGCCGCTGGTCAGCGCCACGCCCCAATTGCGCATCTCTCAGGACGGCGTGACTTGGGGAAATTGGCAGAACTGGCTTCCCGGCAGCTATAGCGGCATGGTCTTCGACTTCCAGCTGCTGCTGTCCACCTCGGACAGTTCGGTGATGCTGGTGGTCGAGGGATTTTCCTATCTGGTGGACGTGCCGGACCGGCTGGACAGCTTCAACGCCCTGCCGGTGCCTGCCGTCGGGCTGCAGGTCAATTTCACCGCCGGTCTGCTGGGCAATCCGGCGGCGGCTTTCAACGGCGGCTCCAACGGTCAGTCGGCTCCCAATCTGCTGGTCTCGGTGGTGGGGGGCAGTGCCGCCGATTCTCCGGTGATCTCCAATCTCACCACTTCAGGTTTCTTCATCCAGGTGCTGAACGGCGGAATCCCCGTCGCCCGTACCGTCAACATCATCGCGCAAGGATATTGATCCCATGACCCAGAACGTTCTTCAGATACCGACGGCGGCGCCGCTGTCGGGGATGGCCTTGGTGACGGACGTCAACAATGCTCTGGCCGGCCTGGCCAGCCTGTGCAGCGGCGGTTCGGCGCCCACCGCGTCCTCCTTGGGGTTGGCCTCCACCGCTGGTTTGCTGTGGCATGACACCCAGGCCAATCAGCTGAAACTGCGCAATCAGGCCGACAGCGCCTGGATCGTGCTGGGGTCGGTCAATGAGACCAGCGGAATCTTTGTCCCGGCGGCGGCCCAGGTCTATTCCCCCCTCTCCGCCGCCACCACTTTGGCGCTGGCGAACGGCGGTCAGTTTTTGCTTTGCTCGGCGGCCTTGCCCTTGACCCTGCCCGCGACCTCGGGCCTGACCTCGGCCTGGAGCGTCTCGATCTTTGCCAAGGGCGGCCCGGTGAGCCTGTCCCTGGCCAATGGCTCGGACGCCCTGAACGGCAGCGTCGGCGGTTCCGCCATTGTTCCCAAAGGCTATTATGCCGAACTGGTCACCGATGCCGCCGGCAATTATTCCGCCGTGGTGATCCCGGCCAGTCTCGGCCTCTCGGTCCTGGCCTCGGCGGCGACGGTGGATTTGGGAACGGCTGCGTCGCAGGTGGTCTCCATCAGCGGCACCACCAGCATCACCAGCTTCGGGGCCTCGGCTCCGGCGGGGACGATCTATACGCTGCAGTTCGCCGCCAGCCTGACCCTGACCTATAACGCCGCCTCGTTGATCCTGCCGGGTGCGGCCAACCTCACCACCTCGGCCAACGATTGCGCCCAGGTTTTGTCGCTGGGCTCGGGCAATTGGATCTGCATCGATTACCAGCGGGCCAGCGGCCAGCCGGTGGCCGGGGCCTTGGGCTCGTCGCCGGCGGTGCGCCAGACTGTTTTAAACGGCGTCGCCAACAGTAGCGGTCAGGCCAACTTCATCAATACCGGCTCCGCTCTGCGCCCCGGCCTGTCGGCAACTTCGGCGACGCTGCTGCTGGCCTTTGCCGCCGGTTACGGATCGGGCGGGGCCATCGACTATGTCGAGCAGATCGCCGCCGACAGCGCCACCTTCTTCCCCACCTTGACGGCCAATGTTCTGTCGTATCTCTATGCCACCCGTGTCTCTGCCGGGACGGTGACGGGCGGGGCAACCCTGGCCCCGGTACAGTATGGGCCGAGCTATAATCAGGCGGCGCAGTCGAGCTTGACGCTGAATAACGTTGCCACTGACGACTTCGGCAATGCCTGGACCAACAATGGCGTGACGTTCACCAACTCCAGCCCGATGCTGACCGGTACGTACATGGGGGTGTTCAACGGCTCATCCACATACCTGAAGAATACGTCGATCACTTCGTATCAGTCTTTTGGCAACGGCGGTTTTGCTCTTCGCGCGTTCTTTAAGACATCGTCGCTATCGGCTTACCAAACGATCTTCTCTGCGGTCAACAACTCATATTATGGTGTGAATTTGATCGTGTCCACGGCTGGTAAGCTGGAGTTGGCGCTTTCATCTACCGGTTCCAGTTGGGACATTTGCAGCATCACTGGCAGTACGACCCTGGCTATTAATACGGCGTACTTCATTGAGTTAACCTATGATCCGATTGCCGGGAAGTATTACGTCTACGTCAATGGAACCCCGGACAGCGGCTTGACGGTAACGAGCACCAGCAAGATTTGCGCTGTTACCCAGTCCTATGTCGGCGTCACCTTCTCGACCACTCTGGAATATTACTGGAACGGCAACATCCAGGGGTTTGAGTTTCTTCCCTATTGCCAGCATCCCGCTGGCGCGACCTACAGCGTTCCAACCTCCCTGGCTTCGATCACCACTGCCGGCTATGCGTCGGACTGGTTCGATACCGTCAATATGGTGATGAGGACCCCCAGCGCCGCCAGCAGCGTGGCCGGAAACAACCCGACCTTCACGACCTCGAACAAGCTTTATCTGGGAGAGGCGGCGGCGGGGGCGAGTGCCATCAGCAGTGTGGTCAGCTATGCGTTCCAGGGGGAGTACGCGCCACCGTGGACGGTTGGGTTGCCCGGAACAAGCACGCTGGTCACGGCAGCGGATAACATTGGCACGACCAACAAAGACATCCGAGTTGAGCTTATGTGCGTGTCGAATGACAACGGCTACGTGCCTGGAGACGTGTTGACAGGGTTCATCACGAATAGCTCAAGTGGTGGTTATTCTTTTCCGACAATCAGCAATCGTAACTCGTCAGCATTTGCGACGGGGAACACAGGGGCCTTCCAGGTTACGACAAAATCAGGAAGCGGATGGTGCACGCTTACCGCCGCCAATTGGGCCTACCGCATCACCGCCAGTCGCAAGAAGGGATATTGATCATGGCGCAGGATTTTGTTACCCCAGCGGGCGAGCATTATATCGCAGTCGATGGTATTGCGCTGTCATCCTCGGACCTCATGGCACTGCCGCGCCCAGATGCAACCTATGACCCGGTTCTGACCACGAACCCGGTCTCCTGGGTGCAGAACGCCTCGCGGGCGGCCTTGGCCAAGAGTGCCCAGACTCAAGCCGCCATCGACGCCCTGTCCTCTCAGGGCTCCGACGCCTCCATGAGCCGGGGTCTGGAGGACTTGGTGGGTTTGCTGATCACCAAGGGCACCATCGCCAAGACTGATCTGCCGGCGCCTTTGCTGACCAAGATCGACAATCGTCGCGCCTTGCGTGGTCAGGCAGCCTTGTGATGGGCGGCGAGAGCATCTCGGTCTGGAGCGTTCTGACCGTGGTGATGCTGCCTTTGCTGGGCGGCGCATTCTTCCTGTTGTGGACCCGGTTGGACAAGCATCAGGACACTGACGCCATCCATCACGACAACGTCTGGGAAGCCATCCACGAACTGCGCAACGGCCTGCAACATCACCAGGTGGACTGCGAGCGGCGCTTCGTCAAAACCGACGATCTGCGCTCGTTGGAAGAACGTCTTGACGGGCGGCTGGGGAGGATCGAGGGAAAGCTCGACGCCATCGCCGCCCCCTGTAGCGGAAAGGGAGTTTGATGATCATGGGTATTAATCCTGTCCAGCTGCGTCAGCTGGTCATTTCTCCGGCCCTGGCCTCCATTGGCCTGGGCGGGCAAGCCGCCGAAGAACTGCTGATGGGTACCGCCTTGCAGGAAAGCGACGGCGGTTTCTATCTGCATCAGTTGGGGCAGGGGCCGGCCATCGGCATCTTTCAGATGGAGCCGGGCACCCATGATGATCTGTGGGCGACGTTCCTGTCCCGTCGGGCGGATTTGTCGGCCAAGGTTTCGGCGCTGCTGATGCCGGGGCAGAGCCGTCTGGATCAATTGGCCGGCAATCTGCTTTATGCCGCCGCCATGGCCCGGCTGCTTTATTACCGCTGCCCCGAGCCTTTGCCGACGGCAGGCGATATTCCGGCCCAGGCGGTCTTTTACAAGCGTTGGTACAATACCGCGCAAGGGGCCGCCTCGGTCGAGAGCTATCTGCAGCGTTGGAAGGCCGCCTTCCCATAAGAGCCAGCGTCGCCGTCTTTTATCCGCACCGCCCAGCCCACAGGCCCGGCGGTTTTTTTTATGCCCAAAATCTGAAGGAGAGTTTTCATGGACAATTCCACCATCGCCGATCTGACGCCGCTGGCCACCCTGGTGGCTCAGCTGCTGATCGCCGTTTTGGCCGCTACCGCTACCTGGGCCGCCGCCTGGGTCAAGAAGCGGGCCAATATCGCCGCCGATAGCGATATGAGCCAGCAGCTCGACAGCCTGTTGGCCGAGGCCGTCAGCTTTGCCCAGGGTCATTTGATGACTCTGCTGGGCAACGCCAACTTCGCCAAGGTCGAGACCCGCAATGCCGCCGTGCAGTTGGGCCTGTTTTTCGTCGGTTCCCAGGCTCCAGGTATCCTGAAGTCCTTGGGTCTGAGTGATCAGCATGTGGCCGATCTGTTGCTGGCCAAGATGGCCAAGCTGGACCCGACCTTGGTGCTGCCCGGTTCGGTGGCTTTGCCGACGGCTCAGCCTTTGGCGCCTGCTCCGGTTCCGGCCCCGCAGCCCTTGCCGCTGGCTTCGGCTCCGGCGGCCTGATGGAACTGGCGGCCCTGCTGGGGCAATTGCTCCAGGCTTTGTCCGGGCTGCTGCCCCTGCTGCTGGCGGAAATCGCCGGCAGCAGGGAGGCCCGGTGTTCCCAATTGGAAAATGATCTGGAGGTGAAAAATGCGCAGCTCTCTTGCCGCCGCCCTGGCGATATCGATTCTGCTGTGCGGATGCTCTGAACCGTCCAAGCCGGCCTGCCCGCCCTTGGGTGATTACGATCCGGCGTTTCGCACCAAGCTGGCGGCGGAACTGCACCGGCTGGGGGATGATAGCGCCGTCGCCCAGGTGGTCGAAGATTACGCTCTGCTGCGGGCTCAGGTCAGGGCTTGCGGGTGAAACGTCGGCGGGCCCCGGAGGGCCCGCCGGGTTTTTTTACAGCTGGTCCGGCAGCACGCTCATGACGGTGCGCGAGCCTTTGGTGATGGTGATGGCCAGGCCGTGGACCTGGGGCAGGATGCTTTCGGCATAGAACCAGGCGGTGGCCAGCTTCGAGAGGTAGAAGCCCTGGTCGCCTTCGTTGGCGTCCAGGCGGGCGCGGGCGATCTTGGCCGAGCGGGCCAGCTGGTAGCCGCCCAGCACATAACCCAGCAGGCGCAGCAGCGGCACGGCGGCGGCGGCAGGCAGGCGAGGGTCGCGCACGGCGGCACCCAGCAGCCATTCCACCGACTGCAAAGCGACCTCGGCGGCGCTGGTCAGTTCGGTGCCGATGCCCTTCAGGAATTCGTCGGATTTTCCCGACAGTTCGGCGGCCAGTTCCACCACATCGGCCAGAGCGGCGCGGGCGGTCGCCCCCTGGTCGCGCAGGATCTTGCGGTTGACCAGGTCATTGGCCTGAATGGCGGTGGTGCCTTCATAGATGGTGGTGATGCGGGCGTCGCGCAGATGCTGGCAAGCGCCGGTTTCCTCGATGAAGCCCATGCCGCCATGGACCTGCACACCCAGCGAGGCGACTTCGTTGCCGACCTCGGTGCACCAGCCCTTGACGATGGGATTGAGGAATTCAGCGGCCCGCAGGGACTTGGCCTTGGCCTCGGGGTCGGTGGCCTTGTGGGTGATGTCCAGGGCAGCGGCGGCCACATAGGCGATGGCGCGCATGGCCTCGATCTGCGACTTCATGCTCATCAGCATGCGGCGCACATCCGGGTGATCGACGATGCCGCCCTTTTCGGACGTGCCCACGGCCTTGCCCTGGAGGCGTTCCTTGGCATAGCTGCGGGCCTGCTGATAGGCGCGCTCGGCAATGGCCAGACCCTGGACGCCGACGTTCAGGCGGGCGTGGTTCATCATCACGAACATATATTCCAGGCCGCGATTTTCCTCGCCCACCAAATAGCCGATGGCGCCGCCGGCATCGCCGAAGGACATCACGGCGGTGGGGCTGGCATGGATGCCCATCTTATGTTCCAGCGACACCGCATGGACGTCGTTGCGAGCGCCCAGAGAGCCGTCGGCGTTGATCAGGAACTTGGGCACGATGAACAGCGAGATGCCCTTGACGCCGGGAGGGGCGTCGGGCGTGCGGGCCAGCACCAGATGGATGACGTTTTCCACCATCTCGTGGTCGCCATAGGTGATGAAGATCTTCTGGCCGCTGACCAGATATTGATCGCCGTCCTTGACGGCCTTGGTGCGGATGGCGCCCAGGTCGGAGCCGGCGCCGGATTCCGTCAAGTTCATGGTGCCGGCCCATTTGCCGGTGACCAGATTGGGAAGGTAAGTCGCCTTCTGCTCGGGCGAGCCGCATTCGTCGATGGCGTTGGCGGCACCCTGGGTCAGCATCGGACAAAGGGCAAAGGCCATGTTGGCCGACTGCCACATCTCGCCGACGGCGGTATTGACCAGACCGGGCAGACCCATGCCGCCCCATTCGGTGTCATAGGGCAGGCCCAACCAGTTGCCTTCGATCAGAGTGTCGAGTGCGGCCTGCCAGCCTTCGGCGACCTGCACCTTGCCGTCCGCCAGCTTGGCACCTTCACGGTCGCCGGACTGGTTCAGGGGCGCCAGAACTTCCTCGGCGATGCGGCCGGCTTCTTCCAGAACGCTGGAGACCAGCTCGTTGGAGGCTTCCTCGAAGCCCGGCAGCGCGGCGATCCCTTCGAGATCGGCCAGGTCGCGCAGAACGAATTCCATATCGCGGATCGGCGGAAGATAGGCGGTCATGGTGCAGAAGCTCCTTCATCAGCGGAGAAGATGGCGGCGCGGAAGCTACCCTTAGCCGCTTTGTGCGGCAATGCCCGGACCGCTCGCCTGTGGTGGGTGAAAATGCCACCACAGGCGAAACGGTTGGAACTTGGGCTTAGATCATCAGAGTTCTTTGGCCTGCTTGCGCAGTTCGAACTTCTGAATCTTGCCGGTCGAGGTTTTGGGCAGGGAGCCGAAGACGATGCTGCGCGGCACCTTGTAGTGGGCCAGATGCTCGCGGCACCAAGCGGTGATGTCGTCCTTGGTAACCTTGGCTCCCGGCTTCAGGGTCAGGAAGGCGCAAGGAGTCTCGCCCCATTTCGGGTCGGGACGGGCCACCACGGCGGCTTCGAGCACGGCCGGATGGCGGTAGAGGACGTCTTCCACCTCGAGGCTGGAGATATTCTCGCCGCCCGAGATGATGATGTCCTTCGAGCGGTCCTTGATTTCGATATAGCCATCGGGATGCCAGACGGCCAGATCGCCGGTGTGGAACCAGCCGCCGCGGAAGCTTTCCTCGGTGGCCTTGCTGTTCTTCAGATAGCCCTTCATGACGTTGTTGCCGCGCATGAAGATCTCGCCCATGGACTCGCCGTCCTTGGGCATGGGCGTCATATCGATGGGATCGGCGACCATGGCCCCTTCCATGATCGGGCCGCGCACACCCTGACGGGCCTTGATGCGGGCCTTGTCTTGGATCGACAGATCGTCCCACTTTTCGTGCCAGGCACAGAAGATGGTGGGGCCGTAAACCTCGGTCAGGCCATAGACGTGGGTAACGGTGATGCCCATGCGCTCCATGCCTTCGATGATGGCGGCGGGCGGGGCGGCGCCGGCGGTCATTACCTCGACCTTATGGTCGATGCCGGCCTTCATCTCGTCGGGAGCATTGACGATCATGTTCAAGATGATCGGCGCGCCGCAGAAGTGGCTGACCTTCTCGGTCTTGATCAGATCCATGATGGTTTCAAGGCGCACGGCGCGGATGCAGACGCTGGTGCCGGCGTTGATGGCCAGGGTCCAGGGGAAACACCAGCCGTTGCAATGGAACATCGGCAGGGTCCAAAGATAGACCGGCTTCAGCGGCATGGACCAGCGCAGGATATTGTCGATGGCGTTCAGGTAAGCGCCGCGATGGCTGTAGACCACGCCCTTGGGGTTGCCGGTGGTGCCCGAGGTGTAGTTGAGCGCGATGCCGTTCCATTCGTCGGAGGGATGGATCCAATCGAATTCGGGGTCGCCTTCGGCCAGCAGGGCCTCGTAGTCAAACGCGCCGATCAGTTCGCCGCCTTCGTACTGGGGATCGTCGATGTCGATGACCAGCGGCTTTTCCTCCATGGCGGCGACGGCGGGGGCCACCATCTTGGAGAACTCGCGGTCGGTGATGATGATCTTGGCCTCGGCATGCTCCAGGATGAACTTGACGCTGGCGGCATCGAGGCGGGTGTTGATGGCGTTCAGAATGCCGCCGGCCATGGGAATGCCGAAATGGGCTTCGAACAGCTCTGGCGTGTTGGTGGCCATGATGGCCACCGTGT
>Ga0302156_10001894_pt1 | contig 17749 bp, 14 predicted proteins | sample I_Bog_N3_2_FD_193503 | JGI IMG/M metagenome (GOLD analysis project Ga0302156, IMG submission 193503) | Peat permafrost microbial communities from Stordalen Mire near Abisko, Sweden - I_Bog_N3_2 | ecosystem: Environmental > Terrestrial > Soil > Wetlands > Peat | place: Sweden: Abisko, Stordalen... | reverse complement strand
TCAGGGTGCGCGGCCTCGATGTGCTTCAGCTCGTTCATGAGCGCGTCGTAAGCGGCGTCGGAGATCTCCGGCGCGTCGAGAACGTAGTAGAGGTGCTCGTGGCGGCGCAGTTCGGCGCGGAGTTCCTCGGCGCGTTGGGCCGGTGGTTGGGTGGGGTTGGTGGGTTCGCCCATGGGGAGAATTATAGGAGAGAAGGATCCAGACTGAGACTTACGTCCCCGTGGCAGTTGTGGTACGGTTCGGATAGGCAGATGTCCGACTGGAAGAATCAGCTTTATTACGGCGACAATCTCGACGTCCTCACACGCTACATCAAGGACGAGTCGGTCGACCTCGTCTATCTCGACCCTCCATTCAATTCGCGGCAGGAGTACGCAGTTCTCTTTGCAGAGAAAGACGGCTCGAAATCGAGCTCACAGTTCCATGCCTTTGAAGACACTTGGGAATGGAACATTGAGGCGAAACGTGCTTACGAGCAGATTGTTGAGCGGGGCGGTAGAGTTGCCGACGCGCTGCGGGCTTTCTGGACTTTCCTCGGCGGTTCCGACATGCTGGCGTATCTTGCGATGATGGCTCCGCGCCTTGTGGAGTTGCGGCGAGTGTTGAAAGAGACAGGGTCCATCTATTTGCATTGCGATCCGACGGCTAGTCACTACCTGAAGATACTCATGGATGCTATTTTTGGCCCACAGTTCTTCCGAAACGAAATCTCGTGGCGCCGGTCGTCTGCGCACAGCGATGTGAAGCAGGGAATGAAACGGTGCGGTAGGGTTCGAGACGTATTGCTGTTTTACAGCAAAGGGCAGACCAACACCTGGAACTCTGTGTATACCCCTTATGCGGAGAGTTACCAAGAGTCGGAATACCGGCATGTTGCAGATGACAAGAGGCATTATAAGGAAACCGACCTCACCGCTGCGCGACCGGGTGGCGATACAGAGTTCTTGTGGCGAGTCAAGCGCAGATGCGGCAAGAAGGAGAGATGGGAGTCCGATCTCGAAGACGAATTCCTGATCCCGAAAGACGGTTGGGAGTATAAGGGTGTTCCGCCTTATAACGGACGCTATTGGGCGTATTCGCGACAGAATATTGCTGATTTTGCTCGGGCCGGCAGACTTATCCACAGAGAGACGGGAATGCCTCGTCTTATGCAATTTGCAGACGAAATGCCTGGCATTCCGCTTCAGGACGATTGGGGAGACATCAATCGCGCGGCCGGGGAGGAAGATTTGGGTTACCCGACCCAAAAGCCCGAAGCTCTTCTGGAAAGAATCATCAAATCCAGTTCCGACAAAGGTGACCTGGTCCTGGATCCATTCTGCGGCTGTGGCACGACCGTGCAAGTGGCGCAACGACTGAATCGCCGATGGATTGGGATCGACATCACTCATCTAGCTATTGGCCTAGTCAGGAAGCGCCTCTCGGACTCGTTTGGGCCGGAGGTAATGAAATCCTACGCCGTGGTTGGCGAGCCGACGGACTACTCTGGAGCTGCTACGCTGGCCGCTGAAGATAAGTACCAGTTTCAATGGTGGTCGTTGGGACAGGTAGGCGCAAGGCCTGCCGAGCAGAAGAAGGGAGCCGATCGCGGTATCGATGGGCGGCTCTACTTCCACGACGACGAAAGTGGCGATTCCAAGCAGATCATCTTCTCGGTTAAAGCGGGTGGCGTGACGGTTTCCCAGGTCCGGGACCTTGTGGGTGTTCTGGACCGCGAAGACGCAGAAATTGGTGTCTTTATTTGCTTTGAGGAACCTACGAAACCCATGCAGCGCGAGGCCGCGGATGCCGGTTTCTACGTAGCGCCCGACGGATCAAAATTCCCCAGGATGCAAATCCTTACCATTCAGCAGATTCTGACAGGTAACCAGCCCCTGTATCCGCGCTTTGCGCGCGACGCAACCTTCAAGAAAGCCCCCAAAGCCCGCGTATCCACGCGGCAGACGAATCTTTCCCTGTTCACCAATCCAGGCGACTAGGAAGGAATTCGCAATGGAACCGGTCACTCATTTTCTCTTCGGCGCGTGCATTGGCAGGGCGGGGCTGAACCGCAAGACGGCGTACGCCACGCTGGCCGCCGTGCTGGCTGCGGAGGCTGCGGACATGGATGTGCTGTGGTCGCTGGCAGGGCCGGTGGAGGAGCTGAAGCATCATCGCGGCATCACCCACACATTTGTTGGAGCGCCGGTAATGGCCGGGGTAGTGATTGGCGTGGTGTGGCTGCTGGACCGATATGTTCTGCAGCGCAGGCGGCGCAGGCTAGGGCTCGATCCACAGGATTTGAAAGGGCGCGGCTTTAGCCGTGCCATAAGTCGCCCAGATTCAATGCCGGCTTTAGCCGCCGAGGGAATCCGAATGGGCAGAGATGCCTTCCCTCAGGGGCTGAAGCCCAGGATTTCTGCTCCGTCTGACGGCACGGCTGAAGCCGTGCCCTTTCAAAGCAGCCAAAGTGGCTCCTCGACGAGATCCTCCGCGGCCACTGGCGGGGGCAGAGTGCCGCAGGCTTTGCATTGGGGCTGGTTGTATTTGACGGCGCTGATTGCGGTGCTTAGCCATATCCTGCTGGACTGGACGAACAACTATGGGGTGCGGCCCTTCTTTCCGTTCAATCCGCGCTGGTATGCGGGGAGCTTTGTGTTTATCGCCGAGCCGGTGCTGTGGGTGCTGCTGGCGGTGGCCCTGATTTTTCCGGGGTTGCTGGGGCTGGCGGATCGAGAGATGGGGGCGCGGCGGGTCGACTTTCGCGGGCGGGGCTGGGCGATCTTTGCGCTGACATCGATTGTGGCTTTGTGGTGCTGGCGGTGGGTGGAACATGCGCAGGCACTGGCGCTGGTGGAGAGCCAGCAGCTCACCACCGCTCCTGTGAAGCGTATCGCTATTGAGCCTTACCCCGTGAACCCGTTTCGCTGGCACGCGATTCTGGAGACGGATGGGTATTACCAGACGGCCGAGATCGACACGCGGACCGAGGAGGTGGACAGCGACCCAAGGGCGGATGTGATCTATAAGCCTGCGTACACCGAGGCCGCCGAGGCTGCCAAGCGCACTCCGCTGGGCCAGGTGTATCTGGACTGGGGCTCGTGGGCCGTGGTGCGCGACGTGGGCCAGGTGCCTGTGGCGGGAATGGATCCGCCGCAGTTGGGACCGGGCCGCACCTGGACCACGGTGGAATTCGACGATCTGCGCTTTGACTATTCGTATCTGGGTACGGGCAAGGCTACAGGACCCTCACCGCTGGCCGGCTGGGTTTACGTCGTGGACGGGCACGACGACGCGGGGGAGGCAATGCACGGGCGGGAGCAGCGGTAGAGGGCGCTCGGCCCGGTCCTGGCAGGGCAGGTGGGAATCCCAGAAGGGGCAATCGTCGAGGGGTGGCACGGGAAACCGGCGCAAACGTCACTTTTTCACTTGACAGTACGAATCGTAATAGTATGATTCGTACTATGAGCCGGAATGAGATCGCGCTGCTGGGTTACGCGTTGCTGGGATTGATCCACCAGAAGCCGTCTTCCGGCTACGATTTGCGCAAGATCTTCACGGATACGCCCATGGCCGGCTACAGCGACAGCCCTGGGGCTATCTACCCGGCGCTGCGCCGGTTGGAAGAACGGGGCCTGGTGCAGGGCAGCATCGTGGCCGGCTCCGGGCTCAGGCAGCGCAAGGTATTGACCATAACGCCAGCCGGTCTGGCCGAATTGAAGCAATGGCTGACCGGCCCGATCCGGCAGGATGATGTGGGAAACCACTTGAACGAGCTGATGCTGCGGTTCGCATTCCTTGACGGGGCGGCGGGCAGGGCAGCCACGATCCAATTCCTGCAAGCTTTTGAGGCGGAGCTGAAGGTCTATGTGGCAACGCTGAACGGATTTCTGAAGATCCATGCGGAAAAACTAGGGATGTCGGGCAGGCTTGCCCTTGAAAGCGGCATCCTCGGCTACGAGGCGCAGCTACAGTGGGCGTCGCACGCTATCCATGTTTACCAGAATAAGGAGAATCCAAAATGAAACGGCCCGTGTTCCAGTCGATAACCGCAGAAAAGGCGATCAGCCTTTCCGCCGCTTGCATGAAGAGTACGCTCGTGCCGGCTTTCATTCTGTTTTCATTCAGTATTGCTGTTCCCGCCCATCTTTTTGCACAGAGTCCCAAGCCCGCGGGGCCGGGCGCTGCGCCCGTTTCCCAACCAGCACTGACGAGGCATTACCAGGAGGGCGAGACGATCGCCTACAAGATGACCGGCGTCAATCAAGGGCATCAAGGGACCATTCGCTACGAAGCGCACGCAGAGGGCGTGGTGAAGAAAGCCGCATCGGGAATCTTCTTTGAAGAATTTGCTTGGAAAGACCTGCAAGTAAATGGTCAGCCGTTTGCGCTTTCGCAGGCCAGCCAGGATTTGCGGGAGTCTGTGTCGCTGGCGCCGGCATTTCCCTTTGCCATTCCCGATCTCAGCAAACCGCAGCCTATCCTGATTGGGCCGATCACCGATCTGCTGGCGTTCTATGCGGACACCATGCTGTCCATGAGCCAGAAGGATTTGGTTCACGCGGGGGATCATGTCTACGTGAAGAACGGGACGCCCAATTCCTGGGCCGACGGCTTCCGCGTTGTCTTTGGCCAGGACGCCATCGACTTCGATATCACGCTCCAATCGGTCGACCAAGCGGCGAAGATTGCCACCGTGGTGGTCCGCCATGTGCCCCCCGCGGAGTCGCAGATCAAGATGCCCGCGGCCTGGATGCTCACTCCCGTTGGCGCATCCGCAAACAACTGGGTCGAGGTTGAAAAGGGACAGAACGGCAAGTTCACCGCCGCTGTGGGCCGCGAAACCTTCGAGGCGGACATTAAAATCTCGCTGGAGACAGGCCGGATCATCTCGGCAACGATGGACAATCCCGTCGATGTTCTGGAGCGCGAGTGCGACGATGCGGCGCTGACTGTGTGCGGATCGCCGGTACGTTACGGCATTCGGCGGCAGATTACGCTGGATGCCGACCCGACAACTGCGCCCAATCCTGCAAAGTAACTGCCCGCGATGAGCCCAGGCGATTCCTGCCTGGGCACATCGATCACACCCTGTTAAACGAATCGACAGCCCTGTGAAAGTCGAGGTGCTTATGTCATCGGAACCGCTTTTGAAAGCTCCGCAGCCGGGCTTCGTGTCGTTGGCTGCCAAGACCGCCGTCTGCCACACAATCACATACTTCCTGATGTGGCGCTGGCCTATCACTTCCTGCATTACGCGGAGATCATGGGCAAACCCGGTTCCGGGATGCGCGCGATGAGCGATCCGCTGATTATCGCGGGGCCGATGCAGCAACCGCTGCGCGGCATCCCTTTTGCATCGGTCTTTTACCCGTTGCGGGAGCGCCTTTTTGGCGGCAGGTATGGCTGGCTGTTGATGGGCTGGATGTTGATCGCTCTGGGGATCCTGGGAACCTTTGCCGCGCCTCCTGGATCGATGGAAGGCTTCATTTACACGACGGTGCCGGTCTGGATACAGCTGCGCGGCTACCTCGAGATTGTGCCGCAGGCGCTGCTGCTCTCGGCGTTCCTCTGCTACTGGGTCAACAACCCCGGCAAGAAGTGGTTCACCTGGGTGTTGAGCATTATCTTCTGCCTGACCATGGCGCTGCCAGTGCTGGGCCTGCTCACGCGGGGAATGCAGAGGTAGGGTCCGGCCGTCACGTACTCGACTGAAAAGTGTGCCTCATGTGCTAAATCCCATCGTTTCTTTTCAGCAATTTGCGGCCCAACTGAAGTCGTGCCCCTTTTACAAAGCTCATCCAGAGCAGAGTCTTTCCGCAGCCTGTGAAGTCGTGCCCTGACACAGTCGATTGTCTGAATTAATCTTGCAAGAGGCTCGTCAGCGAAAAACTCTCCAACCCCAGGGCTGCCTCATCAAGACAGCCATTCCGCGTACGCTTGCCGCAATGATCGAAATTCGGCTGATCGCCGATCTTCGCTTCACCCAACTGCTGGGCGCGGTTCCAACTTTTTGGTTGAGACGATCAGCTTGGCCGGGGTCAGCTCAGGTCCGTCCCAGCCTTCCTTTACCGCCTCGATATGGATTTCACCGGACCGCTTGGTGGATTGCACGATGACCGTCGCGAGACCGTTGAAGAGCGAACGCCTGGGCTCCTTGTCGCTCTCCTGGCAGTTGGGGTCGCCGTTACCCACGCCGATCAGCGCACCCGCGCCCGAGATTTTGAAGGAGAGGAGGTTGTTGGCTGTGGGAACCGGCCTGCCCTCCTTGTCAAGCGCTTCGACCTTGAGGATTGCGACATCCTCGCCGTCCGCATCGATCTCGGTGCGGTCGGCAGTCAGCCGGATGGACACGGTCGGCCCGGTCGTCTCGCGCTTTTCGGTCAAAACGACTTTGCCGTCTTTAGAGCCGCGCGCTTCGATGAAGCCGGGCTCGTACTTTACCTTCCACTCCAGATGCCCTAGATGCGGAACCTTCTGGCTGCCCAGGCTCTTGCCATTCAAGAACAGCTCGACCTCATCCAGGTTCGAGTGTACCCAGACCGGGATTTCTTCGCCTTCACGGCCTTCGAAGTTCCAGTGCGGGAAAAGGTGCAAGACCGGCTCGGTGCTCCACCAAGCCTTGTAGTAGTAGAACGTGTCTTTGGGAAAGCCGCACATATCGATCACGCCAAACTGGGAGTTGATCGAGGGCCAGCCATACGGTGTCGGTTCGCCGCGATAGTCGAAGCCGGTCCACATAAAGCCGCCTGCCTCCCACTCGCGGGTGGCATAAAACGTCCACCAATCCTCGGCGGTCTCACCCCATTTGGCCGGGTTCAGATCGTATGAGCTTTCCGTGTTGCGCAGCGGATCGGTGGAGTAATCGCCGCGCGTATAGAACGAACTGGCTGTCTCAGAGCCATATTGCGGCCGCTTGGGAAACTTCTTGTGAAAATCGTCGGGGAATTTGAGGTTGTAGTTGAATCCGACCACATCGAGTGCGTCGCTGACGCCCTTCAAGTTGGTGCCGTTTACTGCCGCGGAGACGACGCGGGTGGGGTCGAGCTCATGGCATCGCTGCACCATGGTAGCCGCGATCTTGGCTCCCTGCTCTGCCATATCTTCCTGCAAGTGCCATTCTTCGTTGCCGATGGACCACAGAACGATCGACGGCGAGTTGCGGTAGCGCTTGATCATGGCCTCCAACTGCGCCAGCCCCTCAGGGTTCGAGCTCATCTGACGGGTTTCGCACATCATCATCACGCCCATGCGGTCGCAGGCCTCAACCCACTCGGGCGTCGGCATGTTGTGCGAGGTACGCACGGCGTTGCAGCCCATCTCGCGCAAAACACCGAGTCGGAACCACTGCAAGCGGTCGGGCACCGCAGCGCCCACGCCGGCGTGATCCTGGTGGTTGCAGGTGCCTTGCAGCTTGATCGATTTGCCGTTGAGGAAGAATCCCTTGTCGGCGTCGAAGATTGCCGTACGCACGCCAAAGCTTACGCGCTCGGCGTCGCGAGGCTTGCCGTTTGCTTCTACTGTGACGATTGCTGAATAGAGATTGGGAGCTTCGACCGACCATAGAACTGGGCTAGCCAACCTGGCGGTCGCCGTGAAGGTAGCGTTTCCGTCTACGCCTATGGATTGCGCGGGAGAGTCGGCTGTGGCTACGGTTCTGCCGGCGGCGTCGACAATCTGCCAACTTACTTTGGCGCTTTCCGCCTGCTTGCCTTCATTCATAACCACCGTGGCCAGAGCCAGCGTCGCGGCGTCGCCATCCAAGGTCGCACGAACCGTGCTATCCCATTTGCCCAGATGCAGCGCATCGGTCTTGGTGAGCCACACGTGCCGGTAGATGCCCGCGCCCTCATAGAACCACCCGTCGCCCAGGCTGGCGTCAACGCGCGCCACAATGCAATTCTTCGCGCCGTAGGTTAGAAAGTCCGTCAGGTCAAAGCGGAAAGGCGCGTAGCCGTTATCGTTGCGGCCGATGAAGCAACCATTCACAAAGATAACGACGCTGCGAAAGGCTCCGTCGAACTCGACTGTGACGCGGCGGCCCAGGTCGCCAGCCGGAATATCGAACTCGCGGCGGTACCAGCCCACGCTGGTCTCGGGGTAGCGGCGGCCAAGGGGCTTGTAACCGTGGGAATTCTGGACATCGTCATGCACAAAGGGCAATTCGACGGCCCAGTCGTGGGGCAGGTTGAGCGCGCGCCACTTCGAGTCATCGAATTTGGCTTTTGCGAAGGCGAAGTCGCCGGTCTTGGCAAAGTCTCCCTGGCCGTTGCCAAAGCCGAGATCGCGGGCCGGATCGGAGCCGTGGCCAAACTGGAATTTCCAGCCGAAATCGAAGAGCAGTTGCTCCCGCGGCGCCACGGCGGCCAACGCCTCGGCCGATGCGGCGCCCGGATAGCCGCCAACCAGGGCTGCGGCGCGACCCCAGGCCGACCTCGCCAACAAAGAAGAAGCTGAAAGCGCCACACCGGAACAAAGCAGGTCACGACGAGAGATGCCAGCCATGGTTAGTCCTCTTTTCAAATGCAGTGTCGCGGCGCATTACACACCAACCCCGCGCGGCAATCAACGCCGAACTATAAATCAACGGGCGCGTGCATGTAAACGGTTCCAATGACATTCGGCAGGCCAGAGCCTGTTCCTTCTTGTCGGCGGCAAAGGCTAAACTGATCTTTGCCTTCAACCATGCGGAAAGACACCATGCGGGAGAATCTGGAGTATTGGCTGGTCCTTGCCGTGGCGCGCGCCCTGGGCGCCGTGCCGCGCGGGCTGGCGCGCCTGCTGGCCGGTGGGCTTGCCTTCGCAGTCTATTGGTCGTTTGGCCGCCTGCGCCGCGTGGGCTGGCGCAATCTGGAACTGGCCCTGCCCGAGCTTCCTTCAGAAGATAAATACCGCATCCTGCGCGGCGTCTACCGCCATCTTGGCTGGCAGCTTGTCGAGTTTTGCCGCATGGCCCGCTACACGCCGGAAAACTCCCGCGACTGGATGCGCATCGAGGGCCTGGAGCAATACCAAGCCGCGCAGGCCCGGAGGAAAGGTGTCCTGGTTGTCACCGGACACATGGGCGCGTGGGAACTCTCCGGCTTCTACCTCTCGCTGATGGGGCACATCATGAGCGTGGTCATACGACCGCTTGACAACCGCAGGCTTGACAAGCTGGTCAACGACAATCGCTGCCTGCATGGCAACCGCATGATCCCCAAGGACGAATTTGGCCGCAGCCTGCTCACCGCCATGCGGGCTGGAGAAACCGTTGCCATTCTCATGGACACCAACATGACCCCGCCCCAGGGCGCGTTTGTCGAGTTTTTCGGCCGCCAGGCATGCACTGCGACCGGCCTGGCCCATATGGCGCGCAAGACCGGCGCGGCCGTGCTGCCGGGGTTCATGCTCTGGGAGTCGACCGAGCGCCGCTATGTTCTTCACTTCGGCCCTGAGATCGAGATCCCGCGCACCGCCGACGCACAGGCGGATATCCTGGCCGGCACCCAGCTTTGCACTGCCGCGATCGAATCCTGGATTCGGCGTTATCCTGACCAGTGGCTGTGGATTCACCGCCGCTGGAAGACGAGGCCGGCGGGCGAAGTGGGGCTGTACTAGAAGTTCTGTAACAGGGCATGACTTCAGTCATGCCGAAAATGCAGCAGAACGATTGTGGGCTTTAGCCCCTGAGGCAATTGCCCCCACGAAGCTGCGAACGGAGAAAGTCGTATGACCGTGGGCAAACTGATCGAAGTCTTAGGTGGAAAACTTGTGCAGGGAAGCCCGGAGACTGTCATTGCGGGCGTGGACGATCCCCAGCTGGCCAATGGCCTCGACCTCGTATTCGCTGAGGATGCGCCATCCGCGGCAATGGCGCTGGCTGGCGGCGCTGCCGCGGTCGTCGTCAAGCCGGGATGTATTGCGGTCTATCGCGATGAGCCATGTATAGGCATCGTCGAATCTGACCAGCCACGACTTTGGTTTGCAAGGGCGGCCAAGCTGCTAAAGCCGACCCCGCTTGCAGCGGGAGTGCACCCAGCGGCAGTAATCGGGCTGCATGTCAACCTCGGAGAAGACGTCAGCATCGCTGCCGGCGCGGTAGTTGGCGAGGCTGCCTGCATCGGCGCAGGAACCCGCATCGAAGCAGGCGCTATCATCGGCGAGGGTGTCCGCATCGGCGAGGAATGCCGCATCTACCCACGCGCTGTTCTCTATCCGGGCACTACGCTCGGCAATCGCGTCATCGTTCACGCCGGCGTGGTCCTCGGCGCGGATGGCTTTGGCTACGTTCGGGACTCTTCTACCGGCGCTTACACCCAGTTTCCCCAGCAGGGGACGCTTGTGATTGAAGACGACGTTGAGATCGGCGCCAACTCCACCATCGATCGCGGCGCACTCACCGAGACCCGCGTCCGCCGCGGCGCCAAGATCGACAATCTGGTCCACATCGGCCACAATTGCGATATCGGCGAGGATGTCATCCTGGTCGCGCTGGCAGGCATCTCCGGCTCATGCACGATTGGCAACGGCGCGGTGATTGCCGGACAGGTGGGCATGGGCGATCACGCTCACGTCGGCCCAGGTGTGATTCTCGGCGGGCAGGCAGGCGTCTTGAGTGGCAAGACGGTCACCAACGAGGGCCTCAAGCCGGGGACTGTCCTGTGGGGTACGCCAGCCCGCCCGCTCAAGCAGGTTTTGCGCGAAATGGCTGTTCTTGCACGCCTGGCCAAGCGCGGCGCAAAAGGCCCGGCCAAAGACATCGGATAAACGGGAGGTCTCCCATGATCAAACTCGCTGTTCCGTTGCTGCACGTTTCCAATGCAGCCGCGGCGCAGGACTTCTATTGCATTCGGCTCGGCTTCCACCTGGAATATGCCCATGGCCCTCACGGCGCGGAAGGCGATCCCTGTTACATGGGCCTCTCGCGCGACGGTGTCTGGATCATCCTGTCCTCGTTCAGCGGCGACGGCGTTGCGGGCGGGGTAGTCAATCTCCTCGTCGAAGACGTGGATGCGCTTTATGCTGAGTTCCTCGCTGCCGATGTCGCCATCGACCTTCCGCCCGTCGATCAGACCTGGGGCGTTCGCGAAATGTACATCAAAGACAGCGACAGAAACTGCCTTCGCTTCCAGCGCACAGGATTCCCTGATTAAGATCAAAGACGAATTGATTTGCGTATCGAAGCATGGATTCGGGGTGCTGCGCGAATCGTTTGAAGCCAGTCGCAGATGGGGAACTGTGCTGGGTTTTCTGGGGCCAACTTCAAACGGAGCATCGTTCCAATGGCGATTGTCGTCGTAGGCGGCAGCAACCGGGGCGTCGGCAAGACCGCGCTGGTCTGCGGCCTGATCGCCGCATTCCCTGAAGTCCGCTGGACCGCCGTCAAGATCACCATCGACGATCACGGCCAAACCGAACCCATCTTGGAAGAGACGAAAGCAGGGCGGGATACCGATACCGCGCGCTATTTGGCCGCCGGTGCCTCGCGCGCGCTGCTGGCGACTCCCATCTTGCGCGGTTCGCCCAGGGTTCCGGATATTTCCTCACTGCTCAACGAACTTTGGCCAAAGTTTGGCCGCGGCACAAATCTCATCTTCGAATCCAACATCGTTGTCCACCATGTGCGGCCGGACCTTTGCCTGCTGATCCACGCTGGACCCGCCAGGGGACTGACGCCGTTGGTTCGCAAGCCTTCTTTCCTCGCAGCCATTCCATTTGCGGATGCGCTGGTGACTCGGGCAAGCGCAGACAGAGTGATTCCCGACGGTCTATGTCTGCCAATCGCTCAGGGGACTGGGGCGCCGGGACCAAAGCCGATCTTCCACCTCGCCACTTTGGAACGGATCTCCCCCGACATGATGGCCTGGCTGCGCGAACGCCTCAGGCCCGTGAGCCATTCGCAGGCCTGCACTTAAAACGGCTTCTCAGTCAGGAACGGCTCTGGCTTCAGCGAGCCATCGCGCTGCTTCACCAGCATCTGCACCTTGCCCTCGGCGGCATCCAACTCCTGCTTGCAGACGGCTGAGAGCCCCACCCCCTCTTCGAAGAGCTTGAGCGAGTCTTCGAGCGCGAGGTCTCCCTTTTCCAGTTGAGCGACGATGGTTTCAAGCTTCTTGAGCGATTCTTCAAATGTGGGCATGGGGGTTACTCCGTAATTGGGGCAAAGGGTGGCGATGTACCTGACGAATCGCCAGGGGAAAGCGGAATAGGTCTACGGTGGCCAAGCGACCCCCCGGACGTAATCCGCATGTCGGACAAGCTCGACGGGTGTGATTCCGCCCGGCAGCGCGAAAAGAGCGACCTGAAGCCCGCTCTTCCGAGCGAGTTTCATTTGAGGCACGCAATCGGTGTCCGCAGTAACCAAGCCAATCCGGTCTATACGGTTCAATGCGGAATAGGCGGCGATATCGGGGTCGATTCTCATATGGACACCCATTGCTCGAAATCGGGTCTAAAATCGGCATTGGTCAGGGCCGCAACACCGGCCACCCGATTTCCCTTCAGTTTGTAGCCGCGAAACTTCAGCACGCCCAGTCTGACGGCGATCAAGTCCCTTTTTGCAAGGTCGATCAGCCATTGGCCCGAGTCGGCAAATATCTGTGTTAAACCTGATACGGGGAGATTTTGGTGTCCCTGATAGGGCGCACAGTCGTAGTAGAGTACTCGAAAAAGCTCTTTGTCCACCAATAGACAAGTCTTCGAGAACGTCTCAATGAAGTCAGGGGTATAGCGGATACTGGCTTTCCGTGCTGCTGCGCGAAGAAATCCACCATCGATCATGAGGACGAACTTTTTCATCTACATACCAAAATAACAAACCCCGCAGCTAACGCTTTGGGGTTTGCAGGATACATGCTCGCCTACGAGCGTACGGAATATCATCATCGTCATCGTATTTACGTTCGTGGTCAAGTCACCCACCGCACCATACGCCAGCCGCTTCATTCATATCTGCATATACTTGAATTGATGGCAGGCCAGCCCAACCCGGAGTTTCTGCGCCGCGCGATTTATTTGGCCACCCAGAATGTGCTGACAGGCGCTGGTGGACCGTTTGCCGCTCTGATCGTCCGCGATGGCAGCATCGTTGCCGAGGCCGCAAACACGGTGACCACGACCAACGATCCCACCGCGCACGGCGAAGTGAATGCCATCCGCGCCGCATGCATGGCGCTCGGCACGTTTACTCTGGCGGGCTGCGACCTTTATACCAGTTGCCAGCCCTGCCCCATGTGCCTGGCCGCGGCATATTGGGCGCGGATCGAGGCCGTCTATTATGGCGCCAGCGCTGCCGATGCGGCCCGCGCGGGATTCGACGACGCCTCACTGTACCAGGAATTCCGCAAGGACAGCGTCGATCGCAAGATCCCGGCCACGCAACTGCTCTGCGATGAGGCCTGGGCCAGCTTTGCCGCGTGGTCGGCTTCAGTTAACAAGATCGATTACTGAAGTGAACCCGAGCGCCGCTATACTGCCAGCATGATCCCGCGCCGATCTCGTCTTCTGGTCATCGCCCTCGTCGCGATTGCCGCAGCGCAACCTCGTGCCTCCGCGCAGCTTCAGGTAAAGCAGGCGGTATGGCAGGTGCAGGAGTCAGGCACAACCGCCGGGCTGCGTGGCATCGATTCGGTGGACGGCACAGTGGCGTGGGCCAGCGGATCCGGCGGGACCGTGCTGCGCACGATTGACGGCGGCGCGCATTGGCTGAAGTGCGCTGTGCCGGATGCGGATAAAGATGGAGCTACGCTGGATTTTCGGGGCGTGCAGGCCTGGGATTCCGATACCGCTATCGTGATGGCCTCGGGGCTGGGCGACAAGAGCCGCCTCTACAAAACCACCGATGGCTGCAAGACGTGGAGAATTGTCCTTCGAAACCCTGAAAAGGAAGGTTTTTGGGATGCAGTCTATTTTGGGGAACGAGGAGACGGAAAAGGTCGAGGGAACACGGGATACCTTCTCGGTGATCCAGTTGATGGAGTGTTCTGGCTGCTGATCACCCATGACTCCGGTCAGCACTGGACCAAACAGAAAGGTACTGGCTTGCGCGTGCCTCTTTCCACACAAGGAGCCTTCGCGGCAAGCAATTCTTCGATTATCAATTTCAGATCTTGGCCTGTTTTTGGTTCAGGTGGGTCTGGTGGCGCATTTGCGTACTCAGTTTCCGAGTCCGAGATTTGCGTTGACGCGTGTTCCCCAGCCGAGATGAATCTCGACGGGAGAAAAGACAAATGGATCCGGCAAGCGGTTCCGGCTGGAAAGAGCACAGAGGCATCGGGCATCTTCTCAATTTTCGGTCGAGCACCGTATGCTGGAGCACCCTTCTTTAGCGTGATCGTCGCCGTCGGCGGCGACTACACCAAACCCAACGAATCCGAAGGCACTGCAGCCTGGTCAGCCGATAGCGGTCGTACCTGGACCGCATCCACCACCCCGCCCCACGGCTACCGTTCCTCCGTCCAATGGTACGAAGCCCTCAAACTCTGGATCACCGCCGGCGCCAACGGCTCCGACATCAGCCGCGACGACGGCAAGACATGGCAGCCCCTCGACGACGGCAACTGGAATGCGCTCTCGCTGCCCTTTGTCGTCGGCCCCAACGGCCGCATCGCCAGGCTGAATGCAGCCGCACTTGCACCGAGTCCACCCCCGGCACGATAAAATAGAGCCAACCAGATGATGCAAACCTCTCCAGTGGCTGCTGCCCCGTCCACCCGCACGGTGCGGGAGCCGGAGTTGCGGCGGCAAAGCCCCGAGCTGGGCGGGGAAGATTCGACCATCCCCCCAATCGTTCAGGTCACCGGCCTGCAAAAAACTTACCAAACAACGCGCGGCGCGCTCAACCTTTTCCAGGGCCTCAACCTGCAGGTCGCGGCTGGCGAGATGGTGGCCATCGTAGGCCAGTCAGGCGCGGGAAAAAGCACACTTTTGCACATTCTGGGCGCCCTTGATGCCCCCTCCGCGGGAACTGTATACTGCGCCTCAACCGACGTGGCGAAGCTTTCCCCACGCGAGGCCGCGGCTTTTCGCAATCGCGAGATCGGCTACGTCTGGCAGTTCCATTACTTGCTGCCGGAGTTTACGGCGCTTGAGAACGTGGCCATGCCGCTGCTGGCGCGGGGCACGTCGAAGCGGGAAGCGCTAAGAGTGGCCGCAAACTGGCTCAGGGAGGTGGGTTTGGAGGATCGCAGCGACCACAGGCCCGGCGAACTCTCTGGCGGCGAGCAGCAACGCGTGGCGCTGGCTCGCGCGCTGGTTAACAATCCGCGGCTGCTGTTGGCAGACGAACCCACCGGCGACCTGGATGAGATCACCGCCGGACGCGTCTTCGACATGATCGAGCGCTTGCATGCGAGCCACGGCCTCACCTCGATTTTGGTAACGCACAACCTGGATTTAGCGGCGCGCTGCACAAGGGCTTTCCGCCTGGAAAGTGGAAGGCTGGGCCCGCTGGCGTATACTCCCCAAACGGAAGTTTCCGCAGGACAGGCCTGACGGAAAAATGCACCATTCCGGCGATTTTTGAGTCTTAACAAGTAAGTAGCCCGTGAACGGCTGGTTTCTCATCCTAATCGGGCTGCCAGGGCAGGATGGAAGTCTCGGTGCAACACGAGCGCCGGGGCAATCGAGCGGGAAGAGGTTCGCACCGTCTCAAGGGCTGTTCAGGGCGCGGAAGTTGTATGTTCATGAAGGCGCGCTGACGGTGAGACTAAAGGGAAAGGCACGCGCGGGTTGGGCTGAAGCCGGGAATGAACCGGACGGCCACTCCAGCCGATAGCCTGTAACAGGCCCGAATCACGGGGGGAGAACACCATGTTCGAACGCTATACGGAGAAGGCACGGCGCGTGATCTTCTTCGCGCGGTATGAGGCCAGCCAGTTTGGCTCACCCTATATCGAGACCGAGCACCTGCTGCTTGGCCTGCTGCGCGAGGACAAGGCATTGACTAACCGCTTCTTGCGCTCGCACGCCTCGGTAGAGTCGATCCGGAAGCAGATTGAAGCGCACACCACGATCCGCGAGAAGGTCTCCACCAGTGTGGACCTGCCGCTTTCCAACGAGTGCAAGCGTGTACTGGCCTACGCCGCGGAAGAAGCCGAGCGGCTGGGCCACAAGCACATCGGCACCGAGCACTTGCTGCTTGGACTCTTGCGCGAAGAGAAGTGCTTCGCGGCCGAGATCCTGCAAGAGCGCGGCCTCAAGCTGGCGCAGATTCGCGACGAGCTTGGCCGTGCAACCCAGGAGAAGACGCCCGCGCAGCCCCGCCAGCGCGAAAGCAGCCTGCTGGCCGAGTTCAGCCGCGACCTCACCCAGGCGGCCATGGACGGGCAGCTTGACCCGTTGGTGGGCCGCGACGGCGAACTTGAGCGCGTGGTGCAGATTCTCTGCCGCCGCACCAAGAACAACCCCGTGCTCATTGGTGAGCCCGGCGTCGGCAAGACTGCCATCGTCGAGGGCCTCGCCCAGCGCATCGCCGACGGCGAAGTGCCCAGCTTCCTTGCCGACAAGAAGGTTCTCGGCCTTGACCTTTCGCTCATTGTCGCTGGCACCAAATACCGCGGCCAGTTTGAAGAGCGGCTCAAGACCATCATGAAAGAACTAATGGAGAATCAGAACTCCATCGTATTCATCGATGAGCTGCACACACTGGTCGGCGCGGGCTCGGCCGAGGGCTCGCTCGATGCGGCCAACATCCTCAAGCCGGCGCTGTCGCGCGGCGAAATCCAGTGCATCGGCGCGACCACTCCCGGCGAGTATCGCAAGTCCATTGAGAAGGATCGCTCCCTCGAGCGCCGCTTCCAGGCCGTCAAGGTGCCGCCGCCCAACGAGGCCGACGCCATCAAGATCATCCACGGCATCAAGGACCGCTACGAGAAATTCCACGCGGTCAGTTACACGGATGCCGCGGTCGAGTTTGCGGTCTCTCACTCCAACCGCTATATCCCCGATCGCTTCTTGCCCGACAAGGCCATCGACCTCATCGACGAAGCCGGCGCGCGCGTCAAACTGCGCCAAACCTCACTGCCGGAGGAGATCACCGAAGTCCAGAAGCGCATCAAGTTCATTGTCCATCGCATGGATTCGGCCATCGCCAACCATGAGTTTGAGAAGGCGCGTTTCTACTCCGACGAGGAGCGCAAGGAGCGCGAAAACCTGCGGGCTCTGCGCGACAAGTATCACCTCGACGACTCCGCCGCCGGCATTGTGGGCCGTGAAGACATCGAGGATGTCGTAAGCCGCTGGACTGGCGTACCCGTTACCAGCATCAAGGAAGAAGAGACGCAGAAGCTCCTTCGCGTTGAAGAAGAGCTGCACAAGCGCGTCATCTCGCAAGAGAAGGCCATCTCTGCGCTGGCTCGCGCCATCCGCCGTTCTCGCGCAGGGCTTAAGTCGCCACACCGCCCCATCGGCAGCTTCCTCTTCCTGGGTCCAACCGGCGTTGGCAAAACCGAGATGGCTCGTACGCTAGCCAACTTCCTCTTCGGCTCCGACAAGGCCCTCATCCGCTTCGATATGTCGGAGTTCATGGAGAAGCACTCGGTCTCCAAGCTGATCGGCTCGCCTCCGGGATACGTGGGCTACGAGGAGGGCGGCCAGTTGACTGAACGCGTCAAGCGCTCGCCTTACTCCGTCGTCCTGCTCGACGAAATCGAGAAGGCGCACCCTGATGTGTTCAATATCCTGCTCCAGGTATTTGAGGACGGCCAGTTGACCGATGGTCTCGGCAACACCGTCGACTTCAAGAACGTCATCCTCATCATGACCTCGAATATTGGCGCGCGGCACCTGC
>Ga0302156_10001888_pt1 | contig 17785 bp, 13 predicted proteins | sample I_Bog_N3_2_FD_193503 | JGI IMG/M metagenome (GOLD analysis project Ga0302156, IMG submission 193503) | Peat permafrost microbial communities from Stordalen Mire near Abisko, Sweden - I_Bog_N3_2 | ecosystem: Environmental > Terrestrial > Soil > Wetlands > Peat | place: Sweden: Abisko, Stordalen... | reverse complement strand
CGCGCCCAAGCCCACCCTGGCTAAGCGTTAGCCCAGCTAACTTGCTAACTCGCTATCCCCGCGCAGCGGGGGGCTAACTTGCCGCATTTGTCACAGCGTTTCGGATCGCCTCATCGCCTTGAGCGACTCGCCATACGGCGCGCGCAGCACGCCGCGCTCGGTGACGATCGCCGCGATGTATTTCGCCGGAGTGACATCGAAGGCAGGATTGCAGATGCCCACGCCATTCGGAGTGAGTTGCTTGCCGCCGTGGTGAGTGACCTCGATGGCTGGCCGCTCCTCGATGGGGATGGAGTCGCCGGTTGCAGTAGCCAGGTCGATGGTGGACCAGGGCGCGGCCACGTAAAACGGAATGCCATGCTCCCGCGCCAGAATCGCCACGTTGTAGGTGCCGATCTTGTTGGCGGTGTCGCCGTTGGCCGCGATGCGATCCGCGCCGACGACCACGGCCTGAATCCGTCCGGCGCGCATCAGGCTGGCGGCCATGTTGTCGCAGATAACCGTGGTGGGAATGTGGTCGGCCATCAGCTCCCACGCCGTCAGCCGCGCGCCTTGCAGAAAGGGCCGCGTCTCGTCGGCGAAGACGTGAATCTGCTTCCCCTGCTCCACCGCCGAGCGGATCACGCCCAGCGCGGTGCCATAACCGCAGGTCGCCAGAGCCCCGGCGTTGCAGTGAGTCAGCACGCCGCCTTCCTCCGGCAGCAGCGCCGCGCCGAAGGATCCCATCGTCTTGCACGCGGCAATATCTTCCTCGTACATCGCGTGCGCCTCGGCCAGAATCTTTTCCTTGATCTGGTCGAGAGTTGCGCCGGTGGCAAGCAGCGCTGCAAACAGCCGCTTCATCCGGTCGATGGCCCAGAAGAGATTCACCGCCGTGGGGCGGGTCGCGGCCAGCCGCGCGCAGATGCGGTCAAACTCCGGCGCGAACTCGGCCGCCGTAGCGGCCCTGGTGCGCAGCGCGCCCAGCGCAACGCCGTAGGCAGCCGAGACACCGATCGCCGGCGCTCCGCGCACGACCATGGTGACGATGACGTCGGCCACTTGCTCATACGTTGTGGCGAGCACATAGCTCTCCTCCAACGGGAGCTTGGTCTGGTCAATAAAACGCACGCCTTCGGGGGTCCATGCAAGGGTAGGGATCATACGGCCACCGTAAAGCTATCCTCAGTGCGCGTCACCGCCTTGTACAGCGTGTCGCGCTCCACGGGAATCCGCCCGGCCTCGGTAATCAGCCGGCAAAGCTCCTTGCGCGTCATGCCCTGCGGCGTGGTGGCGCCGGCGTCGTGGTAGATCTTCTCCTCGATCACCGTCCCGTCCAGGTCGTCGGCCCCAAAGCGCAGCGCAATCTGCGCGATCTTCGGCGTGAGCATCTGCCAGTAGGCCTTGATGTGCGGAAAGTTATCCAGCAGCAACCGGCTCACCGCAACCTGGCGAATGTCGGTCAGTCCCGTAGTCACCGGCAGATGGTCCAGCGCCGTATTCTCCGGATGGAAGGCCAGCGGAATAAACGTCTGAAAGCCGCCGGTTTCGTCCTGTAGCGCGCGCAGCTTCAGCAGGTGGTCCACGCGGTCTTCGTCGTTCTCGATGTGCCCATACAGCATGGTCGCATTTGATCTGAAACCCAGCCCGTGAGCCAGCCGCGCCGTCTGCAGCCACTCCTCGCCGTCGATCTTGTGGTCACAGATAATCGACCGCACCCGCGCCGCGAAGATCTCCGCGCCTCCTCCGGGCATCGAGTCCACGCCCGCCGCGCGCATCTTCTTCAGCGTCTCTTCAATGCTCAGCTTGGCCCGCCGCGCCAGATACGCCACCTCCACCATGGTGAAGGCCTTGATGTGCACCTTGGGAAAGCGTTCCTTGAGTCCCCGCACCAGGTCGAGAAAGTATTCGAGCGGCAGGTCAGGATGCAGCCCGCCGACGATGTGGAACTCCGTCACCGCCTCCGAGTAGCCTGAAGCCGCCGTCTCCCACGCCTCTTCGAGAGCCATGGTATAGCCTGCCGCGTCGCCCTTCTTGCGCCCGAAGGCGCACAGCTTGCACGCCGCCACGCAGACGTTGGTGGGGTTGATGTGGCGATTCACGTTGAAGTAAGTCACGTCCCCGTGCAGCCGCTCGCGCACATGATTAGCCAGCCAGCCCACCGCCAGCACATCCGGAGAGCCGTAGAGAGCCAAGCCGTCGTTGAAGTCCAGCCGCTCGCCGGCCATCACCTTGGCGGCAATCGGCTCAAGCCGCGGATCATGACTTCGAAAGGCTGCTGTTTGGCGGGAAGCCGCTGTTTCAGTCTGCATACACCCATGATACAGAAACAGATTCTTTCCCCGCCAGGAACTCAGTCCCTAGTCCCTCAGTCCCTAGTCCCTACTTCCCCGGCTGCGGCTCAATCAGCACTCCGTCATACATTGAGGCGGCCAGCAACCGCTCTCCCGCCGCGCGCACCCGGTTGATGCGGTAGCCGGTCTGCGCCCACTTCCACTCCAGAGACTTGGGGTCGATGGCGTAGACCTGGTCGCTCGATTGCGAGCTGACCAGAACCTTGCCGAGGTGAGCGTCGTAGCTGAGATCGTCCACGTCGTTGAGCGGAAACCGGTTGACCCACAACCAAGTCTTGCCCAGATCGCGCGTAAAGTAGACGCCTTCCCGCGCTCCCAGCCACAATGTTCCATCCGCGGAGAAAGCAACGCAGTGAATGCGCGTCAGCATGGCCGGAGTGCCCATGGGCTCCCATGTCTGGCCTGCGTCTGTAGACAGCACCACCCCATCCTGCCGCGCAGCCGCGAATTGCGCCCCATGCGCGGCGACCGAAAGATAGTTCACCGCGTCCATCACCGGGCCGCCCTGCCAGGTGGCGGCCTTGTCCTTGCTGGTAAACAGCCCCCCGGTGGTCGAGGCCAGCCAGGTTTCTGAAGAAAGGTCGAGCGCATAAACCCGGCCTGAGATTTCGTCCACCCTGTCCTTTACCCGCTTCTCGACATTGACGCGCTTTCCATAGTGGGTCTCTGTGGCCGACTTCACCAGCATGTTCTGAATTGTGTTGCGCGGACTCCAGCTTGCGCCCGGCGGATCAGAGCCCGCGTCAGGTGAATCCGGAGCGCCGAGGTCCAGTGCAAAGATGCCGTGATTGGTCCCCGCCAGGATCGTTCCCTCCGGCGACTCCGCCAGCGCATAGACATCGAGTCCATCCAGCCCGGCGCTGATCTGCCGCCAGCGCGATCCGCCGTCGCTGGAAAGAAAAACTCCGCCGTAGCTCTTGTCGTTCACCACGCCCGCATAGACCTCTTCAGGATGGCTGCGATCCACCAGCACCGCCTCGACCTTGCGCCCGGAGAAGCCCTCGTTCGACGCTTGAAAGCTGGCTCCCGCGTCGCTGCTTGAAAGCACGCCGCCGCGGTCGGTGGCCAGCAGCACGCGATTCGAGTCCTCGGGATCGACAAAGACATCATTCACAATCACATCCGGTCCGGTCATGCGCTCGAAGCTCTTGCCGCCGTCCACCGTCTTGTAAAGCCCCTCGGTGGTTCCGGCATACACCACCGCGTAATGCGCCGGGTCCTGCTTCAGCACCCGCGTCCTGCGCGCCGTGGAAGGAATTCCCTCGATCCTCTTGAACTTCTCCGCCCCGTTCTCGCTCTTGTAGATGCCGCTGCACGCGCTGGCAAAAACGACGTCTGTCCGGACTGGATCGATGATGATCGAGAAGACGTCCGAGTCGTCGATGATGCCCTCTTTGATGCTGTGCCAGCTCTTGCCGCCGTCGCTGGTCTTCCAGGGCAGATGCCAGGTGCCGGCATAGACCACATCCGGGTCAGCGGGATCGATTGCCAGCGATTCCACCTCGTGAATCTCCTGGCTGCCCGGCGGACTGATCAGTGTCCAGGTCGCTCCGGCATCGTTGCTTCTGAAAACCCCATCAAGGGCTCCCGCAAAAAGGATTCTGGAGTCGGAGGGCGCCTGCGCAAAGGCGCGAATCGACTTGCCCTGCAAGCCCTCAACGGCGCTCCAGCTCCGGCCTCCGTCGTGGCTCACCCACAGCCCGCCATCGGCATGTTGCAGCCGCCACGCCGCCGCAAAGATCGTGGCTGGATTCGACCGGTCCACAACAATGTGGTCCAGGATCAGGTCGTCGGTTCCGTCCAGCTTTGCCAGCCGATGCCAGGACCCGCCTCCATCCAAGGACTCATAGAGCCAACTGTTGGTGGTGCCAAGGTAGAGATGATGGGGCTGGCCGGGAACCGCCGCGAGCGAGCGCGCATCCCCGCCAGCGGGGCCAATCGCGCTCCAATTCCCTTGCGCTCGCAATCCGGGAACCGCAAGCGAAAGCAGGACCGAAAGGAAAACCAGGAGCGATATCTGCCCGAATCGTTCAGACCGCCGGGGCTTATCAAGGCAAATTCGCAAGCGATTCATGCGGAACACGGGCTCCCTGACTCAAGAATAGTTGAGAAAAGAGACATAAAACAAAAGAGGCTGGCCGGCTCGCCGGTCAACCTCTGATGATTCCACGAGGAATACCTCTACCTGGTAGCTTTCCGGCCCCCGCCGTTCAAGTTGCGGGGGCCGGAATATCGGTTGTACCGCGGATCAGGCCGTGCGGCCTACTTCGCGGGCATGGCCATCTTCTTGGCTGCGGCTGGCTTCTTGTGGGTTGCTGCCGCATGCAGCGGCTTGCGCGGCTGCGCCTTCACCGCGGCCTCGTCCACCGGCGTCGTTCCGGCCACGTCGGTCGAGAAGCTCGCTCCTGTGGGCACCAGGTAATCTTCCACCGTCTGCCCGTCGGTTGCGCTGGTTGCTACGCTGATCCGGGAAGAGTCAATGCCCTTCTCGGTTACCAGGTAGTCCTTCGCGTTGACTGCGCGCTCGGCTGCCAGGTCCACAACCTTCAGATGCTTGTTCTTCTGCGCCAGCTTTTCTTCCCTGGCGGTCTTGGCCTTTTCCTTGTCATCCGAAGTGCCCACCACAACCGCCTGGGCATCCGACTGCTTCTGCAGGTCAAGAGCTACCTCGTCGAGGCAGGCCTTGGCTTCGTTGTTCACGCGGGACGGACGCTCCTTGTCACCCGCGAAGTTGATTGAGCAAAGCGCCTGGGCGTGCGGAGTTGGAGGCACATACGGGGCCGTGATGGTCACGGTGTTGTCTGCGTTGATGGTTGCCGATGCGCTCTGGTTCTTGTCGTCGGTCACCGTGCAGACGATGGTCACCGGGCCGGTTGGCGCGCCCACCGAGGAGAAGATCGCGGTGTTCCCGTTGCCTTGGATCGTGCCCACCGAAGTGGTGTAGGTGTAAGTCAGTGGACGGTTCTGCGGGCTGACCGCGACGGCCGTCACCGTGGCTGAATCGCCCGGCTTGATCGTCGTCGGGCTCACCGAGCAGCTGATCGTCGGCGGCTCAAACTGCTTCACCGTAAAGCTGGCCGATGCGGTGGCCGATTCCCACGGCTTGAGGCCTTCCTTGCCGGGCCTGCCTTCCTTCACTCCGCAATTCACCGTGTAGGCCCCAGGCGCCAATGCGCCGGTGGCCACGGTGGCCGTCGTCGTGCTGCTGTTCACGCCGGCTCCCGACAGGCTGTAAATCACATTCAACTTCGGAAACACGTCGCCGGCCGTCGCCGTTACCGTGACCGGATCGCCGGGGTAGACCCAAGTGGGACTGGCAGCGCAAGCCAGGGTTATCGGTGGCGGCGGCGCTATCGTGCCAATGTGGTACACGACGCCCCCAACCAGCCGAATCCCCTCGAGATTGGCGATTCCGCCGGGTTGCCAGCCATTGACGGAGTGATGCGCCGCTCCAAAATCAACATGCGCGAATTCATAGTCGCCCCCGCCCCGGATGGCCCAATGGGGAGCGATCTCGCGGTCCAGGCCGCCGCCCAGGGTGAACGTGTATCCGGGCGTGTAATTCTGGTGAGCCGGACCTTCAAGCGATAATCCGCCCCCCAAGACATGCACCCACGGTGTGATCTTGCCGTTTGTTTGAGCGAAGCGGCGGACCACACCAGCCTGCACCGTCACAATGCCGCTGTTGCTGAAGCAGTTTTCGCAGCTGACGATCATGTCATGCTGGCCCGAATCAATCTGAAATCCCCAGCGGTCGTTGAAATAGCGGGTAACGCTCCCAACGGTACCGATCTTCTCGGTCTTGAAATCAACCGGGGTCTTTGCGCCGAGCGGGCTGGTGCCATCGACGTGCGAGTTCGGATCAAGAAAACTGTAGCCCGCGAAGATGTCCCACCGGGACGGAGAATCGCCTACAGCTGCCTTCGCGGCTGGTTTCGCCGAGTTCTGGGCGCCAAGAGCAAGGGGTATCGATACCACACATGCCAAGGCAAGCAACCGGCTAACAGACTTTGAAACTCGAGAGAACATGCGTTTTTCCTCCACAATCAATCTGAACGGCAAATGGACAAGGCTGCTTGCGAGTGCAAACACCAACTCGAACTGACTCGGTCCTTCACAAGTGAGGGATCGTCTGGCGTCCTTACAGCACTATTAAACGTACCATAAGAGGTTTGGGGACGACGACAATTTTTTCAACATCTTACCGACCTGCCGTCCCCCTGGCAATGATTTACAGGTAACCTGAAAGAAACTTTGGTAACCTGTTACCTGAAACTTCCCTTCGAACCGCTCCTAACCCACATTCAGCGTCTTCAGCAGGCTCCGTGGCTCGCGCTGAATCTTCTCTTGAAGAAGCGTAATCGCATACAGAAGTTGCTCGGGCCGTGGCGGACACCCCGGTACATAGACATCTACAGGGATCACCTGGTTTACGCCCTGCACCAGAGCATAATTGTTGAAAACCCCGCCGGAAGTGGCGCAAGCGCCCATCGAGATCACCCACTTCGGCTCCGGCATCTGGTCATACAACCTGCGGATCACCGGCGCCATCTTCTGCGAAACCCGCCCCGCAACCACCATCAGATCCGACTGCCGCGGCGAAGGCCGGAAGACCTCGGCGCCGAAGCGCGCCACATCAAAGCGCGATGCCCCCATCGACATCATCTCGATGGCGCAGCAGGCCAACCCAAAGGTCATCGGCCAAATGGAGTTTTTCCGTATCCAGTTCACCGCAAAATCCAGCGAAGTCAGCAGCACGCCTTCCGGCGCTTCAAAGTCATAGCTGGCTTCCTGAAGCTTGACGCGGTTCCGCGCGCTGCTCTCCAACGCTCCAAACAGATACCGGTCCCGCTCCACCGTCGCTGCCATATGTCTAATATAACTCCGCCTCCCCGGATGCAAGTTGGTCGCTTTTGCTCACTGCGCCGACTCTTTGTTCTCCGCTTTCATGCCCCTGGCGTCTCGCCTGGTCATTGACCACCCATCACCGGCCGCGTCCAGGGGCGCTTTTATCCCAGAGCAAATGAGGATGCAATAAAGAGCTTGCCGATTTCCATAAGGATTCTGTAAGATTCCTCTCAACACCCTTACAGTCGGCAATGGTCGCTCGATCCCGTTTGCCTTCCGTTGCGCCTCAACTCCGGCTCCGGCCTGCGCCCGTCCAGACCGCCTCCGGTGCTTCCTTATCCGTTCACCCGGTAGGGCGGCCGGACTCCGCCACCGTGCATCGGTGCTGCTCGTCAAATTCTCTCTGGGAGTGGAATCATATGTGTCGCCGCGCAATCAAACTTCTGATTCTCTTTGCCTGTCTGGGGCCCCCGGCTATGGCGCTGGCTCACGCCCAGTCCTCTGTTCCCGTGACTCAGGAACAATTCGCCTCCCTCCAGCAGGCCGTCCACGACGCTCAATCCTCCGGCGATAACGCCTGGGTGCTGATTTCCGCGGCCCTGGTCCTGCTGATGACCGCGCCCGGCCTGGCGCTCTTTTATGGCGGCCTGGTCCGCCGCAAAAACATCCTGGGCACCATGATGGAAAGCTTCGCCATGATGGGCCTGATCACCGTTCTCTGGGCCGTCGTCGGCTACTCGCTGGCCTTTGGCGCCGGCAACGGCTTCATCGGCGGCTTCGAGCACACCTTCCTGCGCGGCGTGGGACTCACTCCCAATCCCAACTATGGCGGCACCATTCCTGAGCAGACCTTCATGATTTACCAGCTCATGTTCGCCATCATCACCCCGGCCTTGATCACCGGAGCCTTTGCCGAGCGCGTCAAATTCAGTTCCATGGCCGTTTTTCTTTCTCTTTGGTCGCTGGTGGTTTACTGCCCGCTGGCGCACATGGTCTGGGGCGTGGGCGGAATCCTCAACGTCAACGGCGGACATTGGCCGGTTCTGGACTTTGCCGGCGGCACCGTGGTGCACATCTCTTCCGGCGTGGCCGCCCTCGTGACTGCCATCTACCTGGGCAAGCGCGCCGGCTACCCGCAAGAAGATATGCCGCCCCACTCGCTGGTGCTCAGCTTCATCGGCGCGGGTCTGCTGTGGGTGGGCTGGTTCGGCTTCAACGCCGGCAGCGCGCTGAGCGCCGGCCCGCTGGCCACCAGCGCTTTTATCAACACCCAGTTTGCCGCTGCGGCAGGCGCCATCGGATGGGTCATCGCCGAGTGGATCAGCAACGGCAAACCCACCGCTCTGGGAGCCATCTCCGGCGCTGTCGCCGGCTTGGCTACGATTACCCAGGCCTCCGGTTTCGTCCAGCCCATGAGCGCGCTCGCCATCGGCCTTATTGCCGGCATCGTCTGCCCCTTCATGGTCTTCAGGGTCAAGCGGTTCTTCGGCTATGACGACTCCCTCGACGCCTTCGGCGTGCATGGCGTGGGTGGAACCATGGGCGCGCTGCTCACCGGCCTCTTCGCCTCCGGAGCCATCAACGCCGCCTTCGGCAAGAACGCCGCCGGCAAGCCCCTCGCCACCGGTGCCATCGATGGCAACTGGCGCCAGGTGCTGAATCAGGCCGTCGGCATGGGGGCCGGATGGGCCATGGCCATCGTCGGAACCCTGGCGCTGCTCTTGCTGGTCGACAAGACCATGGGCCTGCGTGTCTCCGTCACCGACGAAGCTGCCGGCCTTGACCTCTCGCAGCACGGCGAGGAAGGCTACGACCTTAACGGGTGATCCTCTGATTTTTAACAGCGGGTGCCCCACCTTCGCCGCGCTTCTTGCGGCTAAGGTGGGAAGCCACAACCCAAACCACTGTCCTTAAGGAACAACCAGGCAAGGAGTTTCGACATGCTCAAGATTGAAGCCATCATCCAGCCGGCCAAGCTCGATCCGGTGAAAGAAGCCCTGCTCGAAGCCGGCATCGAAGGAATCACCATTCTGGAAGCCCGCGGCCACGGCCGTCAGAAGGGCCACACCGAGTTCTATCGCGGCCGCGAGTACACCGTCGATCTTCTCCCCAAGGTCAAGCTCGAGATCGTCGTCAACGACGCCTTCAAGGACAAGGTCATTCAGGCCATCCTCGGCGCCGCCCACACCGGCCACATCGGCGACGGAAAGATCTTCATCAGCCCCGTCTCGGAGGCGATCCGCATCCGCAACGACGAGCGCGGCGAATCAGCAATCTGAAGCCGTTCTCTGAATCCTGTGTGTACCAGAGCCTGCCGAAGGGGGTTCCTCTTCTGGAACACGGGAAGGGAGGCGGCTAATCTGAGTCTGCCGTATTCTCGCCTTGGATCCAATCAGGCCGGAGGCCGGGGCAGCCTCAACACACCGCCCCGGAGCCGGACTCTTGTGCTGATCCTCTCTTTATCGCGGTCTCGGTAAGATTGCAATGGTTGATTGGGTCTCTTGCGCTCATCCCGGTCAAATTCCACTAAATCTTCATAGGTTCCTTATGCTTTGGACTCTACGATCTCCTAAAGAGAATTATGCAAAAGCTGAACCGAAATCGACCTCCTGGGGCCTGTTCAGCCTCGTCTGACTTTTCTCAAGCGAAAACTCTGCTCCGGCAGCGCCCTCGATCCGCGCAGACCACGCCGCCGGTGTACCTCTCAGCGCTTCATCCGGATGGGCGGCCGGTTCCCCGCCTCATCGCATGGCTCTGGCCCTCTGCATCCTCTTGGGAGTTGAATTCTATGCATCGTGGAATCAAACTGATCTTCCTCTCGGCCCTCCTGGGATTCCCGGCCCTGGCCTTGGCTGTGGCGCCCAACCTGGCCCCGGCCGCTCCGGCGCCGGCCACCCAGGCTCAGATCGCCGCCCTTCAACAGGCCGTCAATGCCGCCCAGGCCGCCAGTTCCAAGGCCCAGGCCGCTGCTGCCAGCGCTCAATACGCCGGCGATAACGCCTGGATGCTGACCTCGGCCGCCCTGGTCCTGCTCATGACCGGCCCCGGACTGGCCCTCTTCTACGGCGGCCTGGTCCGCAAGAAGAACATCCTCGGCACCATGATGCAGAGCTTCGCCATGATGGCCCTGGTCACCGTTCTGTGGGCTGTGGTGGGCTACTCGCTGGCCTTCGGCCATGGCACTGCATTCATTGGCGGCTTCGAACACATGTTTTTGCGCGGAGTGGGCCTGGCGCCCAACCTGGACTATGCCCCCACCATTCCCGAACAGACCCTGATGATCTACCAGCTCATGTTCGCCATCATCACCCCGGCGCTCATTACCGGCGCCTTTGCCGAGCGCATGAAGTTCAGCGCCATGGCTCTCTTCCTCTCGCTCTGGTCGCTGGTTGTCTATTGCCCCATGGCCCACATGGTCTGGGGCGTTGACGGCCTGCTCAACTCCGCCAACATCCACGCCCGTTTCCCCAGCTTCGATTTCGCCGGCGGCACCGTCGTCCACGTCACCAGCGGCGTCTCGGCTCTGGTTACCTGCCTTTATCTGGGCAAGCGCATCGGCTACCCGCACACCAAGATGCAGCCCCACTCCATGGTGCTCAGCTTCATCGGGGCTTGTCTGTTGTGGGTCGGCTGGTTCGGCTTCAATGCCGGCAGCGCCCTCGCGGCCAGCTCCCTGGCCACCAGCGCCTTCATCAACACCCACTTCGCCGCCGCCGCCGCCGCCATCGGCTGGTCCATCGCCGAGTGGATTCACAATGGCAAGCCCACCGCCCTCGGCGCCATCTCCGGCGCGGTTGCCGGGCTGGTCGCCATCACCCCCGCCTCCGGCTTTGTCCAGCCCATGAGCGCACTGGCAATCGGCTTCATCGCCGGCGCATTCTGCTTTCTGATGGTCTTCATGGTCAAGAGCTTCTTCGGCTACGACGACTCGCTCGACGCCTTCGGCGTGCATGGCGCCGGCGGGACCATCGGCGCTCTGCTCACCGGCCTCTTCGCCGCCAGCGTCATCAACCCGGTCTTCAAGGATGCGGCCGGCAACCCGCTCCCTTCCGGCGCCATCGACGGCAATTGGGGCCAAATGCTCAACCAGTCCGCCGGCGTCGCCATTGCCTGGGGCATCTCCATCGTCGGCACGCTGGTGCTGCTCGTCATCGTGGACAAGCTGGTCGGCCTCCGCGTCTCCGCCGAGGACGAAGCCGCCGGCCTCGACCTCTCGCAGCACAATGAGGAAGGCTACAACCTCGACACCTAAGCTTTTTGTTCAGATGGATTTCATCAAAATACCGGGGGGACTGGCACAACCAGCCCTCCGGCCTGTTACGCTGTCAAACGAGGCATTTTCCGCATGATCAAAATTGAAGCCGTTCTCCAGCCCTCCAAGCTGGATGCAGTCAAGGATGCCCTGCTCGAAGCCGGCATCGAAGGCATGACCATTCTCGAAGCCCGCGGCCATGGCCGCCAGAAGGGCCACACCGAGTTCTATCGCGGCCGCGAAAACACGGTCGATCTCCTGCCCAAGGTCAAAATCGAGCTGGTGGTCAAGGACGACCAGAAAGAGAAGACTTTGCAGGCCATCATCGGCGCGGCCCGCACCGGCCGCATCGGCGACGGCAAGATCTTTGTCAGCCCCGTCGCCGACGCCATCCGCATCCGCAACGACGAACGCGGCGAAACCGCCCTCTGACGATCTGTGCGTTGGGGAAGCCAGGTCTATCGACAGGCGTCCCCAACGCACGATCCGTCAATTGCGCTTGATTTCGCTTTCGCCCTGCGTCTTCCTCGTTCGAGATGCTAATCTGATAACTTCGCCCCCAGTGGTACAACTCGTCGGCGCAATAAGGGAGAATCTTATGTTCTGCTCGGGTTGCGGCAACCAATTGGAAGAAAAGGCCGCCTTTTGTTCTCGCTGTGGCAGGCCAGCTGCCCAGCAACAAGGGACAAACGCACCCCCCAGCGGGGCTTCTGGGATCGAAGTGTGTGAGATCACTTTCGTTAAGACGCGGGATGGGGGATTCTTTCGACTGCCCCGAGCGAAGTTCATTGCCATGGCAATCGGGCCTTCGGGCAAATATGAGGCCGGTGAATCGGAAGAGTTCAACCTGAGCACGGAAGGGACTTTCGATAGTGAGGATCAGGGCCAAATCGTCGCTCATGACGGCATTGTTCAGAATCTGACCAGGGACGGGTGGCAGTTAAGTGAGGAGACATCGCCTTTCGGGTTCAATTGCAAGTTCAAACGCATCGTTTCGCAGCGAGGGGCCGCCTCGGCGCAGGGATCCCCTTCACATAGAGACCTGGAACTCTATTATTTTTGGGCGAGCTGGTGTCAGATATGTAAAAAGGCCACTCCCGACATCGCAAGCCTTGCAGCGGAATTCGCGGGTAAACTGAGGGTTACCAGAATCAATGTAGACGAAGGTTCGAGCATGGGCGAGCGCCTCAAAATCACCGGAGTTCCGACCTATGTTCTTCTCAAGTCCGGCCTAGAGTGTGAACGAATTCTTGGCGGAGTGCCAAAAGAGCAGATTGCTGACGCAATACGCCGTCACATCTGACAACCTCCCTCACGCCAGCACCTTCACCCCGTGCTTTTCAACGATATCCAATAGCTTCAGCGCCATGCCGCTGGGCTTCTTCGCGCCCGACTCCCACTTCTCCACAGTCGATTCGCTCGTGTTGAGGTAGCGCGCAAAGACCGGTTGGCTCAAATGCTGGCTCTCGCGAATCCGCTTGATCCGGCGCGGCTCCATCTGGGCGGGAGTCAGCAGGCAGGACTTATCAAACTCCCGCATGGTTGCCTTGTCGATTGCGCCCACCCTTAACATCGCGGAAGCAGACGAATGAATTGCCTCAAATGCATCGCTCTTAAACCTGTGTTTATCCGTCATCGCAGATCTCCATCCAGAAATTGTCTTGAGTCAACTCGTCGACCTGTTGGTCGGTTAGTGTTTGATAAACCTTGGCGAGCTTTCTGAATTTGGCCAATTCCTCGTCCCCGATATTGGCTCTGTCCTTCTTTGCAAAAAGATACTCGTAGACCCAATACCGCCCGCCCCCCGCGACCAGAATGGAACGGTATAGATTCTTTCCCAAACGCTTCTTGAAGACCCCGCCGCCCAAGTCATCGGCCTGCCCCAGCATCACCTGCCGGATCGCCGAACAAAGCTCGGCATCCACGATCTGCGCCTTCCGCGCCGCCCTTGCAAACCAGGCTGTCTTGAAAACTCGTTCCGATCCCCGAGCCTGACCAACCATGCCTTCTAGTGTAGCACCCGGTGCTATCGCTCCGGCACAAAAATCACCTTCCCTCACCCCGTCCTCTGCTTCACCCGAAGATTGTTCAGCGCATAGTCGATGAAGCGCGGCTCGAAGTGCGGCGCCTGCCCCATGAACCGGCACGCGGCCACCACCTGATCGACGATGAACTTCGGCTGATAGGCCGCCAGTTCCAGGCCTTTTTCCACCTTGAGCTTCCGCACGATGCTGTCAAAGATGCCGCCGGGCAGCGTGAATCCCAGCCGCGCGCACTCCTTCTCGAAGATCTGCTGGTAGAGTTCCAGGCTGGGCGCCGCGATCTCGATCTTGTAGGGAAGCCGGCGCAGGAAGGCGGGATCCATCAAGTCTTCCGGCTCCAGGTTGGTGGAAAAGATCACCAGCTCTTCAAAGGGGATGCTGAAGCTCTTGCCGGTATGCAGTTTCAGATAGTCGACGCGGTTCTCCAGCGGCACGATCCAGCGGTTGAGCAGGCTTGTGGGGCTTACCAGTTGGCGGCCGAAGTCGTCGATCACGAAACAGCCTCCCAGCGCCTTCATGTGCAGCGGCGCTTCGTAGAAGTGGCCCGCGGGGTCGTAGCGCAGCTCCAGCATCTCCAGCGTCAGTTCGCCGCCGGTCGCCACGAAGGGCCTCCGGCAGGGAACCCAGCGCGCGTCATACTCTTCGGCCCGGACGAATGAGAGCATCCCGTCGTCGGCCATGGCGGTGGGACTCACCCCGAGATGAACGGCGGGGTCGTGAACGCAGATGATCTGGCCCTCGATGGTGATTGCATAAGGCACGTAGATCACATCGCTGAAGACGCTGCTCAGCGAATGCGCGAAGCTGGTCTTGCCATTGCCGGGGGGACCATAGAGAAGCATCGCCCGCCCCGAATTCAACGCCGGCCCGCTTTGCTCCACAATGCTCGCGTCAAAGGTCAGCTCGCCCAGCGCCTTGCGGATCTTCTCGAAGGTGACCCGTTCGTTGGTCAGCTTCTGCAGGCTCACCTGATAAGTGAATTCCGCCAGGGTGACTGGCGCGGGCCCCACGTAGCTTGATCGCTCCAGGGAGTCGAGCGTCCAGCGCTTGCCCTCTTCGGTGAACGCATAGCCCATATCGGCCGGGCTGTCGGAGCCGCGCATTCCCAGCGCGCGCATCAGTTGCCGGTCCACGGCCATCCGCACCAGCTCGGAGACGAGGTGGTAAGGCAGCTTGATGGCATCGATGAACTCGCGAATGCTCCCCAGGCGGCCTATAAAAATCAGCTTCATCAACAGGCTCAGAAGATCGACCTCGTCGATTCCCGTAGCCGCAATATCGGCCGGTTCGGCGGGAATGCGCTTCAGAAAGGCCTCCAGCGCCCGCTGTTCGATCGCTCCCAGCGTCACCAGGTTGTCGCCCAGACGTCCCCCGATGCTCGCCTGGCGCTCCAGCGCCGCGGCAACATCCTGCTCGCTGACCAGGCCCGCCTGGATCAGCAGATCGCCCAATCGCATTCGAGCGCCGATAGTGCCCTCCTCCAATCGAGTTTCTGAACCAGATTCTACAGCGAAGATCGCCCCATGCCCCATCCTTTTCGTATTCTTTGCGAAAAGGGTGGGAATCCACGAACCCCGTTGCGTTCCCCGGCACAGAGTGGAAGAATGGACGCGCGCGCAATTCTCTGTATCAACCAGGGGCGAACGAATGAAAAGCTGCCCGCAGTGCGACACCGGCTACCCCGACAGACACACCACCTGCCCCACCCATGGTGTGCCGCTCAACGAGATTCGCGACCTCAAGCCGGGCATGGTCGTCCACCACAGTTACCGCATCGTCCGCAAGCTGGGCCAGGGCGGAATGGGCGCCGTCTATCTCGCCCAGCACACGCTCATGGACGAGCCCCGCGCCCTGAAATTCCTCTCCGCCGAGCTGAGCGGCGACCAGGCCTTCACCAGCCGCTTTTTGCGCGAGGTGCGCGTGTTGCGCCAGATTCGCAACCGCAACGTGGTGGACTGCGGCGACCTGGAACGCGCGGAAGATGATTCGCTCTTCTTTTCCATGGAGTTCGTCGATGGCCCCGACCTGCGGAGATTTCTCCACGACGCACGCCTCCACTCTGCGGAAGAACTCAATCGGGAGGCAGGCGGGGGTTCGGAGAGGGATAGGAATTCGGAGGGAGGCGGGGGTTTTAACCCCCGCATAACGCCAAGAGAATCGACGTGGGCTTTAGCCCCGGAGGCTCTGTATCAGGGCACGGCTGGTAGGTTGGGGCTTCAGCCCCGACTGCCGCAAACGCCCCAAGAAGAAGCCTGGGCTTTAGCCCCGGAGGCTCTGTATCAGGGCACGGCTGGTAGGTCGGGGCCTCAGCCCCGACTGCCGCAAACGCCCCAAGAAGAAGCCCGGGCTTTAGCCCCTGCGGGCTCTCTTCCCGTCCCTCTAGCCCTCCACATCGCCCGCCAAATCGCCCAAGGCCTCGCCGCCGCCCACGCCCGAGGCATGGTCCACCGCGACATCAAGCCCGAAAACATCCTCATGGCCCGCGAAGCCGGCGCATGGCTTCCCAAGATCGCCGACTTCGGCATCGTCGCCACCAAGGAGTCCAGCACCGCCTTCACCCGCACCGGCGGCACGCTGCTCACCGTCACCTACGCCGCCCCCGAGCAGTGGCGCGGAACCCCCGCCGCCGACTTGGACGGCCGCACTGACCTCTACGCCCTCGGCGGCCTCCTCTACGAGATGCTCACCGGCCAGACGCCCTTCCACGCTGAAAGCTATGAAGGCTGGGCGCAAGCCCACCAAACCACCCCGCCCCCGCCGCCCAGCGCCCTCCGCCCCGACCTGGCCAACTGGCAAGGCCTCGACGCGCTCGTCCTCCGTCTCCTCGCCAAAGACCGCAACGACCGCCCCAAAGATGTAGCCGAACTGCTCAACCTACTCGATGCTGTGCGGTATGTTTCGTCCGATGGGCACCCAAAAACCGAACTCGAAGGACCAGTAGCAAGCTTGGGACAGAAAACAGCCGGAGAAGCTCCCAAAACAGCCCGTCGCTGGGGCATTTTGTTCGGATTGTTGGTTGGCGGACTCATCCTGACCACGCTTGCAATGTGGTTCATTTCGCAGCGAACAAAGCGACCTATGAACTCGGCAGTGCAAACTCCGCCCGTGATCCAACCCCAAACGGAAAATCCTCAGTCTGAACAACCCAAACCTCCGCAGCTTACGAATCCCAAGCCAACCAACCCGCAGCCCAGTAGTCCCCAGGAACCAAAACCTGCACAAGTCGAGATCCCAAAACCATCCGTCCAACAGCCGAGCATTGCCGAGATTGATAAACAAGCCGGCGCGCTCTACGATCAGAGGCGTTACGCGGATGCTGCGCCGCTTTACGATGAGGCCTGTACAGGTGGCCTGGGGTCCGACTGCGACCGGCTCGGCATGATGTACGAGCATGGCGATGGTGTGGCACGGGATTATTCTCAGGCGGCGACGCTCTACTCCAAGGCCTGCGTCGTGGGCGACAAAACAGGCTGCGATGCCCTTATCCCTATGTATGCGAAGAGGATGGTCACCGCTCAAGAGGCTTCTCACGTGGAGAGCATTTTCTCTAATGCCTGTGACGCGGGTAACGCTCACGGTTGCGCCAGTCTCGGTTTCATGTACGAAAATGGTGCCGGTATCACGCGGGACATCCCCCGCGCTGTGTCTCTCTACTCAAAAGCCTGTGACTCGGGCGAGGCACGTGGCTGCGCGAATTTAGGCGTGATGTACGCGAACGGCAGCGGAGTAACGAGGGATGATTCCAGGGCGGCAGCCCTTTCCGCTAAGGCCTGCGATGGAGGCGAGGCTTTCGCTTGTGCAACTCTCGGCTTTGGGTATGAAAACGGACGTGGCGTCACGCGTGATTATTCTCGCGCAGCGGCTCTCTATTTGAGGGCCTGCGATGCGGGTATTGCGATTGGCTGCGGCAATCTTGGCGTTTTATACGAGAATGGCAAAGGCGTAACAAAGGACGCTACCCGGGCCGTGACGCTCGCCTCTAAGGCCTGCGACGCGGGCTACGCTCTGGGTTGTTTCAATCTGGGCATTCTGTATCAGAGTGGCAGCGGAGCCGGAGTTGATGTGAATCGCGCTGCGGCGCTATACACCAAGGCCTGCGATGGGGGTATAGAAAAGGGCTGTTTTAACGCTGGCCTTATGTACGACAAAGGAACTGGCGTCGCACGGGATTATTCTCATGCGGCAGCTCTTTATTCCAAAGCGTGTGAAAAGGGCGAAGCAATGAGTTGCAGCAATCTCGGTATTCTGTACGGGAGTGGAAATGGCGTACCAAAGGATGCAGCCCGGGCTGTTGAGCTGATTTCGAAATC
>Ga0302156_10001886_pt1 | contig 17786 bp, 16 predicted proteins | sample I_Bog_N3_2_FD_193503 | JGI IMG/M metagenome (GOLD analysis project Ga0302156, IMG submission 193503) | Peat permafrost microbial communities from Stordalen Mire near Abisko, Sweden - I_Bog_N3_2 | ecosystem: Environmental > Terrestrial > Soil > Wetlands > Peat | place: Sweden: Abisko, Stordalen... | reverse complement strand
CACATTGCCGATATACGGGTGCATATGCCCGGGGACCCGCCGCGACAGGGCGACGGCCAGCGGCGGTGCGATCAAGGCGCCGAGCAGGGCGCTGGCGATCACCACCAGCGCTCCGCCGCCATGGATCAGTACGGCGGCCGGGGCGACCGAGACAATCGGGATATAGGTCGGATACCAACCCCGCGCAATCCATTGCCGGCGCCAGACCATCACACCAATGGCCGACGCCAGGGCCTGGGCCGCGAGCATCGGCAGCAGCAGGTCCGAACCATAGACCGGTCCGGCCGGGTTGAGCCCGTAGGCCAGCAATACCCCCAACAGCAATCCCAGGCTCGCCCATTCGTTACCGAAAAACGGCGCTTCGGAAAAATCGGCGAGTACCCGGCGCATGCCCCAGACCAGCCCGTGATTCCCCGCTTTCGGCGCAGGCGCTGGTGCAGCGGCCGACGCAGGCTCGGGTTTCACCAGCGCCGGCCAACGCCGACAGAGCGTAAAGGCGATCACGCTGCCGAGAGCCATCCCCAGCACATTGCCGATCACCGCCGGCAGGTCCAGCGGGTTACAGACAAAGTTGACCAATAGCAGGCACAACGGCGTAACCAGCAGCGCCCCCATGACCGCACCGCTGACGGCGATCCGCATGCCCGCGCCAAACAGCAACACGGTGGCGGCCGGAACGGAGACAAAGGCGGCGAAGGTCGGTTGCCAGCCATAACGCGGCACGCTCCAGCCCCACAGCAGGTTGCTCAACAACAGGCCCAGCAGCGAACTGCCGATCAACCAGGGCCACAGGCCGCTGCCATAACAAATGGCAAAGCCCTGCCAGGCCTTGCCCCGGCGGTGGGCCCAATGGGCCAGGCCGGCACCGGCCAGCAGGCCCAGCGAAGCCAGCTCATGTTTGTAGAAGACCATTTCGCTGATATCGCCGAGCACCCAGCGTAGCCAGGCACTGGCGGCGGGCAGGGTTTCCATCATATGCAGGTAGCCGGACCCGCCGAAGGGCAGGCTCAGCCAGACCAGCAGCAGGCCCGGAACGATCAGGCCCAGACCGAACAGGCCGGCGAGCCGGCCCGGGGTGGAGACAGTGTTCATCTCGATCCCCTTCAGCGCGGTAGAGAAGGATGGTGGAGGTAGCCGAGCATGTCGTCGTAGAGGTCGGTCCGGCGGTCCCTGGGCAGGTCGTTCAGGCTGTTCCAGATCGGCGCGCTGCGGGCGCTGACCAGATCGATATCGGCGAACAGCACGGCCTCATCGATGGGCGAGGCCACCTCGCTGAGGGGCCAGCCGTTGGTCCCGGCGATCAGCGAGCAGCCGAGGAAACGCTCGCCGCGATCGCTGCCGACGCGATTGGCCGCGGCGATAAACACGTTATTGACGTGGGCGGCGGTGATGGTCAGGTACGAGGCCATGCATTTACCGGTTTCGTCGAACAGTGGCGGCGGGGTCCAGACCCAGTTGTTCAGGCTGCAGATGATATCCGCACCCTGCTGGCTCAACAGGCGCGGTACTTCGGGAAACCAGATGTCCCAGCAGATCAGCAGGCCGATCCGCCCGATGGGCGTGTCGAAGACCGGAAAGCCCAGGTCGCCGGGGGTGAACCAGAGCTTCTCCTCGTTCCATAAATGCGCCTTGCGGTACTTGCCGATAAACCCGTCCGGGCCGACCAGCACGGCGGTATCGAATAACTGCACCCCGTCACATTCGGCGACTCCGGCTGCGAGGTAGATCCGATGCTCTTGTGCGAAATTTACCCAGGCCTGCACGCTGGGACCTTGCGGTACGGCTTCGGCGTGGAGAAATGCTTCCTGGCGGTTCTGGAAGCTGTAGCCGGTGTTGGCCAGTTCCGGCAACACGATCAGGTTGGCGCCACCGCGCACCGCCTGGCCCGCCAGCGCAAGGCTGCGGTCCAGGTTATACGGGGTGTGGGCAACGCCGGCCTGGGGATCGAACTGCACGACGGCAACGCGTACGGGACTGACAGCGGGGCGAGATTCATTCATTTGAGGTGCTCTCATTCTTGTTATTCAACCCGAATGGGTTGATACGCCTATGAGAAGCCATTCAATGAGTGGTGTATGTCGGTGGGCCTCCGGTAAACCAGTCGGGTATTTCCTAGAACAGCCTGGGAATACTGAACGCCGTTGGTGACTCGCTGGCCGGTGGTCGCCCGCTGTATTCGGGGTAGTGCTTCAAGCTGAAACCTCCATTGAATGTTGCGCCGGTTCGCTGGCACAGATGGATCGTGGCATCGAGGGCACCCCGCAGGCAGGGCTCGGTCCAGCCGGCGTCGACCGAAAAGGACTCGCCGCACAGGTAGAGCCCGGAACGGGCGGAGTAGTGGCGGTTGTAGTTCATCAGGTCGATGGCTTCGTAATAGGTGCCGGGACGGTAGAGCTTGGCCGCACCGAGGGCATTGCGATCACTCATCCAGCGATGCACCGCGGCCTTTTGCGTGTCGATATAGGGTGAGATCCGCCGATTGATATTGCTCGCGTGCAGCAGTATGCGATCCAGCTCGCCGACGCATTTCTCAACCAGCTCCTGGTCCGAAAACAGCGCGAGTTTGGTGGCGTCGTCCTCCCAGGTGTAACTCAGCAGGATGCAGTCATAGGGATAGGTGTCGTTGTAACTGTAGGTGTACATGTCATGGATCAGGCTGTCGGTGACCAGCGCCTGGGGGATGCCGTGGGGCTCGGTGAAAAAGCTTTTTTTCAGCGGCGCAAACACCTTGCAGCTGGTTTCCCAGTGGGCGGTCTTGTAGGCGCTGCGGATGTGGAACGGCAGCATCCGTTCGTCGAAGCCCTTGAGCTCGACGGTGGTTTCGATCAGCCAGGACGGGAGGGTGAGAATCACCGAGTCGAAGACTTCACTGCGCCGCTCGCGGCGCTGCGGATCGTTCCATTGCCAGGCGTAGTCGACGCGAATCTGCTGGTTGGGCAGTTTGCTCAGGCCGTTGACCTGGGCCTGGGTGGCGAACCCGGCGCCGCGCTGTCGGCAATGCTCGTAGAAGGACAGGCCGCGCCCTTCGACTGGCATGAACAACAGGCATTCGTCGAGGGCGGCGACACCCAGGTAGCGCGGTGCGTCGAAGGCCAGGCCGTTGCAGTCGAGCAGCGTGCCGGCCTGCAGATGCGGTGATGGCAGCGGATTGCCGCGCTCATCGACGCGGCCGTGCATCAACTGCAGGCGATGGCTGAAACCAAAGATCGCGGTGCGGATCGGGTACAGGCTGCAGGCGTCATAGAACGCGCCCCAGCTGCCGTCGCCGATACCGATGGCATAGAAGATCGCCGATTCTTCGGCGCTCATGCCGACGCCGCCGAAATTGCCCGGGTCGTCCGCTTGCCAGTGACTGATGGCGGGCAGTGTGACGAGGTTGCGAAACGACAGGCTTTCATAGCGCTGGACAATCGCCGACCAGAGGCTTTCCCAGCCCTCGCTGGCGTAGTGGGCTTCCACCTGGCGGGTCATGCGCTCGGCGAACAGGCGCCATTTTTCGTGGACCTGTTTCAGCAGTTTTCCCGGGGGCGGGGTCTGCCCGTCGCGGTTGTCCCAGATCAGCATCCGCGGGGTTTCCTGCCCCTCCAGCAGGCCCTCACGGAGGAAAATCCCGGTGCTCTTGACCTGGGCGCTGCCGGGGTTGGCGAAATCCGAAAGGCGCAGGTTGAACTGCTCGGTGTAGTGCGCCAGCACGGAGCGCCCTTTCAGCGGCGCCTCGCCCTCGCGGTTGAAATACGGCAGGCGCATCGCGCCCATTTCGAATGGCGTGGAACCGGTGGTGGCGGGCTGGCTTTTGTCGATCACGGTCAGGTGTCGGCCGCCGATACGTCGGGACTGTTCGAGCAGGGTGATGTCCGTGAAGCCGCAGCGCAGCAGCTCATGAGCCGCGCTGAGGCCGGTGACGCCGGCGCCGATGATGCAGATCCGGTGGGCGCTGTCCGTGGCGCGGGCGACGCCGCCGGGTTGCTCGACCAGTCGGCGATAGTCGAAGCACAGGTCCGGCGGGTTGGGGAAACGGGCGCGCCAGGTGCGCTGGGGCTCCACCGTCGGTGTAGGGAATGAGGGCTGCTGTTGAGCCAATCCAATAGGCATGTACGACGCTCCTTGTCAGTGGCAATCGGTAGTGATTGCCGGAGCGAGTCTACGAAGGCGAGGGCAGGGCGCTGTGGTAATTAATTATGCAAGGTCGCGCGCCGCTTTCGTTTAGTGTCGAAAACGGCGCACGGGCTTCATGCCGCTTGCTGGAACTGCTGGCGATACTGGTTGGGAGACAGTTCGGTGTGCTGGCGGAACAGCCGGGCAAAGAAGCTGGCGTCGTCATAGCCGACTTCATAGCTGATGGTCTTGATGCTCTTGCGGGTGCCCGAGAGCAGGCCCTTGGCGGTTTCGATCCGCAGGCGTTGCAGGTAGTGCAACGGCTTGTCGCCGGTGGCGGTCTGGAAGCGCCGCATGAAGTTGCGAATGCTCATGCCATGCTCCCGGGCGACATCCTCGAAGCGGAACTTGTCGGCGAAATGCTCTTCAAGCCATTGCTGGATCTGCAGGATGATCACGTCCTGGTGCAGCTTCTGGCCGCCGAAGCCGATACGCCCCGGGGCGTAGCTGCGCTGAACCTCATAGAGAATGTCGCGGGCCACGGCCTGGGCGACGTTGGCCCCGCAGAAGCGTTCGATCAGGTAGATATAGAGGTCGCAGGCCGAGGTGGTGCCGCCGGCGCAGTAGAGGTTGTCGGCGTCGGTCAGGTGCTTGTCCTGGTTCAGCTGGACGTTGGGGTAGCGTTCGCTGAAGGCGTTGAAGAAACGCCAGTAGGTGGTCGCTTCCTTGCCATCGAGCAAGCCGGCTTCGGCCAGCCAGAACACCCCGGTGGCTTCGCCGCAGAGTACGGCGCCGCGGGCATGCTGCTCGCGCAGCCAGGGCATGACTTGCGGGTAACGCTGGCACAAGGTTTCGAAGTCGTCCCAGAAGGCCGGGAGGATGATCACATCGGCATTTTCCAGGCCGCCGTCCACCGGCAGAATCACATCGCTGAAGCTGCACACCGGTTTGCCGTCGGGGCTGACCAGGCGGGTCTCGAAGGCCTTGGTGAGTCCTTGGCCGAGCTGCTTGCCGTAGCGCAGGCTGGCCAGGTGGAAAAAATCCTTGGCTTGCATGAGGGTGGAAGCGAATACCCGGTCGATAGCCAGGATGCTGACGCGCCGCAAGGGCGTGGAGAGTGGATTAGCCATAATTCCATTGTTCTTATTAGCGGAAAGTTCTTATAGGGGAAAGTGGTCAACAGACGGCTGGATCGTCTTATTTTTTGTCGCATGTGTCCAGTGTTACCCGGCAAAACACTGGCATAGGCTCTACGGGCCAATCCTGGCCTCAGTGTCCTTGCAGGTGCCCCATGATCCCCAGAACCCTGTTCAGTCCCGAGCACGAGCTGTTTCGCAGCAGTGTGCGCAAGTTTCTCGAGCAGGAAGCGGCGCCCTTCCATGCGCAGTGGGAGAAACGCGGCTATATCGACCGTGAACTGTGGAACAAGGCGGGCGCGCAGGGGATGCTCTGTTCCCATCTGCCGGAGGCCTACGGCGGCATGGCGGCGGACTTTCTCTACAGTGCCGTGGTGATCGAGGAGATCAGCCGGCAGGGCTTGAGCGGCATCGGTTTTTCCCTGCACTCGGACATTGTCGCGCCTTATATCCTGCATTACGGCAGCGAAGCGCTGAAGCTCAAGTACCTGCCCAAGCTGGTGTCCGGCGAGATGGTCACGGCCATTGCGATGACCGAGCCGGGGGCCGGCTCCGACCTGCAAGGGGTGAAGACCACGGCGGTGCTGGACGGTGACGAGTATGTGCTCAATGGCTCGAAGACCTTTATTACCAACGGCTTTCTCGCCGACCTGGTGATCGTCGTCGCCAAGACCGATCCGCACGCCGGGGCCAAGGGCACCAGCCTGTTCCTGGTCGAGGCCGATACGCCGGGGTTTGCCAAGGGCAAGCGCCTGGAAAAGGTCGGGATGAAGGCCCAGGACACCTCCGAGCTGTTTTTCCAGGATGTGCGGGTGCCGAGGGAAAATCTGCTGGGCCAGGCCGGAGCAGGTTTTGCCTATTTGATGCAGGAGTTGCCGCAAGAGCGCCTGACGGTGGCAATCGGTGGTTTGGCCTCGGCCGAGGCGGCGTTGCAGTGGACGCTGGAATACACCCGTGAACGCAAGGCCTTCGGTAAGTCCATTGCCGACTTCCAGAACACCCGCTTCAAGCTGGCGGAAATGGCTACCGAGATCCAGATCGGCCGGGTGTTTGTCGACCGCTGCCTGGAGCTGCATCTGCAAGGCCTGCTCGATGTGCCGACGGCGGCGATGGCCAAGTACTGGGGCACCGACCTGCAATGCAAGGTGCTCGACGAATGCGTGCAGTTGCATGGTGGCTACGGGTTCATGTGGGAATACCCGGTGGCCCGGGCCTGGGCGGATGCGCGGGTGCAGCGCATTTATGCGGGGACCAACGAGATCATGAAGGAGATCATTGCGCGGTCGCTTTGAGGGCGTGGACAGTCGAGGGTGGGGCCTGGCTTGGCAGCGATGGTGTCCTTGCGGGCCCTATCGCCGGCAAGCCGGCTCCTACAGTTTTGCGCACACCGAAGCTTACGGCGCCGGGTTCGGGTGATCCTTGTGGATCGCCTCGATCCCCGCCAGCACTTCCTCCGACAACTTCAGCTCGGCGCTGGCAATGTTGCTGTCCAGTTGCTCCAGCGTCGTCGCGCCAATGATGTTGCTGGTGACGAACGGTTGCTGGGTCACAAACGCCAAAGCCATCTGCGCCGGGTCCAGGCCGTGTTCACGGGCCAGGGCGACATAACGGCTGCACGCCGCTTCCGACTGCGGGTTGAAATAACGGCTGAAACGGCTGTACAGGCTCAGGCGCGCCTTGTCCGGCCGGGCACCGCCTTCATACTTGCCCGACAGAAAGCCGAACGCCATCGGTGAGTACGCCAGCAGGCCGCATTGCTCGCGCAGGGCAACTTCCGCCAGGCCCACTTCAAAGCTGCGGTTGAGCAGGTTGTAGGGGTTCTGGATCGACACCGCCCGCGGCCAGCCGCGACGCTCGGCCTCGAGCAGGAATTTCATGGTGCCCCACGGGGTTTCGTTGGACAGGCCGATATGGCGGATCTTGCCGGCCTTGACCTGTTCGTCCAACGCTTCGAGGATCTCCTCGATCGGCGTGAAGTCTTCATCGGCCTTGTGCTTGTAGCCCAATTGACCGAAGAAATTGGTGCTGCGCTCTGGCCAGTGCAGCTGGTAGAGGTCGATCCAGTCGGTCTGCAAGCGCTTGAGGCTGGCATCCAGGGCTTCGACGATATGCTGGCGGTTGTGCTTGAGCTGGCCGTCGCGGATATAGCCGATGCCGTTGCCGGGGCCGGCGATCTTGCTCGCCAGGATCCAGTCGGCACGGTCGCCGCGCTGCTTGAACCAGTTACCGATCATGCGCTCGGTGCTGGCGTAGGTTTCGGCCTTGGGCGGCACCGGATACATCTCGGCGGTGTCGATGAAATTGATCCCGGCGCCTTTCGCCCGTTCGATCTGGGCAAAGGCTTGATCCTGGGTGTTCTGCTCGCCCCAGGTCATGGTCCCCAGGCAAATTGCGCTCACGTTCAGATCGGTCCGGCCTAGCTGACGGTATTCCATTGGCTGCTCCTGTGGGAAAACGACCATAAAAGCAGGTTGAAATTTTTTTGGCAATCTGCATAATTACGCACCTCTTTATGCAGTGGAAGTGATGCGCCGCCGCCAAAGAATCTTGCCGTTGAACGGACGCGCCGACCCGAGCCCCCGAAAGCGTCTGTATCCGGCTGCCTTTGACCTTGTCAAAGTACGCACTATTCAGTAAGATCCGCCGTCTTATTTACAGGCGGCCCCTGAGGCTATAAAGAATGAAAACTTTTACTGCTAAACCGGAAACAGTTAAGCGCGACTGGTTTATCGTCGACGCTGCTGGTCAGACCCTGGGTCGTCTGGCCACCGAAATCGCGAGCCGCCTGCGTGGCAAGCACAAAGTCGAATACACTCCGCACGTTGACACCGGTGACTACATCGTTGTTATCAATGCCGAGCAGATTCGTGTGACCGGTGCTAAAACCACCGACAAAATCTACTACTCCCACTCCGGTTTCCCGGGCGGCATCAAGTCGATCAACTTCGAAAAGCTGATCGCTAAAGCCCCTGAGCGCGTGATCGAGACCGCGGTCAAAGGCATGCTGCCTAAGAACCCGCTGGGTCGCGACATGTACCGTAAGCTGAAAGTCTATGCGGGCGCTGTTCACCCTCATACTGCTCAGCAGCCCCAAGCGTTTTCCTGCGTCCGGGTACTGGTAACATCTCCATCAACAACCGCACCCTGGACTCGTTCTTCGGTCGCGAAACTGCCCGCATGGTAGTTCGCCAGCCGCTGGAACTGACTGAGACTACCGAGAAATTCGATATCTACGTCACTGTCATCGGTGGTGGTGTAAGTGGTCAAGCTGGCGCAATCCGCCACGGTATCACTCGCGCTCTGATGGATTACGACGAGACTCTGCGTGGTGCGCTGCGCAAAGCCGGCTTCGTAACCCGCGATGCTCGTGAAGTTGAACGTAAGAAAGTCGGTCTGCGTAAAGCGCGTAAGCGTCCGCAGTACTCGAAGCGTTAATTCGGTCCCCGTACCGCTCTACGTTTCAGCTATACGTTCTACAAAAGGCCCGGTTTCCTCGCGAAACCGGGCTTTTTTGTGGGCGAAATATTTTCCTGTGACAACTTGCCACATCCGTAGAGCCCCTATACTACAAGGCTTGGGGCAGGGTAGGGCTGGTAATTACCTTGTCAGACGTGTGGCTTTTCATTACCATTCGGCAAAATTTATAAGTACAAAAATTTACTTAGTAGACGCCTGATTTAACAGGCCACAAAGCTGATGGGAGAGGACTGAATGAGTAGCAATGACGGCGTGAATGCAGGCCGGCGTCGCTTCCTCGTAGCAGCCACATCCGTGGTAGGAGCTGCAGGAGCGGTGGGGGCTGCGGTCCCGTTCGTGGGGTCATGGTTTCCCAGTGCCAAGGCGAAAGCCGCGGGGGCGCCGGTGAAGGTGAATATCAGCAAGATCGAACCCGGACAGCAGATGATTGCCGAATGGCGAGGTCAACCGGTCTTTATCGTTCACCGTACTCCGGAGATTCTGAGTAATCTCGCCAAGATCGAGGATCGATTGTCCGACCCCAACTCCAAGGAGTCCACGCAGCCCACCTATGTCGACCCCAAGAACCGCGCGATCAAGCCAGAGCTGCTGCTGCTGATCGGTATCTGTACGCATCTGGGGTGTTCACCGACCTTCCGTCCGGAAGTGGCGCCCGCCGATCTGGGCGCCGACTGGGTCGGTGGCTATTTCTGCCCTTGTCACGGTTCTCACTACGATCTGGCTGGCCGCGTCTACAAGTCGCAACCCGCGCCTTTGAACCTGCCGGTTCCGCCGCATTCCTATGAGTCCGACACGATTATTGTGATTGGCGTCGATACGGAGAAAGCGTGATGAGCAAGTTCATGGATTGGGTCGACGCACGTTTTCCCGCCACCAAGATGTGGGAAGACCATCTCAGCAAGTATTACGCTCCGAAGAACTTCAACTTTTTCTACTTTTTTGGCTCCCTGGCCCTGCTGGTGCTGGTCAATCAGATCGTCACCGGCGTCTGGCTGACCATGAGCTACACCCCCTCGGCGGAAGAGGCCTTCGCCTCCGTCGAATACATCATGCGCGACGTCGAGTACGGCTCGATCCTGCGCCTGCTGCATTCCACCGGCGCTTCGGCGTTCTTTATCGTGGTCTACCTGCACATGTTCCGTGGCCTGCTCTACGGTTCGTACCAGAAGCCCCGTGAGCTGGTGTGGCTGTTCGGCATGCTGATCTACCTGGCGCTGATGGCCGAGGCCTTCATGGGCTACCTGCTGCCATGGGGGCAGATGTCCTACTGGGGGGCGCAGGTGATCATCTCGCTGTTCGGCGCGATCCCGGTCATCGGCAACGACCTGACCCAGTGGATTCGTGGTGACTACCTGATTTCCGGGATCACCCTGAACCGCTTCTTCGCCCTGCATGTGGTGGCCCTGCCGATCGTCATCCTCGGCCTGGTGGTGCTGCACGTACTGGCGCTGCACGAGGTCGGTTCGAACAACCCGGACGGCGTCGACATCAAGAAGCACAAGGACGAGAACGGCGTACCGCTGGATGGCATCGCCTTCCACCCGTACTACACCGTGAAGGATATCGTCGGCGTGGTGGTGTTCCTGTTCATCTTCTGCTCCATCGTGTTCTTCTTCCCGGAAATGGGCGGGTATTTCCTCGAAAAACCCAACTTCGAAGTGGCCAACGCCTTCAAGACGCCTGAGCACATTGCACCGGTCTGGTACTTCACGCCGTTCTACGCGATCCTGCGGGCGGTTCCGGACAAACTCATGGGTGTCATGGCCATGGGCGCGTCGATCGCCGTGCTGTTCGTCCTGCCGTGGCTGGACCGCAGTCCCGTCAAGTCGATGCGCTACAAGGGCTGGCTGAGCAAGATCTGGCTGTGGGTGTTCTGCATCGCCTTCGTCACCCTCGGCTGGCTGGGTGTGATGCCGCCGACGCCTGAGCGCACGCTGCTGTCGCGGATCTGCACGGTCCTGTACTTCGCCTACTTCATTCTGATGCCGTTCTATACCCGGCTCGAGAAGACCAAACCGGTACCGGAAAGGGTGACTGGCTGATGAAAAAATTATTTGCAGTCTTGATGCTTTTGGCTCTGCCACTCCTGTCTTTTGCCGACGAACATGGTCCTGATCTTGAAAAAGTCGACATCGATGTTTCCGACAAGGCGGCCATGCAGGATGGTGCGCGGACCTTTGCCAACTATTGCATGGGTTGCCACAGTGCCAAGTTCCAGCGTTATGAACGGGTCGCCGATGACCTCGGGATTCCCCATGATCTGATGCTCAAGAACCTGGTGTTCACGGGCGCCAAGATCGGCGACCACATGACCATCGGCATGCAGCCGGCCGACGCCAAGGCCTGGTTCGGCGCGGCACCGCCCGACCTGACCCTGGTGGCGCGGGTGCGCGGTACCGACTGGCTCTACGGCTACCTGCGATCCTTCTACGAAGACCCTGCGCGGCCCTGGGGCGTGAACAACAAGGTCTTCCCGAACGTCGGCATGCCCAACGTGCTGGCGGGCCTGCAGGGGCGTCAGGTGGTCGGTTGCAAGCAGGTTCAAATCGTCGAGGACGGCAAGAAGCAGTATGATCCGCTGACCGGTACGCCTTTGACCCATGAAGCGTGCGACCAGCTGACCATCGTGCCGAAAACCGGTGCCTTGAACGAAGAGCAATTCGACGAGAAGGTCAAGAATCTGGTGACCTTCCTGGCCTACTCGGCCAACCCGGTGAAGCTGGAACATCAGCGCATCGGTACCTACGTTTTGCTGTACCTGGCCTTCTTCTTCGTGTTCGCTTATCTGCTCAAGCGCGAATACTGGAAGGATGTGCATTGATAACGTTGTAACATAGCTGTCAATCGTGCGCGCCCAAGGGTGCCTCTGAAGATGTAGCCAGCAGGAACGGGCGGGGTGAGCCGGCAGCGGCCTCACCCTCGCTCTGTTTCGTGGCTGCGGGAGGCTTGTCTTGGGCGCGCTCGTTTTTCCGTTTTCAATAATTTCAACAAGCGAGGAGGACCGCCATGGGCGTGACCAACCGGTTGGCCTGTTACTCCGACCCCGCCGACCACTATTCCCACCGGGTACGCATCGTGCTCGCAGAGAAGGGTGTCAGCGCCGAGATCATTACTGTGGAAGCGGGGCGTCAACCGCCGAAGCTGATCGAGGTGAACCCTTACGGCAGCCTGCCCACCCTGGTCGATCGTGACCTGGCGTTGTGGGAGTCGACCGTGGTGATGGAATATCTGGATGAGCGTTACCCGCATCCGCCGCTGCTGCCGGTTTATCCCGTGGCGCGGGCCAACAGCCGTTTGCTGATCCATCGCATTCAGCGTGACTGGTGTGCGCTGGTGGATACGATTCTGGATTCGCGCAGCAAGGAACCGGCGCGGGTGCAGGCGCGCAAGGAATTGCGCGAGAGCCTGACAGGGGCGTCGCCACTGTTTGCCGACAAGCCATTTTTCCTGAGTAATGAGCAAAGTCTGGTGGACTGCTGTCTATTACCGATACTCTGGCGTCTGCCGATTATGGGTATTGAATTGCCGCGGCCTGCAAAGCCGTTGCTCGATTATATGGAGCGCCAGTTTGCGCGTGAGGCTTTCCAGGCAAGCTTGTCTGGTGTCGAACGCGATATGCGCTAAGGAGCCGTTTTATGAACTCCAGTCGCCCTTATTTGGTTCGTGCTCTGTACGAATGGATAGTGGATAACGATTGTACGCCGCACATACTGGTCAATTCCGAGTATCCCTCGGTCCAGGTGCCGCAAGGTTTTGCCAGCGACGGGCAAATCGTCTTGAACGTTTCGCCCAGTGCAGTGCGTCATTTGCACATGGACAACGAGGCTGTCAGCTTCGAAGGGCGTTTCGGCGGTGTACCCCATACGCTTTTCGTGCCGATCAGCGCCATTCTCGGGATCTACGCCCGGGAGAATGGCCAGGGCATGGTGTTCGAGCTGGAAGCGCCCCAGGAGGGCGACGATGGGGTCGAGCCGGATGATGACGGTCCGCCGCCAGGTTCCGAGCCGCCGCGTCCGAGCGGTCGGCCAAGCTTGAAGGTCGTGAAGTAATAAAAAAGGCGCCTCCATCCGAGGCGCCTTTTTTACGTCTGCATTTTGGCTGGGTTGCGAGCTGTTCGTATGGGGGGCGCAAGGCTCAGCGGCCTCTTCGCGGGCAAGCCCTGCTCCTGCAATATCGTGTCGTACATAAGATCAGTGAACAACGACGCACTGTAGGAGCAGGGCTTGCCCGCGAAGGTCTCGGATCAGTCGATGTACTCGAACAGTTTGACGATCTTCTGCACGCCGCTGACTCCCTGCACCAGGTTGGTGGCGCGAGTGCCTTCGTCCTGGGTGACCAGGCCCAGCAGGTAGACGATGCCGTTCTCGGTGACGACCTTGATGCGCGAGCCGGGAATGCTGTTGTCGGTCAGCATCTGCGCCTTGATCTTGGTGGTCAGCCAGTTGTCGCTGCCGCGGGCCGCTATCGAGGAAGGCTCGATGACCTGCAGTTCGTTGTTGACCTTCTTCACCCGTTGAACTGCGGCGGCGGCCTGTTCGGCCTTGGCCTTGAGGTCTTCCCGCGGGGTCTGGCCGGCCAGCAGGACGATGCCGTTGTAGCTGGTGACGACGATATGCGAGCCGTTTTCCAGGCCAGGGTCGGCCTTGGCGACGTTGACCGCGACCTTGGTTTCGATCAACGAGTCATCGATCTTGCTACCCAGGGTGCGGGTTCCGCGATCGTCGTTGATCGGATCGTCACGGGTGGCGGTCAGTACCGAGCTGCAGCCACTGATGCCCAGGCACAGGGTCAAGGCCAGCAGGCTAAGGCGATTGGTGGTCATTCTTCACTCCCGAACAATTGGCTGTCGATCAGATCGCAGAGGCAATGGATCGCCAGCAGGTGGACTTCCTGAATACGTGCGGTGACGTTGGCCGGGACGCGAATCTCGACATCCTCGGGCAGCAGCAGGGAAGCCATGCCGCCACCGTCGCGTCCGGTCAAGGCTACGACAATCATTTCGCGGTCATGTGCGGCCTGGATGGCCTGAATTATGTTGGCGGAGTTGCCGCTGGTGGAAATCGCCAGCAGCACGTCGCCCGGTTGGCCCAGTGCGCGGATCTGCTTGGAGAAGATTTCGTTGTAGCTGTAGTCGTTGGCGATCGAGGTGAGGGTCGAGCTGTCGGTGGTCAGTGCGATGGCCGGCAGGCTCGGTCGCTCGCGCTCGAAACGGTTGAGCAGTTCCGAGGAAAAGTGCTGGGCATCGCCGGCGGAGCCGCCGTTGCCGCAGGAGAGCATTTTGCCTTCGTTGAGCAGGGCATTGACCATGACCTGGCTGGCTTGCTCGATGTGAGGTGCAAGAACGTCCATCGCCTGTTGCTTGGTGTCGATACTGGCCTGGAAAAGCTGGCGAATTCGGGATTGCATGTCCATCTATGTGACCTTAAGTAGGGCGGCTGGTCGAGCGCAGACCGGGTCTTCCCGGTGGCTGCCCGGCACAAGAATGTGCAGCCCGCAAAGCAAAGAGCAAAATCGGTGGGTGAAAAGAGTAACCGGGTCGACAGCCTGGATCAGCTGTCGAAGGCATTCCGTAGCCAGTTCAGCTGGGGTGTCGTTTCGACCGGGCCGTCTATGGCCACGACGTCGAAACGGCAAGGGCAATGGGCCCAGCGTGATTCGCGTTGCAGGAAATACTGCGCGGCGAATATTACCTTCTTGCGCTTGCGGGCATCGATGCTGCCCAGTGCGCCACCCCATTGGGTGTTTTTCCTGTAACGAACTTCGACGAATACTACTGTATCGCCGTCGAGCATGACCAGATCAAGCTCGCCCCGTTTACATGTCCAGTTCTGCGCCAGCAGGCGCAGGCCCTGTTGTTCAAGATGCCGCAGCGCCAGGAGCTCGGCATCCTTGCCGTGTTCCAGGTGGGCGGCGGGTGCCATCAGCGCGGCGTATCCGGCAGGCGCTGGACCTGGCCGCTGACGAACTGGGCCCAAGGCAATTGGCGTTCGACCCGTTGCTGCGGATCCATGCTCAGGCTGCCGGAGAGACCTTCGATACGGCTGTCGGGCAGGGCCTTGAGTTGACCCAGGCGTGGCGCCAGGCGATAGGCGTCGACACCCATGGCATACAGGCGACCGAGGGCACCGTTGGCTTGTGGCCACTGCGCGGTGACCTGCTTGCGCAGCGGGTCGTTGGCGTCCAGCAACCAAGGGGTTTCGCAGAAGCGAACGCCGTTCATGTCGTTGTACTGGTTCTGGTCGCCGGTGGCGCTGAACACGTGGGAGGTCGCGTACACCGGCACATCACCGGCGTACTGGAAGTTCAGGGTCGGCTTGATCTGCTGCGCCTGTTGCGGTGTTGCGGCGAGGAAGATGAACTCGATGTCCTGGCGACGCGACGGCTGGGCGGCTACCTGGCCACCGACCGTGCTTTGCAGGCTCTTGGCGCGACCTTCGCTCTGGCGCAGCTGGAACAGCTCGGCAATCTGCTGGGCCAGGGCGACCGGCTGGTCGACACGTTCGATACCGACCACGGTACCGCCGTTGGCTTCCCAGTCCTGGCGGAAGGCCTTGAGCACGCGGTCACCCCATTCGCCTTTCGGCACCATGGCGGCGGCGCGGTGCAGGCCGTCGGCGCGGGCGCGACGGGCCACTTCGCGGGCTTCGTCTTCGGCGGCGAGGCCGAACTGGAACAACTGCGCCGGGTTCTGCGCGCTTTCGCTGTAGTTCAGTGCCAGGGTGGTGATCGGCAGTTGCGGGCGGGCGCTGAGCTGCTTGACCAGCGGCTTCTCCAGCGGGCCGATCACCAGTTGCACGCCGGACGCCTGGGCCTTGCGATAGAAGTCGTCGAGGGAGGTGAGGCGCGAGCTGTCGTAGAACTCGATGACCGGCGGCTTCTGACCGGCCTGCTCGGCCTGGTAGTGAGCGGCCATGAAGCCTTCACGCAGGGCCTTGCCGACCGAGGCCAGCGGACCGTCCTGGGGCAGCAGCAGGGCGATCTTGCTCAGCGGCTGGCTGGCCAGTTCCTTGAGTTTCACCAGGGGCAGCGGCAATTGCACGGCGGCCGGGTGCTTGGGGTTCTGCGCGCGCCAGGTGTCGATGGCCGCCTGCTGTTGTTCCAGGGTGCCGGAGGATTTCACCGCCAGTGCCAGGCTCAACCAACCGCTGAGGTCGTCGTTGCCGGTGGGCTGCAACTGGTCGGTGGGCAGGGCCGCGATCAGTGCCCAGATGGCTTCATGGTTGTTTTTTGCCGCGTCGCCGCTGAGCAGTGGGGCGATGAAGATGCGCTCGCGGGCGGCGGCCAGGGTCTGGCCGTCGGCTTCAAGGGCGCGGGCCCGCACGGTCTGGGTGCGAATCTGCTGGTCCACCGGCAGCTCGCTGAGGCGTTCCAGGCTCGGATGGCTCAAGGCAGTCAGCGCCGCCTTGGGCTGGTTGCGGGTCATCGCCAGTTCGGCCGCCAGGGTACTGGCGTACACCTGTTGCGCCGGCTTGAGGGTGTCCAGTGGAACCTGCGCAAGAATCTGCGAGGCGCGACCGCTGTCTTTCTGGCGGTAGGCCAGGTCGGCAGCGGTCAGGCGCAGCACCGCGGCTTGTTCCGGCGTCTTGCTGGAAGCCGCCTGCTCGAGCAGTTGCTCGATGCTGGCATTCGGGGTCCGTGGGAGTTCGCCAAGGCTGGAAGAGGGCGAGCTGGCGCAAGCCGCCAGCAAGGCAGCGAGGCAGAGGGCAGAGAACAGCCGCAGGCAAGCGATCATGTAGTGTTCCTGATACTCGATCATATGAGCGTGGAATTGTACCCAAGCACTGGCCGGGGCGCGATGTTACTGGCGTGAAACGGTCAAATTAGGTCGTACAAAGCGTGTCGCGGCACTCGAATCGCTCGCCTTTGGGCCCCGCACTCGCCGCTGTGAAGCATATCGGCAGGGCGGCTACGCGCTACAATGGCGTTTTCGTTCTTCTCGAGGTATGCGCTTTGACTGCTCCAGGTGCTTTGAATTCCGCTGTCGGCTCGCTTTATGTGGTGGCGACGCCCATTGGCAACCTGGATGACATCAGTGCGCGGGCCATGAAGGTGTTGCGCGACGTGTCGCTGATTGCCGCGGAAGACACCCGCCACTCACTCAGGCTGTTGCAGCACTTCGGAATTACGACGCCGCTTGCGGCCTGTCACGAGCACAACGAACGTGACGAAGGCAGCCGTTTCATCGCCAAGTTGCTGGCGGGCGAGGATGTGGCCCTGATCTCCGATGCGGGCACGCCGTTGATCTCCGATCCCGGGTATCACCTGGTGCGTCAGGCGCGGGCGGCAGGTATCAGTGTAGTGCCGGTTCCCGGCGCCTGCGCGTTGATCGCCGCGCTCTCGGCGGCGGGGCTGCCGTCCGATCGCTTCATCTTCGAAGGTTTCCTGCCGGCCAAGGCGGTGGGGCGTCGGGCTCGCCTGGAACTGCTCAAGGAAGAACCGCGCACGCTGATCTTCTATGAAGCACCGCACCGGATCCTCGAATGTCTGCAGGACATGGAGACGGTCTTCGGCGCCGAGCGCCCGGCGCTGCTGGCCCGTGAGCTGACCAAGACCTTCGAGACCCTCAAGGGCTTGCCGTTGAGCGAGCTGCGCGGCTTTGTCGAGGCGGATGCCAACCAGCAGCGCGGTGAGTGCGTGGTGCTGGTCGCCGGCTGGACGGCGCCGGAAAACGACGATGCGGTCGGCAGCGAGGCGATGCGCGTCCTCGACCTGTTGCTCCTGGAAATGCCGCTCAAGCGTGCCGCGGCCCTGGCGGCGGAAATCACCGGGGTGCGCAAGAACCTGCTGTATCAGGTGGCGCTGGATCGGCAGAAAAATGCCTGACCGATTCGGGCGTAGGTTGGATCCCATTCGACCATGGGAACCGGCCTGCCGGTGTTTGCCGGGACAGCGCCCAGTGGCGAAACGCCTTTAATGCTTGTCCTTCAGGGCATGTGCCGGTAACCTTCGCGGCGGAGAGTCGATTGGACAGTCGCTGCCCCCTATGAAAATTAGGGGGGGGAGGAAAGTCCGGGCTCCATAGGGCGGAGTGCCAGGTAATGCCTGGGAGGCGTGAGCCTACGGAAAGTGCCACAGAAA